>Ga0209717_1003270_pt1 | contig 14327 bp, 9 predicted proteins | sample AD_UKC048_MetaG_FD_184418 | JGI IMG/M metagenome (GOLD analysis project Ga0209717, IMG submission 184418) | Active sludge microbial communities of municipal wastewater-treating anaerobic digesters from USA - AD_UKC048_MetaG (SPAdes) (version 2) | ecosystem: Engineered > Bioreactor > Anaerobic >... | reverse complement strand
TATTTTTCCATAATAAAAAATTTATATCTTTGCCTCGAATTAATAATTAACCTTTTATAATTAAGTAAGATGAAAAAAGTATTTTTAAGTTTAGCTGTTATCGCTGCATTAACTGTAGTATCTTGTAAACAAGCTGAAGCTCCTGCTGAAGAAGCTCCAGTAACTGAAGAAGTTGCACCTGTAGTTGAAGAAGCTCCTGCTGTAGCTGATACTGCTGCTGCTGCTACTGAAGCTGCTGCTACTGACGCTGCTGCTGCACCTGCTGCTGAGCCTGCAAAAAAATAATTAGAAATTTTTCTAAAAATTTTAAAACCACACTTCGGTGTGGTTTTTTTTGTTTTATACTTTCGTAAAAACGCAATATAAGCAACATCAAAAACTTTATCAAACCCTGATTATAATCCATAAAAAAAGCTCCAAACATTTGTTTGAAGCTTTTTGTACTCAGAGCGGGACTTGAACCCGCACGAACATTGCTGTTCACTGGATTTTAAGTCCAGCGTGTCTACCAATTTCACCATCCGAGCATACTGTGACTTTGATTGAGCGAAAAACGGGGCTCGAACCCGCGACCTCGACCTTGGCAAGGTCGCGCTCTACCAACTGAGCTATTTTCGCATTTTTGTTTTTAAGAACGTCAATACTTGTTGTGTATTGCGAGGGCAAATTTAATACTTTAATTCAATTCTACAAGCCTTTTTACAAAAAAAAGATTTTGAATTTTTAACCTCTTGAATACCTATCGATTAAGGAATTTAATCTATTTTTTTGTTAGCATTCTTTTGATTTCATTGAGCTTCATCATCGCTTCTATAGGCGTCAAAGTATTGAGATCTAAAGTTAGAATTTCGTCTTTGATTTCTTCTAGTAACGGATCGTCAAAATTGAAAAAACTCATTTGCATTTCCGCCTTTTCGGCTTTGATATCTGCTAAGGCATCACTAGAATGATTTTTTTCTAATTTCTTTAAAATACTTTGGGCTTTTGAAATCACCAGTTGTGGAATTCCAGCCATTTTAGCTACGTGTATTCCAAAACTGTGTGCGCTACCGCCTTTGACTAATTTCCGTATAAAAAGCACTGTGTCTTTTAATTCTTTAACCGACACATTATAATTTTGAATTCTTGGAAGCAATTCGCTCATCTCATTCAATTCATGATAATGCGTTGCAAACAATGTTTTAGGTTGTGTTGGGTGTTCATGCAAAAACTCTGCAATCGCCCAAGCTATAGAAATGCCATCATAAGTACTTGTTCCTCTTCCAATTTCATCCAATAAAATCAAACTTCTATCAGAAAGATTGTTCAGAATGGATGCTGTTTCATTCATCTCAACCATAAACGTCGATTCGCCCATGGAGATATTATCACTCGCACCTACTCGGGTAAATATCTTATCTACGACGCCCATTTTTACACTTTCAGCCGGAACAAAACTTCCCATCTGAGCCAACAAAACAATCAATGCGGTTTGTCTTAAAATAGCTGATTTACCCGACATATTTGGTCCAGTAATCATAATCAGTTGCTGTGTTGTTCGGTCTAAAAAAACGTCATTTGCGACATACGGAACTCCAAGTGGTAATTGCTTTTCAATGACAGGATGGCGCCCATTTTTGATATCGAGTTCAAAACCATCATGCAATTCGGGGCAAACATATTTATTGTCTATCGCCAACTGAGCAAATGAAGTCAAGCAATCAACCTGAGCAATCAAACTTGCATTGATTTGAACCGGCTTAATATAAGTGGCAATCCAAGAAACCAATTGCTCAAATAAAGCAACTTCAAGTTTGTAAATCTTTTCTTCAGCGCCTAATATCTTGGTTTCATATTCTTTTAATTCTTCTGTAATGTAACGCTCAGCATTGACTAAAGTTTGCTTGCGAATCCACTCTGTTGGGACTTTATCCTTATGTGTATTTCTAACTTCAATATAATATCCGAATACATTATTAAAGGAAATTTTCAAAGATGAAATACCAGTACGCTCTGATTCCCGAGTTTCAATACCTTCTAAATATTCCTTTCCTGAATTGGAAATCATTCTCAATTCATCCAATTCTGCGTTGATACCTTTCGCAATTGCATTTCCTTTAGCAATAGCAACTGGTGCTTCTTGATTTAATGTTGCTTCAATCTTGGCGCGCAATACATCACAGCTATCCAATTGTTGACCAATCGTTTTTACTGATTTTTGTTCACTTTCTAATGCCAATGCTTTTATAGGAAGAATGGCATCAAGTGAATCTTTCAAATAAACCACTTCACGAGGCGTAACTTTTCCTGCAGCTATTTTAGAAATTAAACGCTCTAAATCTGAAATTTGTTTGATTTGAAACTGAATACTTTTCAAAATCTCTTGGTTGTTTTTTAAGTAACCAACCACTTCATGTCGGCTTAGAATTTTCTTACTATCTTTCAAAGGCAAAGCCATCCAGCGTTTCAGCAAACGGCCTCCCATTGGCGAAAGTGTTTTATCAATAACATCCAATAAAGTAACAGCACTGGGATTGTAACTGTGGTATAATTCTAAATTCCGAATCGTAAAGCGATCCATCCACACATAGGCATCTTCTGCAATGCGTTGAATGGTTGTAATATGCTGCCGTTTGTTATGTTGTGTTTCCGACAAATAATAGAGAATCGCTCCAGATGCAATGATGCCTTCTGAGAGTTCTTCAATTCCGAATCCTTTTAAAGTGGCGGTTTGAAAATGATTGGTCAATGTTTCCATCGCATAATCTTCTTTGTAAATCCAATCTTCGAGATAAAAGTGATGGTATTCTTCCCCAAAAGTTTCTCTAAAATTGTTTTTATGAATTTTCGGAATTAAAACTTCACTCGGATTGAAATTCTGCAATAGCTTATCAATATATTCGTCGTTGCCTTGTGCTGTTAGAAATTCACCCGTAGATACATCTAAAAAAGAAACGCCAATCTGTTTCTTTCCAAAGTAAACAGACGCTAAGAAATTATTCGATTTCGAATGCAATACCTCGTCATTCATCGAAACGCCGGGCGTTACCAATTCGGTTACACCGCGTTTGACAATGGTTTTGGTCATTTTTGGGTCTTCAAGCTGATCACAGATGGCTACTCGGAGTCCGGCTTTAACCAATTTAGGTAAATAGGTGTTTAACGAATGATGCGGAAATCCGGCCAATGCCGTTTCCGTTTCTGAACCTGCACCTCTTTTGGTCAATACAATTCCTAATATCTTCGACGCGCGAATGGCATCTTCTCCAAAAGTTTCATAAAAATCGCCCACTCTAAACAACAAACAAGCATCAGGATACTTCCTTTTGATCTCGTTGTATTGCTTCATTAATGGGGTTTCTTTTACTTCTTTTTCTTTAGCTGCCAAGGGAGAAATGTTTAAATATAATTCTAAAATTGAACAGCGAATTTAAAAATTTTAAAACGATTCTGTGGCGTTCTCAAAAATTAATTAATTTTAAGAAAAAATTAAATCAAAGTAATATTTTTTTATATAGATTTGCCTTGTAATTTTTAACAAATAACAAAAATGAAAAAAATAGTATTATTAGCTGTATTAACCATTTTCGGAGTAACAACTTCAAATGCTCAAGCTAAAAAAACTGCCGCAAAACCAGCTGCAAAAACTACAACTACTACTAAAGCAGACTCTCCAAAAGTAGATGGTGCTGGAATGCTTTTCGAAAACGAAACAATTGATTACGGAACCATTCCTCACAATGCTGATGGAAAACGTGAATTTACATTTGTAAATAACGGAACTAAACCTCTTATCATCACGAATGCTACAGGTTCTTGTGGTTGCACAGTGCCATCCTTCCCAAAAGAGCCAATTGCTCCAGGAGCTAAAGCAGTTATCGGTGTAAAATATGCTACTGACAGAGTTGGTAGTTTTACTAAAACAGTAACGATTACTTCAAATGCTGAAGGTCAAGCTTCAAAAGTATTGACTATCAAAGGAAATGTTCTTGCAGGAGATGCTCAAAAAGAAACTCCGAAAGGATAATCTTTTTCACAATAATAAAAAAAGCTTCCATACATTTGGGAGCTTTTTTTTTGTTTCAATTTAATTCCACCACAAAATGCGCAAGCTAGAAAACAGTGAACTGCAACGCAAATCCATAGTCGATTTTAAAGAAGCTATCAAAACACCACTGATTATCATCTTAGACGACATTCGAAGTTTAAACAACATCGGTTCTGTTTTTAGAACTGCTGACGCTTTTTTGATAGAAAAAATTTTTCTGTGTGGTATTACCGCAACGCCACCCAACAAAGAAATTCACAAAACAGCACTTGGTGCCACTGAAACTGTTACTTGGGAACATCATGAAGATGTAGTTTCCGTAATTCAAAATCTAAAAAAAGACGGGGTTAAAGTGTTTGCCATTGAGCAAGTAGAAAATGCTGTATTTCTTCAAGATTTTAAAATCGACAAAACAAAAAAATACGCTTTGGTTTTCGGAAACGAAGTGTTTGGCGTCAATCAAAATGCCATTTCAGCCTGCGACGGAACCATAGAAATTCCACAATTGGGAACCAAACATTCGCTCAACATTGCCGTAAGTGCCGGAATTGTAGTGTGGGATTTGTTTAAGAAATTTCGCTATTAATGGTGTAAATTGTTTTGAATTTCTTCTAAAACAAAAGCGTAATCTTCTTGATTTTTTACAAAATCGCGATCCGAGACATCAATCACCAATACATTCAAATCGGTTTGCGATTTGATATAATCCAAATAACCCCGATTGATTTTATCCAAATATTCTGCTGGAATTTCCTGCTCATAATTTCTGCCTCTTTGCTTGATATTCTCTAACAACCGTTCTGTATTCTGATACAAATAGATATACAAATCAGGCTTTGGCATTTCTTTATAAATGATTTCAAACAACTTGCGATACAACCGATATTCGTCATCAGTCAAAGTCACTTTCGCAAAAATCAATGATTTGAAAATGTGGTAATCCGCAATGATAAAATCTTTAAACAAATCGAATTGCGCCAAATCATCGGCAATTTGTTGGTATCGATCCGCCAAAAACGACATTTCTAAAGGAAAAGCATAACGGTTTTGATCTTCATAAAACTTAGGTAAAAACGGATTGTCGGCAAACCGTTCCAAAACCGTTTTCGCATTAAAGTCTTCTGCAATTTTTGTAGTCAAAGTCGTTTTTCCCGCGCCAATGTTCCCTTCAATGGCAATATAATTCATTTGATCCAAAGCCATGCGCTGCAATGGAAAATCAAGTGACTGAATCATTTTGCATTGGCTTTTGTCTTCCGAAGCTTTTAAGATTTCGGGTAAATATTTTTGCAAAATAGGATGCCGCCAATCTAAATTCAAATCGCGCATCGGCAACAAGACAAACATGCGTTCTTGCATCGCCGGATGAGGCACTTGAAGCTCTTTCGAATTGATGATTTCTTCATTATATGCTATCAAATCAATATCTATCAGACGCGACTGATAGCCTTCACTTTCTGAACGAACCCTACCCAATTTTTTTTCGATACCTAAAACCTTTTCAAGAATGGTCTGTGCCGAACGTTGCGTATGCAATACCAAAGCACAATTGTAGAACGCTTCACCCTCAAAACCCCAAGCTGGTGTTTCGTATAGTTTCGAGACTTTAACAACCGTTCCAGCTTCACGATGAATCAAATCGATGGCCGATTGAATATTGTTTAATCGATTTCCTTGGTTGCTTCCTAACGATAAAATAACTTGGTGTTGCGTATTCATATTAACCGCAAATTAAGTAAAAGAATTTTAGAATAGAAGTATATTTGCACCGACTGTTAATAAATTTTATAACGACTATATTTGTAACATTCAATGTTGAATATCAACCCATCAGAAAAAAAATTATGCGCTTTTTAGGAAATGTTTTAGCTACAATTGTAGGTCTTTTTGTTTTTTGTATGTTTTTCTTCTTCGGAATTTTACTCCTTGGCGCCTTGTTAGGTGGCGATGCTGAAACTGTTGAAGTCAAAAACAATTCTGTAATTGTACTCGATTTATCAAAAGTCACTACCGATTACGCCGGAAAATTCAATTACAAAGACTTTGATTATTTCGATGCCCGCCATGATGGTTTATCCGATGTAATCAAAGCGATTAAAAACGCAAAAGACGATAGTGATATCAAAGGAATCTCCATTTTAAATGACAATTCTAATTTGGGATTGGCACAAATCAAAGCCGTCCGAGAAGCCCTAGAAGACTTTAAAAAATCAGGCAAATTTGTCTTCGCCTATGCCAACTTCTTCACGCAAAAAGAATATTACTTAAACTCGGTTGCCAACACTATTTATCTAAATCCAATTGGTGAAATGGAATTTAAAGGCTTGTCTTCTGAACTCTTATTTTTTAAAGATTTTCAAGATAAATACGGCATCAAGATGGAAGTAATCCGTCACGGGAAATACAAAAGTGCCGTCGAGCCATTTCTAGAAAATAAAATGAGTGATGCCAACCGGGAACAAATTACCGCACTTTTAAATTCGGTTTGGAATTCAATATTGACAGACATTTCTATCAGCCGAAATATTCCTGCTACTAAACTCAACGAAATCGCCAACCAACTGGCCGCAAGATCACCTGAAATGGCAAAAAGCCAGCATTTGGTAGATAAAGTTGTGTATGAAGACATCTACCACGACGACATCCGAAAAATACTGAAAGTAGCTGCCGACGAAGATTACAACACCATTCCAATTCTAGATTATGCCAACAATGTAGCGACTACTTCTAAAGGAACAACTTCTAAAGATAAAATTGCAATTATTTATGCGCAAGGCGAAATCGGAAATGGCGAAGGCGATGTGAATGTGATAGGTGAACTCTCAATGCGCCGCTCGTTACAAGACGCTAGAAGAGACGAAAAAATCAAAGCCATTGTACTTAGAATCGATTCTCCAGGCGGCAATGCATTAACTTCTGATTTGATCTGGAGAGAAATCGAATTGACCAAAAAAGTAAAACCTGTCGTAGTTTCCATGGGAAATCTTGCAGCTTCAGGCGGTTATTATATTGCATGCAATGCCAATAAAATTTTTGCAGAAAGCAACACGATTACAGGTTCCATTGGTGTTTTCGGATTGTTGCCGAATTTCACCGGATTGACCTCCAAAATGGGAATCAATTCTGAACAAGTAAGCACCAATCAAAATGCCTCAGACTATAGTGTTTTCAAACCTTTGGCGGATAATTACAAATTCATTGCTCAAGAAAGCGTAGAAAAAATCTATACCACTTTCGTGAATCGCGTAGCAACCGGCAGAAAAATGTCGTTCGAACAAGTCGATGCGATTGCTCAAGGCCGCGTTTGGTCAGGCTCAGAAGCTGTAAAAATCGGTTTGGTAGACCAGATTGGCGGACTAGAAACTGCCTTGAAATACGCCGCTGATTTGGTTAAAGTCAAAAATTATAAAACCCAGAATTTCCCAGTCTATGAAAAAGATTTTCATGACTATTTAGGAAGTCTTGGCGTGCCTTTCATGAAAACCCGTGAAAGTTTTATCAAAGAAGAATTGGGTGAAGAAAACTATAAAGTCATCGAACAAATTCGCCGCGTGCAATCTAAAAAAGGCATACAGGCAAGTTTGCCTTTCGAAATCAACATTCATTAATCATAATAGCGCTCTTTATCCGTTATCACTAATAAATAAACCGTAATGATCAAAAAAATTTTAAAAATCGTTGGTGTCTTACTTTTGCTAATAGTACTTGCCTTGTTCGCCATTCCGTTCTTTTTTCAAGATGCAATCAAAGCCAAAATTGCCGATGCAATTAATGAAAAGGTAGATGCCAAAGTATCTTTTGCTGATGCCGATTTGAGTTTATTCAAAAGCTTTCCACAAGCAAACGTGTCTGTCGAAAAATTACTCATCATCAACAAAGCGCCATTTGAAGGTGACACTTTGATTTCCTTGGGCGAATTGAATTTGCAAATGTCAATCAAAGAATTATTCAAAAGCAAAGAAGAATCGATGAATATTGAAGCGGTTTCCACAGAAAACGGACTTATCAACATCATCTTCAACAAAGACGGCATCGGCAACTTCGATATCGCTTTAAAAGACGATGACAAAAGTGATGACGGCAAAAGTGATCCTTTAGCGTTGAAAATCAAAGAATACAAAGTCACCAATCTTAGGTTCAAATATACCGACGAAGGCTCAAAAATCCGCATGATTATAGATAGTTTGAACCATTCCGGAACCGGAGATTTCGCAAATTCAAAATTAGATTTGGTCACAAAATCAACCGCAAGTGTTTCATTGTTTATGGACAAAGCGAACTATATGAATCACGTGCCATTGACTTTAGATGCCGTACTCGGAATCGACTTAGACCAAAGCAAATACACCTTCAAAGAAAACAAAGCACTCATCAACAAACTGCCTTTAGAGTTTGACGGTTTCATTCAAATGGTTGAGAACGGACAACAGTATGATTTGAAATTCAAAACACCAACTTCTAGTTTCCAAAACTTTTTGGGCTTGATTCCAGCGGCTTATGCTGCCAATATCAAAGATGTAAAAACCACCGGAGACTTTAGCGTTACTGGTTTTGCAAAAGGATTATTATCAGACAATACGGTACCTAAATTCAATGTGGCGATTGCTTCGAACAATGCTTCTTTCCAATATCCAAACTTGCCGAAATCGGTGCAAAGTATTGTCATCGATACCAAAATCATCAACGAAACCGGTTTGGCCAATGACACTTACGTGAATTTAGATCAGTTGTCATTCCGCATCGATCAAGATGTTTTCAATGCCAAAGCCAACATCAAAAACATGGCTGAAAATGCTTTAGTCGACGCCAAACTGAACGGTGTCATCAACCTAGGAAATGTTTCTAAAGCATATCCTGTAAAACTCACGGTGCCACTTTCCGGAATTTTAAAAGCTGATGTGGCGACCAAATTCGACATGAAATCTGTAGAAACGAATCAGTATGAAAAGATGCAGAATTCAGGAAACATGACACTTACCGGATTCAGATATGTTGACGATGCGAAAAAAGTGATGAACATCAACAAAGCCATTGTTCAATTCACCAACACGCGCATCAACCTTCAAGAATTGGATTTGACTACTGGAAAAACCGATATGAAAGTTAATGGTGTTTTAGAGAATTTCTACGGTTTCATGTTCAAAAACCAAGAGTTAAAAGGGAATTTCAATATGAATTCAAATCAGTTTGCTGTGGCCGATTTCATGTCGCCAGAAACACCTAAAACCAAAACTGAAAAACCAAAAGAAGAGGTTAAAATTCCAGCTTTTTTAAATTGTTCCTTAACCGCAAAAGCCAACACGGTTTTGTATGATAACTTGGCGTTGAAAAATGTTTCTGGAAAATTAATCATCAAAGATCAGAAAGTAACATTAGAAAATGTAAAATCAGATATTTTCGGCGGTCAAATTGGAGCGAATGGCGATGTTTCTACAAAAGGAAAAATACCGGTTTTCAATATGAATTTAAATATGAAAGCGGTTGATATTCAACAAACGTTTACGCAGTTGGAAATGATGAAAAAAATCGCCCCAATTGCTGGTGTCATCAACGGAAAACTTAATACGACCATCAAATTATCAGGAAACTTAGACGCCAAAGAAATGACGCCTGACGTGAATTCACTCAACGGTGATTTGATTGGACAATTGCTTTCCACAACGGTAAATCCGAGCAATTCAGAGCTTTTAACAAAACTCGATGACAACATCAAATTTTTAGACTTGAAAAAAATCAACCTCAACGATTTGAAAACGGCACTGACTTTCAAAGACGGAAAAGTCAACATCAAACCATTTGATTTAAAATACCAAGATATTAAAGTTACCGTTGGTGGTCAACACGGTTTTGACCAAAACATGAATTACAATTTGAAATTTGATGTGCCTGCCAAATATCTCGGTTTACTCGGTCCAGATGTCAACAAACTGATTTCAAAATTATCCCCGACAGACATTAGTAAACTGGAGAATATTCCGATCAATGCTTTAATGACTGGAAATTTCAAAAGTCCTAAAATATCGACTGATGTCAAAAGTGGTGTGGCCAATCTGACCAATCAGTTGGTGAAACAGCAAAAAGAAAAGTTGGTAAAACAAGGTACGAATGCTTTGAGTGATTTGATTAATAAAAACACTAAAGCGGATACGACCAAAACGAAATCTCCGGCTAAAGAAGATATTAAAAAGAAAGCTGGTGATTTGCTGAATGGTTTGTTTAAGAAAAAGTAGCATGTGTTTATAGGCTCGCAAAGACGCGAAGACGCAAAGAATTTGTAAAGTATAAGATTTTAATTTTGCGCCTTTGCGCTTTTGCGAGCCATTACAAATCAATATTCACAACCGAGCCTTCTGAACTTCGGATATTGAAAACGGTTCCATCCTCAAAAAGCAAATACTGTCCTTTGATTCCAATCAGAACTCCTTTGAAGTTGGGTGTTTTCTCCAAACTCAAACTGTTGATTTTTTTAGGATATTGTAATACTGGATAGTGCATTTCATACACATCATTTTTCTCAGAAAAGAAATATTCCGTTACTTCTTGTGGCAACAAATCCTGCACTTTTATTTTTTCTTGAATCAAATCGGTTGTAACAATATCGTTGGTGAGCATTTTACGCCAATTGGTTTTGTCTGAGAAATGGTTTTTCAAAGCGACTTCCGTGATTCCTGCCAAATAACGATTCGGAACCTCAACAATGGCTATTGCTTTCTCAGCGCCTTGATCAATCCAACGGGTTGGTACTTGGGTTTTTCGGGTTACGCCAACTTTCACTTCACTCGACAAAGCCAAGTAAACAATGTGCGGTTGCAATTGCACTCGCGACTCATAATCCAAATCGCGATCGGCCACACCCAAATGCGCTGTGCTGAGTTCGGGTTTCATGATCCAATCGCCAACTGCTGGACTTGAATAAAAGCAATCATAACAAAAACCTTGACGGTAAATTTTCTTGTTTTTACCACAATTCAAACATTGATATCCGGTGAGTTCTATCGTGATTGATTTGTTTAAAACTTGGTTTAAATTGAGAAAACTGTTTTCAAAAACCAAGTAGTATTGAATCGGATTTCCGAATTCGGTTTGCATTTTGGTTAATACGCCACTGTAAGTCATTATGATACTGATATAAGCCCTTCAACTAAGTTCAGGGTGACAATTAGAAAATTAGCATTAGAATTTCTGCTATTTTTTTCGTTATTTTGGTAACGCCGTAAAGGTATCGATTTGCGTTTGAATATTTAAATGACAAATCTGAAATCATCAACCTAAAATCTAAAATTGCATGCCGTTACCAATCATCAATTCGATTGCTTCTTGGGTTTTGAAACAACGCATTCATCAAATTGAGTTGTTTTTAAAATACCCAAATGAAGTGCAGGATGAATTGTTAATGAACCTAATTCGATCTGCAGAAAATACGGTAGTAGGCAAACACTATGATTTTTTTTCTATCAAATCGTACACGACTTTTAAAGAACGTATTCCGATTTCAACCTACGAAGATCTCGAACCTTTTATAGAACAAACACGTCGAGGCGATCAAAATATCTTTTGGAATACACCGATAAAATGGTTTGCCAAATCGAGCGGAACGACCAATGCTAAAAGTAAATTTATTCCCGTAAGCAACGAAGCACTTGAAGATTGTCATTATAAAGGCAGTAAAGATTTGCTGTGTTTGTATTTGAACAACAACGAGAATTCTGAATTGTTTATTGGTAAAAGTTTGCGATTGGGTGGCAGTTCACAGATCTATGAAAACAACAATACTTTCTTCGGCGATTTGTCGGCCATTTTGATTGAAAACATGCCGATTTGGGCTGAATTTAGTAGTACTCCAAGCAATCGTATTTCTTTGATGAGCGAATGGGAAACCAAAATCACAGCCATTATCAACGAATCTAAAAATGAAAACGTAACGAGTTTTGCTGGCGTTCCTTCATGGATGTTAGTTTTAATGAATAAGGTTTTAGAAGAAACTGGAAAAGGGAATTTACTAGAAATCTGGCCGAACCTCGAAGTCTATTTTCATGGCGGCGTGAGTTTCGAACCGTATCGAGAGCAATACAAAAAAATTCTACCGAACAATGATTTTAAATATTATGAAATCTACAATGCTTCGGAAGGTTTTTTTGCAATTCAGGATTTAAACAACTCGAAAGATTTGCTGTTGATGCTGGATTATGGTATTTTCTATGAATTTATTCCTATGGATGTTTTCGGCACTTCTGAAGAAAAAGCCATACGATTATCGGAAGTGGTTTTAGATAAAAATTACGCGATATTAATCACAACCAATGCTGGACTTTGGCGCTACTTGGTTGGTGATACTGTAAGGTTTACCTCTTTGAGTCCGTATCGCATTCGGGTTACCGGAAGAACCAAACACCACATCAATGTTTTTGGCGAAGAATTGATGGTTGAAAACACCGATCAAGCGATTTCTAAAGCGTGTGCCATTACCAATACACAAGTGGTCGATTACACCGTCGCTCCTATTTTCATGGAAGGCAAGGAAAAAGGCGCCCACGAATGGATAATCGAATTCAAAGAAAACCCTAAAAACCCTATTGAATTTCAAAAAATTCTAGATGAAACTTTGCAATCGTTAAATTCCGATTACGAAGCCAAGCGCTATAATAATATGACTTTAAACCCGTTAGTTCTTAATGTCGCGCGTCCAAATTTGTTTTATGATTGGTTGAAAGATCAAGACAAATTGGGCGGACAACACAAGATTCCGAGACTATCAAATCAGCGGGATTATTTAGAACAACTGAAAAATCTGTCATAAATCAGCCAGCTCATGAAAAAGTTACTCTTTATTATTATCGTTGTTTTTTCTGTTTCCTGCGGACCACATCGTATGAGTTGCGGACCGAAAGGAATCTGCAATACAAATTCCTCAGAAATGCAGAAAAAAAATGCTTAGCTTGTAACAATTTTGACTGTTGGTGGTCTATTAGGCAATCATCATTCAAAATCAATCTACTCATGAAATCAACATGCCTTGCCCTGCTATTACTTTTAAGTTTTTCAGCAATGGCACAAGAAGTAACTCCAAATCAAAAAGTTCAAGATTCCATTGCAAAAACTGAGACTCCAAAATCTTTAAGTGAAGTCACAGTTTACGGCAACAAGCGACAATTCATCAAAGTCGAATCTGACAAAACCACCATCAACGTCAAGAACAATCCGATGCTCAATAGCGGTAGCAGTTTGGATGCGGTGAAAAAAATTCCGGGTGTCATTACTGCACCAACGGGAAGTTTGACATTAAATGCAAAAAATGTTGCCATCTACATCGACGGCATGCCGAGTTCATTAAGTGGTACTGATTTACAAAATTACTTGCTGAGTTTGCCCGCAACTGCGATTGAGAAAGTAGAATTAATATACAATCCAGGTGCTTCTTTTGATGCGAGTTCGAGTGGTTCTGTGATTAACATCGTTACCAGTTCTAGAAAAATGAAAGGCGTGAATGCCAGTTTCAACATCAATTACAATTTTAATAAATACCAGAAACCTAGTCCGCAAATCCTGCTCAACGGAAAGAAAAATAATTTGAGCTGGCAAACGATGATTGGTTACAATTATATTGATGGCGAGAACAAAACCACCAACGACCAAACCTTTACGACCTTCAATCCTGATGAAATATTATTTCAAAAAAACAAAACGGTGACTACAAATCGTAATTTTTATTGGAGAACAGGAACCAATTACAAACTCTCAGAAAAGTCGAATTTGTTGTTCAATTACAATGTGAATTTTAGCAATGATCGATCTGTTTCTGAAGCCAATACGAATGGCACCGGAATAGCCTTTTACAATGATGCTTTAGCGAAAAACAAAAACAGCAACCACGAAATCAGTTTGCAATACAAAACCAAGTTAGACACGCTTGGTAGAACATTAGATATTGTGGGTTTTAGCAATTTTTTCGATAAAAATCCGATTACAAAATCGAATGGTTTGAGCAATGGTGTTGCTTCGTTTTACAATGGTGATATCGATTTTAACTTGAAGAATTATTATATAAAATACGACTTTGCATTTCCTTTTAAAAAGATAGATTTCTCTTTGAATACGGGTGGAAAATTCAATACGATTCAAGTACATGATAAAGGAATTTACAATTTAAACACCAATGCCAATTCGATTACCGACTTTAATTATGACGAAAATAATTTGGCTTTTTATGTTGAAGCCAGAAAGAAAATCAAGAAGTTCAATTTTACAGTTGGATTGCGATTTGAAGATTATAAAGTCGATAGAACTGCCTTTGAAAATGGCG
>Ga0209717_1003269_pt1 | contig 14329 bp, 12 predicted proteins | sample AD_UKC048_MetaG_FD_184418 | JGI IMG/M metagenome (GOLD analysis project Ga0209717, IMG submission 184418) | Active sludge microbial communities of municipal wastewater-treating anaerobic digesters from USA - AD_UKC048_MetaG (SPAdes) (version 2) | ecosystem: Engineered > Bioreactor > Anaerobic >... | reverse complement strand
CAGTGGCGGATTTCGGAGCACAAAACTGTCAATACACCACAAAAGTTGATGCGAGGTAGAATGTTCAATTAACCACGACACCCGCCATTGAGCCAAACGCCTGTTATCGGTTCGGTGTTCTTCTTTGTCCGTTGGTTTGTCGGTCGTTTTGGTCGTGCGGTTGGACAGACACACTCTTTGCCAAGCGTGGGTTGTAGCGTTGGCTTGTGCGGCTTGGCAATGTGTGTGGCTGTTGAGCGTTGGCATTTGTCTATTCTGGTTCGTTTACAAAACTTTCTTCATAATCTTTTCTGCTCAAAACAGTGTCGTACAAACCTACGTCTTGTCCTTCGTGCTTATTGATTCCAATATATTCCAAACTTGCGTCTTCATACCGTTTGAATTTGTAAACAGCATCATTCATTAAAGCAGAGTTGAACACGCCAAGGCTTACCAATAATTCAAAGTCTTTCACTGACAAACCTGTTACTTTCTTGAAAAGCCCAGGCTCTAATTGTGTGATTACGTCTCTCAAACTTCGTTCTCGGTAGTCTGTCAGATACATAAACACAGGTACACGAGTAGCGAACTTGATAAGTTTTTCTTGAATTTGTTTTCTCTTACTCTTGTATTCCTTTTCTTCTTCAGAAAGTTCCTTTTTCTCTTGCTTGGTCAATTCTTTTTCATGGGCTTCTTTCTTTGCTTTTTTAACTGCTTCTGATTTATTGATAATAGTTTCAATGTCCTGATTCAAATTCCTGAAACCTTCAATGTTCATCAACGCTTTCATTGCCTCTTCGTTTGCCATCAATCGGGCAAGGGTGTTATTGTCCACATTTACGAGTAAGGCACTTTCCCATCGTCTTGCTAAAAGCGTTGCGGTTGTGCCACTAATTGCCATATCTAAAATTCCCGCTGCATCCACTTGCTTCATTGAACTGCCGTCATAAGCCAATACTGGCAGGAAGTTGATAAACTCAGCAACTTTTGCTTCGGGGTTTGATTCGTTTACATTAAGTCGGCAACTGTAATCGGCAATTTGCCTTAATGCACGGTCGGGAGCAAAGTCAAAAACGTAACATTCTTCTTTCAGTATTTCTTCTTTGTTGGGCGATTTGCTGTCTGGGTTTTTAATAACCCACGGTGTTTGAACTCGGAATGCTGCTTGGAAATACGTTTCTGGACTGGAAGAATTACGCAACATAAAGATACCTGTCCACGGCTTTACGGAAACACCTGTAGTCAATTTACCACAAGAGAGCGTAATAGTTTTAGAATCCAGTGGATTGTCTGTCATTGCATCTAATACTGGTTGCAATGCTTCTACGCCAATTCCTGCTTCCGTTCCTGCTGCAACTACTACTTTGTAATCATGGTAAAATTTATTCTGTCTCTGTTTCAATAGATTGGCCATTGCGTTACAGGCTGCAACGGTTGGTAAAAACCAAAAAGTGTGATTTAGTACTTTGAGCAATGGTGCGTGTGAAAAAGGAAGTGGCGGTTTTTTGGCTCCCATTTTCAAATGGTCAACGGTAGTTTCGCTAAATGCGCCTCGGATTAAATCTAACCATTTTTGTACTTCGTCTTCGTATTTGAATCGGGCATTTTTTCCTTCTCCTTCGGCCGAAAAGAAAACATTCAAGTCAAATCCGTCAAACTCGCCTTGCATTGCAATCTGGCGAATGGAGTCTGGAAGTTGATACGTGAGCATTACCATTCTCGGCAAGGACGCATACGGATTCGGTCCTTTGGATTCATCCCAGTTTTCCTTAGCTCGTTGCTCATCAGAATAGGTCCAATTGTAAATTTGTTCTTCGATAAATTCACCTGAATTTATCGCCCGAAAGGGTGTTCCGGATAAATACAAAAAGTGATTGGCTTTGATGGGCAGTATACCTTCTAATACATCGGCTTTTTTATCTTCAGCAAACCCTTCTTTTTCTATTTTTTTGAATTCTTCCATTTCTTTTTCAGCATCGCTGTCTCTATCAAAAAGGTCTTTCGCATTGTCCCGCCAAGCCCCGAAATGGTATTCATCAAATACAATGCAGTCCCATTCTGTTTTATGAACCCACTCGTTTTTAACTTTAATACTGCCATCTTTTTGTGTTCCCAAATAGTCTTGGAAGGAACCAAAACAAACCAAAGGTTTATTGTTATCTATATTTTCGCTCGTAAGTTCATCTGATTGTTTGGATATAAACTGCCAACCTTTAAAGTCCACATGAGACAATAGATCTTCTTTCCAAGCATTTTCTACTGCAGGCTTGAAGGTTAGCACTAACAATTTTTTCCACCCCATTTTTTTAGCCAACTGGTAAGTGGTAAAGGTTTTTCCAAAACGCATCTTAGCATTCCATAGAAAATGAGGTGGTTTGTTGGGATTTTCTTTCTTATAATTTTTGAAATAAATAAATGTTTTATTTACGGCTGCTTCCTGCTCCGGACGCATACTGTATGTATGCACACGGTTTTCTTCTGTTCTTTCTCCTGTTTTGATTTCCCACATCGCTCTGCGTAAATCATTTAAAGTACATTGAAACCACTCTCCCTCAGGGTTTGCAAATCCTAATTTACGCAAATGTCTATGTACATCCCGGTCAGTGAAGGAACTGCCGTCGCGCTTCATTGCCGATTCTTCAAATACAATTTTGTATGGAATGGCTGCCGTGCCTAATTGCTCTTTGATACGTGTTTGTGCGTCACGGTCGGTATAGCCGATTTTTAGCAAACCCTTGTGCGTAGCCACATCCACCAACTCATAAGCATAAATGGTTGGATTGGTGGTCGGTCGGGGTGGAAAAAATTCTTTTTTAGTCATTATTTTCCCCGTTTTGTGAAGATTTATTTGGACTTATCATTGAGCTAATGAAAGCAATTTCATCTTCAGTTAAACTATATTTCTTATAGAGTTTTTCATCATTCCAAGATTCTTTGAAATCTAGTAAAGGGATAAGCCCAAAAACACTTCTAGTAACTTGCATTGTCCCTTTTCCGAAGTACAAGAGGACTTTGAAGAAATCAGTCTGTATATATGATAAACAGTTTTCTTGTTCTTGTTGACTTTTGAAAGGACCAATCATTAAAAATGTTTCGGTACAGACTTCATTAGGTTGCCCAATAATTGTTTCTGGTGGCTGAATAGCATTAGTTGAATAGCTTGTAGTAAAGAAAAGCTTATACTTATCTATTGCTTCAATGTTACTAGTAATTGTTTTTCTTGTAACATATCCCACCATTCGTCTTGCACCGCCTTTAATACCCTTAACTCCATAGATTTTTACACTGTCTTTGAAAGGTTTTAATTGTAAATTTGATTCAGGGTATCTATCTGGTTCATTGAATAAATACTTGCGAACACCAAATGGTTTTGTTTGTGATACAATAGAAGAGAATTTTTGTTCTTTTGAAACCTTGTCAAGTATTGATAGTATTCGATTATCCCTTATAACATAATCAAAATAGTCGTTCTTCAAGTGTTTTATAGAATTTGAAATAGAGCCATCATTTGATTTAAAAGTATAATCGGTTTTACCTTGATATTCTCTATCCCACAAAAAATAATTTACACCACCATCAATATGAAGACCTGGGAAACAATCAGCTGCGTTTTCAAAGTCAAACATATATTTTATGTGCTTGTCAGCCATCATATTTTCTCTGAACTTTTGCAAACCCCTACCACCAACCATCCATTTTGAAGGTGTAATCATTACCAAATATCTTGGATTAAGTTTAATTGCTTGTTCGATAAACTTATTGTAAACTGGTAATGCTGCATCACTACTAGCACCACTTCCATCACTTAATTGATAAGGTGGATTTCCAATAATAACATCAAACTTCATATTGAATATTTTTTCAGGTTTTTCTGTGTGAATAAAATTGTAAGCGTAAGTTTCTAAGGCATCTTCACGGTCATAAACGTTTTGTCTTGCTCCACAGTAAATACATTTTCCGTTTTGCCAGGTGTGTTGCACACGTTCATAATAGATATTGCCTTGCTCATTATCAAAAGTCTCGCATATAGAGTATTTACCATTGGCTGTTTTGGAGCAATACACGCTTCTTCGGCTCAATAAACTTGTTAGTTCGGTAATGGCAATGCCATATAATTGTTGGCTAAAAATGTGGTTTATGCGTTCTTGTTTGTCGGGTATTTTGCTTTCCAATCCCTGCATCAGTCGCTTTGCCATTTCACGCAGAAACACACCGCTTTTTGAAACCGGGTCTAAAAACTTGGCGTTTGGGTTGCTCCACAACTCGGTAGGGAGCAAGTCCAACATATCGTTCACCAAATTAGGCGGTGTAAATACTTCGTCGTTACTTAAATTAGCAAGACAAGTGAGTACGTCAGGGTTATAGTTCGTTTGTATCATCTTCTCCTAATTTTAAGAAATGAATCAATGGATAATCTTTCACCGGTTCATCAATAGCAGCTACATTCCCTTCATCATTAAACAAAGAAAATTGGTGCGATTTTTCCACTAAAAATTTAAACATATAATCTCTGCGTTTCAGCATAGAGCCATTTACCGCACTCCATTCCGAAAATATAATCGGCTCCTTGGTTATTGGATTTGTAAAGTCCAAAGCATCGCCCCATAGAATATTTCTGCTCAATAAAAACTTAACACTCCTTCTGCATTCGTCTTTACATTTATCCTTGAATAAAGAAGTATATCGTTCGTTAAAAATATTATACAGTCGCTCTCTACACTCCTGAGCATTATCTTCCAAAATGTCCACTCCGTAAATACTTGATACTGCAATTACGGAATAGCGTTCCCATTCTACTTGACTTTTGCTGTAACGACTGTCAACTACTGCTAACTTCCGTCTTAAAACTTCGGCTAAAAAGTTGCCGTTTCCACAAGCAGGCTCTAAGAAACGGGAGTCAATCCGTTCTGTTTCGTGTTTTACTAAGTCGAGCATAGCGTTTACTTCTCGTTGGTTGGTAAACACTTCTCCGTGGTCTGTAACCCGCTTTTTGGATTTTACTTGGTTGTCGTTATTTATTGTTGTTTCCTGCATCTGTGTTTTTCTTTTTCTCAAATTGTTTCATTGGTGAATCAGATTTATATAAAACTCTACCACAAGGAACAACTTTGCTTGAGCCATCTAAATGTATTTCTTGGTCGTCAAAGAAAATATGTGCACCAAAAGCTTTCAAAACTTTGTCTTTTGAAAGTCCGCCCATAAAATACGCTTCATCAACATACACTCCCCAATTCCTTAGGGTTTTGATAACTCGCATATGACTTGGTGCATTCCTCGCTGTTACAATGGCAATTCTCAAAGGAGTTAATTCAATGGTCATTGGCAAATGCTCTTGAATTTTGGAGAGTTTGCGTAATAGTTCTGCAAAAGGACCGTCATTCAACGGCACATCTTCGTTTTCTTCTTCGTGTTTGTGAAAAGCTGCTAAGTCTTTGGTTTTGTATATCAGTTCTGATTCTTCCGAAAAAACTACTGCATCAGCATCAAAAGCAAATTTTACTCTTTCCGTTTCGGGCTTGTAGTCGGTTGGTGGGTCATAAATTAATGCAGTTGCGCAATTTGCCGAGTCAATTACTTTTTGAACTTCTTTCTCGTCCTTTGATAAAAACAAATCAACATCAAAAGCGTCAAGGAAAGGAGCTAAAGGTTCTCCACCTGAAAAAGCCCACCTTGTCAATGGTAAGTTGTAGTGCTTAATAGCTTTCAAAACTCGTACACCTGTCTCTGGACTGTTCCGAGACATTACAACTACTTCAATGATTGGCTTTTTAGCAAGTGAGTTTAACTTTAATAAACTTTCAATTAGTGGAAATGCAGTCCCCTTTTCAAGCAGTTCATTTTCGTGTTCGAGTTGATACTTTCTGAAACCTTCAATTCCTTCTTTGTCGAATACTTCATTTTCTTTCTCCAAGTTGAACAATGCCCTTGAAGAAACTCCCACAACCAATATTTCAGAAAAGTCTAACCCCATTTATATTTTATTTTCTTGTTAAATTTACTTTTTTATGTCTTGTCGTCTGACCGTGCGTTGGCAAAAAATGGCTCTTTTGGTTTTTTGAGCGTTGGCTAGTGTGTCGGCAAAAACCAAATGTGCCATTTGCGGGTCGGCTTTTTTACACTGAACGATAACGTTTTCGGGCTTTGCGTTCGGGCGGGTTTTCGGAGCACAAAGTTTCAATTTATCTATAGTTTAATAGAAGTACAAAGCTCCAAGTTTGTACGTTAGCCCGCCTGACGCAAAACCCGTGTTATGTGGCGTTTTTCTTTTCATGTTAATACTGTCGCCCTGTTTTACTTGGGTCTTTGAGGTCTATCCAAAAAATATGTATTGGCTCTCCTTCATCTTGTCGTCCGTTATTATTACTGTCAAGTTGAGCAAATACATACATAAAATCATTGTCGGAGTCATACTCTGATTTGAATACGGAGTAATTCTCAGGAATAAGTGCATTTTGTCTGTCTCCGTTTATGTTGAATAAATAAAGTCGTCTAAGGTCTTTGAAGTTGATAAATCCGTCTTTATTCGTGTCGTCATTGTAAACAGAAACGATAAAGTATTCTCTGTTGACTGGCTTATTATTTAGCGTGTCTTTGGAAAATGTCGGATAGTAAAGTGTCCTTATTAAAACTGGTTTTTCAAATAAGTTTTTCTGTTTGTTCTCTTTTATGTCATAGTGTGAAATATTTACCATGTTGTATCCATAAACAGCTTCAAGCCCGGGCATAAGATTATTATTCCAATTGTTTCCTTCTGTTTCTTCATATCTGTAATGAAAACTGTTTGAACCAATGAAAGTAGAATTGTCTTTCTTGTTCACGTTTACTTTGTAGATAGTTGTCAGCCTAACATTTGGAACACCTGTCAACAATACACTGCTTGGTCGTGTGTCAATTTTCAAGGAATCGCGGTTTAGTCCATCTGTCTGGTCATTTTCGGTGTTGTCCGAAGTCGGACTTACCTGAAAGCCTTTTTCTTCAAGTTTTCCGTTAGAGCAACTTGTCATTAAGTAAACAAGTGTCATAGTGAAAATGGTCTGTAAATATTTCATGTTGTCTGTCCTTTTAAAATGCCACATAACGTTCTGGTGCTGCTGCATGGCGGGACATATTCGATGTCACGCTTGAATGTCGCAAGACAGTCACCCGCTTGAAGCAGCACAAAGTTAGCACCTGTTTATTATTTTTGATATTCTGAACATTCTGTTCCTTTATATTCGCTGTTTGCAACGTATTTTAATACCATTTCTGGGTCAAAATCTAATGATATTGTGGCTGATTTGGCGTTACCTGCATAACTTGTGTAGAAGGTAAATGTTTTTGAACTATGAGCTTCTAACTCATCATAAGTTATGTAGCCATCATCGGTCGTAATTTGATTTTCATTATTGTCGAAGTAAGTAATTTTATATTTTAAATTTGGAAGAATAAAATCGGAGTTATTAAAAACGATACCCTTACCGCTTGCAGAACCTGCATATCCACTATGCCAATTCCATGAAGTTACTGTAATTTTATCTTTTAATTCCTGCATAACTTTAAGGGCATAGTCAACCATAATTGTGCTTGATGCTTCAATACGTTTAGCAATTTCTTGGTCTGTTAAGTCTGCGCTCTTTTCAATACAACCAATCTTAACAGCGAATATATATTCATCTTTTTCTTCAAAACCGGCAAGTCCCTTTGAATCATAAATTTTATAAACATCATTTTTTTCATCAAATGGTTTGAGAAAAAGCGTAATTGTCTGATTGAATTTTTTTCCAAATCCATTTGTAAAAGAATTTTCAACTGTTACAACAACTTTTTTATCTTCAATCGCTTTTGTTTCTTTAATAATTATGTCGTCTGACTTGTAATATGTACCAATCTTAGGAAAATCAGGATACAAATCTGTCATTTTGCTTTCATTCTCTGATTTTATCGCAGAAAAAAATTCTTTGACGGTATTTTCCGAAAGTTCTTTTCTTTTTCCTGAGCAACCCAAAAAAGTTGTCAAGATAAGCAGAATAACTGCTGTTTTTGTGAATTTAATCATTGTTGTCATATTATAATTTTTTTTAAATTGGTGCTAACGCCGTGTGGCTGCTTTTGAGCCGCATTTTATATACCTTTCTTGTCAAAATTCCCATAGCTTTCAAATTAGTCCAAAACTGTCAAACTGTCCCGCACTGCGGCTTTAAAGCAGACACGAGTTATGCCCTGTAAATCATTCTTTTATAAATTTTTTCCGTACTGTCCAGTCAGCACCTGTGACTTTAATAATATACAAACCTGTCGATAAAGTGCTAATGTCAATTTCATTTTTATTTTTGTCCAATTCTTTTTGCAGCATGAGTTCTCCAACCATATTATAAATATTAAAATTCAGATTTTGTCTTTCGGCAAAGTCAATAATTATTTTGTCTGTTGCAGGATTCGGATAAAGGTGAATATGCTCAAACTTGTTAATTTCATTTAATCCTGTAATAAGTGTGTCGTTCACTAAACGGATATAATTTCCATTACATTGACCTAAAACAGTATTTAATATAAGTAAACCGCTATTATATTCCATATTTGGGCTCCACATCCAAAGCCAATGAGAATTGGCAATAGTTGTACTCCACAAGGTACACTTTTGACCGATTCCATTAAAACTACCCGGCAGGGCAGTAAAACCTGTTTCATTGGTCGCATCTGTATTTGGACTTTGCCAATGTGTAGTGCCTGCTTCTTTAAGCTTGCCTCCCGCACTATCCGGACCTAAATAGTCCCTTAAAATAACCCAATCATACAAACTTGGTACATGCCATCCGACAGGAGCTATCTTACGGCTATCGGCAATTGTATAATAATTGTATAGTGCGCCATAATCAGATGCATATGAAACAGAATCATCGTTCCAATAGCATCTGGCACCCGTACCAGTTAAATAATATGGATCGCACAATGAGTTCCAAACTGAATCATCCTTGATATTTGGTATTGGGTCACCATTACCGTAATGCGTAACTCTAAGGTTTTCTGCCATCCACACCTGTGTTCCGATTGTCACAGTATTGTATACATTACCGTCAATGTCAGTCACCGTCTGAGCATGATTCTGAATTGTCAAAAATATTAATGCTGCAAGGAGAAGAATTGTTCTTTTCATGGTCTTTCTTTTATTGGGCATAACGGATTGCGTGCTTGTGCTTTTTTAATTGCACAAGCACGCTGTTACCAACTGATCTTGAGAGCATACAAACTTTTTTTACCTTGCCTGTTTTATGTTTTGTGTCCATAGGTAATGATATTTTTTGCCAGACAGCAAGTATTTAAGCAAAATATATTTTAAAGTAATTTATTACATACGCACTTTAAAAAGCTCTAACAGCTCTTACTTTAATTACCTCATAGGTTTGACCGCCATACATGTCAAGAATATGACTTGTCCATTTTCTTTCACTACGTGGATCCCAAGAGCCTATAAGAACAACTGCATTTGTACTACTATTTTCTGTTGAAGTCCAGTAACAGCCTGAAAGTGCCCAAGAATAAATTGTTGAATGATCATACGCAGTACTTAACTCATATACGCTTGGAAGAAACCAATCAGAATAACCACCATAGTTAAGATTGGCACAAATACTTGCAGCACAGTATTCAGAGCATCCATTAATTATATCAAGTGTGTTTTGTGCGCCAGTTCCAATTAATATACCTTCTGCCCCATTAATTTCAGTACCATCACACCCCCAAATTGCCTCATTAACAATATCTGTTGCTGTAATAACAAGCCCATGTTCACCTGTACTATCTATATAAAATACTTTGCCCCCAGCATGATCTGAACCTAATGGATAAATAGGATTGTGCCAAGTTTTAAATGATAATTCAGTACCATACGAGGTTCCAATAGTATTAGTTGCAAATGCACGAACATAAACCCTTGTATTTCCTGGCAGAAATTGAATAATAAGGTCATTACTATATGATGTTGTCCAGTGATCAGTGTGCCAATAACAATTTATTACGCTATCTTCAATTGTTGGATTTTGAGACAAACTATAGCAAACACCAAATGTCGTCATGACTGGGTTGCCACCATTAACAATAGTAAAATAAACTCTCCCCGCATCATCAGAAAGCCCTTTTGCACTATCCGTTATGACAACTGGGGCAGTTAACGGAGGTTCCGATGGTTCATTAGTATTTGTGCTTGATTCTTTACTACAGCCAATCAATACAACTATTAGTATTAATATACAAACTACTAGAATGTTAAAATAATTAAAGATAATCGTTTTAATATTCTTTACGCTTAAATACTTACCATAAGATGTAAGATATAGCTTTTTCCAATTTTTTCGCATATTTCACTTTTTTCACCAGATCATCTTGTAAAAGATGTTGTTTAAAAAATAAATTTTAACAAAATGATTAACAATAATTTCAACACAATTAAACAAATATACGATATTTTTTTAATAAATTTTTGCTAAAATAAAACTGCATCATAATGATCTATTATTTAGCCATAATAGTAATCGATTATTTAAATTTCATCCTTTTGATTTGCTCATGAAGTTCCTTTATTAACAGGTCTTTATTTACACCATTAATATTATAGAAATCAATAATATGATTAAAGTCCTTTGTCATTACATCCCTTTCCCATCTGAAAGGATAACCTTGTATTATTTCAGTTTTGAAATAACTATTAAAAGTCGTTATATGCCCAAAATTATAAAATGCTCCAAACTTAATTTCTTTTAAATGCAATAATTCATCAGCATTTTTAGGATTCAAAACTATATTGATACCTTTATATTTTGATTGAACAGAAGGATAAATAATGCCTCCAATATTAGGATTCTGTAAAATTGCTTCTGAGAATGCTGACGATAGGGCATATTCATTTTCTTGATTGATTTTTACTTTCTTTGAAAATTCTACACCAATTAGTTCATGAAATGCTAATTGGTCAGCTGTGAATGAATTACTTGACTTATAATTATTAAACAATTGAATTAGATACTCGTTAATTTCAGATAGTTTTTTAATTGAAAGGTCTGGTACTATAGTTACAACATTAAATTCTCTTTTTGTCACCCACTGTCCAACTGTAAAGAACTCTATACCATCAATTTCATTTCTTATATTGGTGCTTGTTTCAAGAATACTGATTAGATACCCTTCATCGATTTCATTTGTAGGAATTGCACCATAAAACTTTGAACTATTAGGAAAATTTGCACGGCCAAATGTTTTAATATTTTTGATATCAGTCCTATATGTAATATCCTTTTCAAAATAGAATAAGTCAAAATAATTATTATTCCTTCTACATCTATAAACATAACTTGACAGTGGAATTTTATGCCCAATAATTGGCAAACCATTGGTGTTGAAAAAGTCATTTAAATCTTCAAATGAAATCTTATCAAAATTGAAGTCTTTAATCTTATTTATTAAAGTTTTCATGAACTATTTCTTTCAAGATTTGTTGGTAACGTTTTCGGGCTTTGCGTTCGGGCGGGATTTCGAAGCACAAAGTTTCAATTTATTACTAAAGTTTATTAAAAGCGCAAAGCTCCAAGTTTACACGTCTGCCCGCCTGACGCAAAACCCGTGTTAGCGGGTCGTTGTTCTTCTCTGTCAAATGTTTTCAATGTCAAAGTGGTTAAGTAGTCTTTTGATTTCAAGAAAACTCCCTTTTATTCTTTCTTTATTGTTTTCAAACTCATCTTTTAGAAAATCAAGTTCGTCTTCTTTAAGTATAACTTCATTTAGAATTGTTTGGTCTGAACTTGATTTGTAAACTTTTTTCATAGCTGTCAATAAAAGTAATGCAATGTCACCTACACGATTTATTGGTAATTCTTCACTTTGTCTTGACCATTTTTCACCTGTATGTCTGAAAATTTTTATAGAAGCTGCGTCATAGTCATATTGTGCGTGTCCAATTGATAAGAATTTAGCATCATCGCCTGCATTTGTGTAAGCTGAATAGTCACAAGCCATAATTGGTTTATGAGATAAATACATAGGAACATTTACAGTTGAAACAGTTTCTTGAACTTGTGTCACAATTTCGTCTTGTATGGCATCTTCTTGTTCTTTAAATACTTTGGCTTTTAAAAAAGTTAAAGTCTCTTTGTTTTCACGAGCTAAAAATGTATTCCACTTGCTCCAACTAAACATCTGAGAAGCGTGTTGAATGAATGAGAGTTTTATTTTGTTCTCATTCAGATTTAAGCTTGCTGTCCTTGCGTAAGCCGTTCCTATTCCTTCGAGCCATTTAACTGGCTCATATTTAATTCTTAGTTCGTCCATTGCTTGATTAAAGCTATTAGAAGCGGAAACTCCAATGAAAACACAATCGGTCGGATTTAGAATGTTGATTAGCTCAATGAATGTTTTCCACGAAGAGTAAAAGTCAACCCAAGTTGGTCTTTCTTTTACTCGGTAATCCATTAGTCTTGGAATGAAGTTGTAAAAAACAACCTGTTCCCAAAATAACTCTTTGTCAAAGTCATTACTTCTTAATATAACTCTATGAATATTGTCAAAAGTGTTATTTCTCCAATCACCACAAACTGGTGATTCATAAATACATTCTCTTGTAAAAGTTTTATTGTCTGTAGCTTCTCTAAAACGTTTTTGATAATCTTCGTCATTGTCACCTAAGGCGTAGTGAGATTCACCAACAATTAAAAGTCTTCTGCTGTTTTTTTTGAAGTCTTTACCAATCCAAGGTAGCCAAGTCAAACTACTAATGTTTAGTAAATGTTTGTCAAAAGAGTTGTCTATATGTTGTTCCATTTTTAGTTTTATTATGTTGTTGGTTGTGTCGCTTTACAATGCCCGCTAACGTTTTGCTGCTTGGCACAGGTGGCGGTATTAATAGTACGTCCCTGTCAAACTGCACCCAAAGTTAATAAATATTCACATGCTTTCAAGTTTTTGCCACACCGCCATTGTGCCAAGCATTGCTGTTAGCGGTAAGTGCCATTTTTTTCAAATTAAGATCAAGTCAGAATTGAAGTTTACTTTAATCTGCCCTGACCATACGAGCTGTCCAAAGATTTTTTCAAAATATTCATTATGGTTGTCATTAGTTAGTTCATAATATTTGCTAATGGTCCCATTTGGTACTAATGCATAATGCAAGGCATGGTGAATTCCAGCTAAAGCCATTTTTGTTTTATGTTCTGGAACATAAGTTACAAGTAATTCCAAAATATTTAATTTTTTAGTCAAAGTAGGGCTGTCAAAGACAGTTGCTGCTAGAAGGAAGTCATCACGATGAACTATTGGTAATCTAAAGGTTTTTTCAAATTCGTTAGAAACGACTTTTAAATATCCATATGGTTTGAATTTACTCTTTGCAATAACATTATCAAAAATGTCAATGATTGTATCATTTCTGTCAAATTCAGTTATCTGAAATACTTTACCGACAACATCTGACCATTTAATGTCTTTACCAATTGTTGGTTCATTTGAACTTTTAAAGAATCTAAAAAAACTCATGATTACGTGATAAAATTTATATTTTTGAATTTAAATGATTTACACTTGAAGATGCAAAAACTGTTTTTTTTACTTCTACATATGGGTCAGTTGCAAAACCCACACTTTTAAAAAGGGTAAAAGTTTTAGGTAGTGCTTGCCAATTATCACTATACTGTCTGATAAAAGTAAATTTCATTGATTGCAGCTCTCGGTAATGAATGATTTTATATTCGGCAAGCAAATAATCTTCTATTTTGAAATTATCAAACTGAAAATTTATGTTAGAAACAATGTAGAGTTTACCGTAATAAATTCTATTCTTATTTGGCTTGAAAGGATGTCGTTTTCTATCGAAGTAAATCTTATGGTTTAACTGACCCCAAAATGAAAATATACTATCATGCAACCTTTGATTATTGGCACCCTGATTCCAATATTCTCTTTCACCATAATTTATTTCTCCTTTAATAAAACCCTTGCTATCAATGTCACAGGTATTCAAAATCATTCCGGCATAGATTTTACCATTATGTTCAGATTTTTGAATTGGATTTGAAAAACCAGCATAGATTCCATTGATTTCTTCATAATAGTTTTTTGATAAAATGTGTTTTTGTGAGTAATAAAACCATACTAACAACACAAATGGCGTAAGAATACTTATTCCGTTACTAATTATTGTTAACCAATGAGTCCAAATACAAATTGTCATTTAAATTTTTTCTTTAGTTCACGCATTACCGCTAACGTACAGTGGCTGCTTTCGCCCCGCAATTTATACATTATTTATCAAACTATTCCAAAAATTTCAATTTTTAACATTACTGTCAAATATGCCTGCCCAAGGGGTGAAAGCAGCCACGAGTTATGT
>Ga0209717_1003260_pt1 | contig 14349 bp, 11 predicted proteins | sample AD_UKC048_MetaG_FD_184418 | JGI IMG/M metagenome (GOLD analysis project Ga0209717, IMG submission 184418) | Active sludge microbial communities of municipal wastewater-treating anaerobic digesters from USA - AD_UKC048_MetaG (SPAdes) (version 2) | ecosystem: Engineered > Bioreactor > Anaerobic >... | reverse complement strand
AGGCGAGGTAAATAGTTGTAGACCTTCTCCAAATTGCGTGCAATCTCGGCCTTGTCTTTACGGGTGTACGAACCCGTCATCAGGTTTTCTTCAATTGTGAGGTGGGCAAAACAATGCCGCCCCTCCATCACCTGCACCACGCCTCGCTGGACCAGATCGGCGGGAGACAGATTTTCGATGCGCTCACCTCGCAGCTCGATGCTGCCCTTGGTAACTTCGCCTCGCTCACCCCGCAGCAGGTTGGAAATAGCGCGCAGTGTGGTAGTTTTGCCTGCACCATTGCCGCCCAGAATTGCCACAATCTTGCCCTGCGGCACTTGTAGCGAGACGCCCTTGAGCACCAGAATAACGTGGTTATAAATAACCTCGATGCCGTTTACGTTGAGAACGATGTTGTTGGGTTCCATGGTTTTACCTTTTGACCAATCGGCAAGGCTGTGCGTAGTTTGAAGTCGCGCAGCCTTGACGATTGGTGGCTCGAAATGAGCCACCAAATCGATCAGTTCACATCAAGATTGGCAATCAGCCGGCGTACGTGGTGTGAGTTTCTTGTCCGCAGCGTACTTGGCTGCAGTGGACTTTACGAGAGGTTTAAGGATTTGCTCGTCAGCTTGAAGCCAGTCGGAGCTGAATGCCCACTGCTTGCCATCCCACGTGTGAACGCGGGCCCAGTTAGCACCCATGTGGTCAGCACAGGAAGTGCTGATCGGTCGCATAACGCCAGCAAATCCAAGCGCATCCAGCTTCTTCTGGTCCAGTGCGAGGTTTTCATAGCCCCAGCGGGCCTGTTCGCCGCTCATCCACTTGCCCTTGCCAAAACGCTCCTGCGCGCGCTTGACGCCTTCTACAGCAAGCATTGCACTCATGGCACCACGCATGTACAACACTTGGCCTACCTCTTCTTTCGGACCGGTACCCTGGTTTTTGGCGTGCACCTCCTTCAGAATGTCTTTAACCACTTTGGAGTTGGGTTCAGCACCGTGCTGCATGGTCACCGCGTTGTAGCCCTTGGCACCTTCTCCGACGTCCTTGACATCAGGCTCGGCACCTGACCACCATACGCCGTACATCTTGTCACGCGGGTATCCCGTGGCTTGCGCTTCTTTCAGGGCGGTGGAATTCATCACACCCCAGCCCCACAGCAGCACGTAGTCAGGCTTGGCCTGACGAACTTGCAGCCAGGTGGCTTTTTGCTCTACGCCCGGCGCTGTCACCGGCAGCAGTTGCAGATTGAATCCATGCATGGCAGCACGTTCCTGCAGCAAGGGAATTGGCTCTTTTCCATACGGGCTGTCGTGATAGACCAGAGCGATTTTCTTGCCCTTCAGTTTGTCCAGACCACCTTCTTTTTTCCCGATGTTCTGAATCAACGCATCAGCTGCAAGCCAATACGTGCCCGCAAGCGGGAAATTCCATTTAAAGACGGTGCCGTCCTGGCTTTCACTGCGGCCATAGCCGGCAGTGATCAAGGGGATCTTGTCACCTGGGGCTTTTTCGGTAAGCGCGAAGGTAATGCCAGTTGATAGCGGCTGGAACACCGTGGCGCCACCATTTTTGCCTTTCAGGCGCTCATAACACTCAACTCCGCGGGCCGTGTCATACCCAGTTTCACACTCTTCATAAATAATCTTTACACCATTGATGCCGCCACGCGCATTGACCAGTTTGAGATAGTCGGAATAGCCGTTCGCCCAAGGCACCCCGTTGGGCGCGTATGGGCCCGTGCGATAGGGCAAGCCTGGAAAGAACTGCTCCTTGGCTTGTGCAAATGCCGTGATTCCCACGGCGGCCAAGCAGGTAGCTAGAGCAAGGTTGCGTAGTTTCATAACGTCGTCTCCTGGTTGTAAGGCACGGTTCTGTGCCGGGTTGCTTGAATGAATCTGCTTTCAATCAATGAGGGAACGGCCACAGGCGTAGCTTCTGCTTGCCTATTGACCACAATTTGGCGAGCCCATGGGGTTCCACGATCAGGAACCACACAATCAGCGCGCCAAAAACCATAAGCTCTGCGTGCGAGATGCCCGCGGTAGATATTTCCAGTCCTATGGCGGAGCCGAGAACTGGCAATAGCTGATTCAGCGCAATGGGAAGAACCACGATGAAAGCAGCGCCAAAAAAGCTGCCCATGATGGAACCCATGCCTCCAATGATCACCATGAATAACATCTTGAATGACTGATCAACCGAGAAAGCCGCGGGCTCCCACGCACCCAGGTACACAAAACCCCACAACGCGCCCGCGACGCCGATGATGAAAGAACTAACGGCAAATGCACTGAGTTTGGCGTACATAGGGCGGATGCCGATCACTGATGCGGCGACATCCATGTCGCGAATAGCCATCCACTCACGACCAATAGCGCTACGAACCAGATTTTTGGCGAGCAGGCCGATGACCATGAGAATGCCAAGACAAAGCAGGTACTTGGAGACCGGGCTCTCGATCTCAAACCCAAACACCTGCAGGTTGGATACTGACACTGAGCCGGAGGGCGAGTCATTGGTAAACCATTTGATGCGCAGAAACATCCAGTCGCTGAAGAACTGTGCCGCCAGCGTCGCCACTGCCAGATACAGGCCCTTGACGCGCAGACTGGGCAGACCAAACAGGATGCCAAAGAAGGTGGAACACACTCCGCCCAATATCAGTGCAGGAATCAGTGGCATATTGGGAACGCGAACGAAGAAGTTGTAGGCACCATACGCGCCCACGGCCATAAAGGCGCCCGAGCCCAGCGAAATCTGGCCGCAGTACCCCACCAGAATATTGACACCCACCGCAGCCAGCGAAAAGATCAGAAAAGGAATAAGGATGGCGCGAAACAGGTAGTCGCTGGCCAGCATGGGCACCGCGACCACCGAAAATGCCAGGATCAAACCAATGGCAATGCGATCTTGCGCGATCGGGAATATCTGCTGGTCGGCCGCGTAGGACGTCTTGAATTGACCGTTTTCTCTGTAAAACATGACTGATTACCTCAAACGCGGTCAATGATTTTTTCGCCGAACAGGCCCTGCGGGCGAACCAGCAGAAAGGCCAGTGCCAGCACGTAGGCAAACCAGATCTCGATGCCGCCGCCAACATACGGGCCTAGAAACACCTCTGATAACTTTTCACCTACTCCGATGATCAAGCCGCCGATGATGGCCCCTGGCACCGAAGTCAGGCCACCCAGGATTACGACCGGCAACGCGCGCAGCGCCACTGTGGTAAGCGAAAACTGAACGCCGAGCTTGGAGCCCCAGATCATTCCGGCCACCAACGCTACGATGCCGGCCACGCACCAGACGATGACCCAGATACGATTGAGCGGAATTCCGATAGACTGCGCTGCCTGGTGATCATCGGCCACGGCACGCAACGCGCGACCCGTCGATGTTTTCTGGAAAAACAAGCTGAGCAACGCAACCAGCACCGCGGCAATGACGGCCGCAATCAGGTCTTCCTTGTTGATCAACACACCGCCTTCGAAAACCGACTCCAGCAAGAACACAGGCTCCTTGGGCATGCCGATGTCAATCTTGTAGATGTCACTGCCAAAAACCGTCTGGCCCAGACCCTCCATAAAGTAGGTAATGCCCAACGTGGCCATCAGAAGTGTGGTGCCCTCCTGATTAACCAGGTGGCGCAGCACCAGATATTCGATCAGCCAGGCCACAACGAACATCACGGCAGCGGCGATCACAAACGCACCAATCGTTGCAACGACCGGGCTCTCAATACCGGTCCATTTGGGAATCCACTCCGCAAACCGGGCCATCGCCAGTGCGGCAAACAACACCATCGCGCCCTGCGCAAAGTTAAATACGCCCGAAGCCTTGAAGATCAGAACAAAGCCCAGTGCCACCAGCGAATACAACATGCCAGCCATCAGACCGCCCAGCAGTGTTTCAAGAAAAAATGCCATGTCGGTTTTCCTTAGTGTGATGTGCCAAGGTAGGCACTGATCACGTCTTCGTTGTTGCGGACTTCTTCGGGGGTACCGTCGCCGATTTTTTTGCCGTAATCCAGCACCACCACGCGGTCCGAAATATCCATCACCACACCCATGTCATGCTCGATCAGCACCACGGTCGTGCCGAACTCGTCGTTGATATCGAGCACAAAGCGGCACATGTCCTGCTTTTCCTCGACGTTCATGCCCGCCATGGGCTCGTCGAGCAGCAGCACTTGCGGCTCCATCGCCAGCGCACGGCCCAAGTCCACGCGCTTTTGCAAGCCATAAGGCAGTTGCCCAACCGGTGTTTTGCGGTGCGCCTGGATTTCCAGAAAGTCGATGATGTGTTCGACAAACTCGCGGTGTTGTGCTTCTTCGCGGGCGGCTGGCCCCACGCGCAGCGCCTGCATGAACAGGTTGCTCTTGATGCGCAGGTTCCGCCCGGTCATGATGTTGTCGATCACACTCATGCCCTTAAACAGCGCCAGGTTCTGGAAGGTGCGTGCGACACCCATCTCGGCCACTTCACGCGGGTTCATGTGGCTGAAGGTCTTGCCGCGAAAGGTGATGTTGCCATCCTGCGGCGTGTACACGCCATTGATGCAGTTGAGCATGGAGCTCTTGCCTGCGCCGTTGGGGCCGATGATGGCGCGGATTTCATGCTCTTTCACATTGAACGAAATGTCCGTCAGCGCCTTGACCCCGCCGAATCGCAGACTGATGTTGTTGACATCGAGAATGACGTCGCCGATTTGTTTGCTCATGATGCTTGTGTCATTCTTCTTCAGGCAGCGGCCTTGACCGGCGCAAAGGTTTTGGTGTCCGATATCTTCAGCGTGGCGCTCACACTGCCGGTGCGCCCGTCTTCAAACTTCACAACTGTCTCAATGAATTGTTCCTTTTTACCGCCATACAGCGCCTCAACCAGCGGCAGGTATTTCTCAGCGATGAAACCCCGGCGGACCTTGTTGGTTCGGGTGAGCTCACCGTCATCGGCATCCAGTTCTTTGTGCAGCACCAGAAAGCGGCTCACCTGACTGCCCGCCAGCAACTCGTCAACGGACAGATCGGCATTGACCTTTTCCACACACTCCTGAATCAGCTGGTACACCTCTGGTTTTTGCGCCAGATCGGTGTAGCCCGCATACGGCAGGTTGCGCCGCTCAGCCCAGTTGCCCACCGCGTCAAAGTCGATGTTGATCATTACGCAGACCTGTTCGCGCTGATCGCCGTAAGCCACCACTTCCTTGATCTGCGGGAAGAACTTGAGCTTGTTTTCGACGTATTTGGGCGCGAACATGGCGCCGTCATTGGCGCCACCCTTGATGCGACCCACGTCTTTCACACGGTCGATGATCTTCAGGTGCCCATGCGCATCAATAAAGCCTGCGTCACTGGTGTGGTACCAGCCCGAAGCGTCCAGCACTTCGGCTGTAGCAGCCGGGTTCTTGTAATACTCTTTGAGCAAGCCGGGCGACTTGACCAGAATTTCGCCGTCCGCAGACACCTTGATTTCGACACCTTTGCAGGGAATCCCTACGGTGTCGGCACGGGCCTCATGGTCTGGTTGCAGACACACAAACACTGCGGTTTCGGTGGAGCCGTACAACTGCTTTAGGTTGATGCCGATTGAGCGGTAAAAGCTGAAGAGGTCCGGCCCAATGGCTTCACCCGCGGTGTAGGCCACACGAACGCGGCTCATGCCCAGGTTATTGCGCAGCGGGCCATAAATGAGCGCGTTACCCAAGGCATACAGCACCGTATTGCCAAAACCGATGGACTTGCCGTCCATGCGGGTTGGGCCTACGCGTTTGGCCAGGTCCATGAAGTAGTGGAACAGCTTGCGTTTGACGGTACCCGCGTCTTCCATGCGGATCATCACGCTGGTCAGCAGGCCTTCAAACACACGCGGCGGCGCAAAGTAATAGGTCGGGCCAATTTCCTTAAGGTCGATGGTCACGGTGGAAGCCGACTCTGGGCAGTTCACCACGTAGCCGCAGACCAGCCACTGCGCGTAGCTGAAGATGTTCTGTCCAACCCACGCCGGGGGCAGGTAAGCCAGCACCTCTTCTGCACTGGTCAGCCTATCAAACTCGGCGCCCGCCTGAGCGCGATTGATCAGCGTGTCGTGCGTATGCACCACGCCCTTTGGATTGCCTGTGGTGCCAGATGTGAAAAACATCGACGACACGTCGTTCGGCTTCGTCTGCTCCACCTGCGCTTTGAAAAAGTCGGGGTGCAAGTTGGCAAAGGCCTTGCCGGCAGCAAGCAACTCTTCCAGCGAGGCCAGCCCGGGCTCATCGTATTTGCGCAAGCCGCGCGGGTCATCAAAAAAGATGTGGGCGAGCTGCGGACACTTCTCGCGGATTTCCAGCAGCTTGTCGACCTGCTCCTGGTCTTCAGCAAAGGCGAAGCGCACTTCGGCGTTATTGATGGGGAACACGCATTCCAACGCAGCGGCATCCTGATAAAGCGGGATGGGAACCGCCCCCAGCGACTGCGCGGCCAGCATGGTGGCGTACAGCCGCGGACGGTTGGCCCCAATGACGACCATGTGCTCATCGCGCTGTAAACCAGCCTGATGCAGACCGCAGGCCAGATGTTCCACCATCAGCGCGAGATCCGACCACGACAGGTTTTGCCAGATGCCGTATTCCTTTTCGCGCATGGCGGGCGCAGCGCCTCGCTCGGCCGCGTGTTTCAGCAATAGTTTCGGGAACGTCGTTTGCACAGCAAGCATCCTTCCGGTTCATACCCGCTCAAGTTTTGAGACGGGTTGTTGACCTGAAATGTAGAAACTAATTTGACGTTGAGATGTCGGTTCGACGACAATTGGGGGTTTCGGAGACTAGGAGTTTCCCTAGGTCTTTCAAGACTTTGCGCAACTCGACCCGCCGGACATCTCACCATTGACCCATGTCAACTGATCTATCGCTTCACCACCGGCGCCGCGCGCCGACGCCCGCGGAAATGGCCGCTATTCCGTGGCTGGCGCTACTGGGCGCGAACGAACGTGAGCGCGCTGAACATGAGCTGAAAGTAGGCGACGCGTTGACCGGCGATTTTGTGTGCCGCATTGGCCGACCCGTGACCTATTGGTTTGGCGTGGTGGACGGCTTGCTGAAGATGAGTTCGGACAGCCCGGACGGCCACAGCATGACGTTCACCGGCGTGCCGCCTGGCGGCTGGTTTGGCGAGGGTACGGCGCTCAAGCGTGAGCCGTATCGCTACAACATTCAGGCGCTGCGTAAAAGTGTTGTGGCCGGGTTGCCCGTGGACACGTTTCACTGGCTGCTGGACCACTCCATCGGTTTTAATCGTTTTGTGATGAACCAGTTGAACGAGCGTTTGGGACAGTTCATCGCCGCTCGTGAGATTGACCGCATGGCTAACCCCGAGGTCCGTGTGGCGCGCAGTCTGGCTGCGTTGTTCAACCCGGTGCTGTACCCCGGCGTGGGCGAACTGCTTCGCATTACGCAGCAGGAATTGGCGTATTTGGTGGGCTTGTCGCGCCAGCGAGTGAACGAGGCGCTGACAGCGCTGGCGACTCAGGGCGCAATTCGTGTGGAGTACGGAGGATTGCGCGTGCTCGACCTGACGGCACTGAGAGCAAACGTATTTCAGACCTCCTAGGTTTCTTGATGTTCTCGGTTTGCGCCGAGTCCCCACAATTTCCTACCTCTGTCCATAAGGAGAAGGGGGATGAAACAAGAAGAGGGGAGTGGTCAAGAAACGCCGGCATCGGCCGATATATGAATTATTTATTGAATATGAAGGCCCACTACCCTGTACAAAGGGTTATCCAATAGGCTTTCGAAAAAGGCGAAAAATGGAATTGTCGAAATTCGGCGGCCTTCGCAGCAAAGTGCTTGCCGCGATGGTTGTGGGCATGGCGACAATCTTCTTGTTGATATTTTCCATCGCCCGCCACTCGATTATGGCGGGCTACGCTTCGCTGGAAAAGGGCAGTGTCCTCGTATATTTAAACAGTGCTAGGGGCTTGATCAACGATCAAACCAATCAGCTTTACTCTGTAACCCGTGACTATGCGCATTGGGATGATGCCTACAACTTTGTCCGCACTCTGGATCCGGTATTCATCGAGTCGAATCTCAACGACACAACCTTCAGCAATCTAAAGATTCATGCAATCATCTTCGTTAACGACCAAGGCCAATCTATTTTTTCCAAAGGGTTAGATTTCGCTACCGGGCAACCATGGAAGATACCGGAACTAATCTTGCAGTCGACAAGAAAAGGGGGGATCCTTGCGGATTCAAAAAAGGACCACATCGAAGGTTTGTTCTGGACACCGGACGGCCTGAGCATTGTCTCAAGCGTCGACGTGCGCGACAGCACACTAAAAAAAGCACGTATCGGTACGTTGATCATCGTGCGAGCACTCACAAGGGAATGGGTCGCGCAAATTGAGTCAATCATTGGGGCTCAGGTGAACTTTCACCTCGCGCCGGAATTCAGCGACTCCCACCCTATTTCTAGACTGACGCTGGGACAATCAACTGTTGAAGCCGTCAACGATCTTGAAGTCGCCGGGTATACGATGATGGATGATGTCGGAGGCTCGAAAGGGCTTGTCCTTCAAGTGGTAAGTAGCCGACAGATACACGACCAGGGCGTGACAAGTCTGAACACTGTTTATTGGTCCATCGGACTGATGGCAGTTCTACTTCTGGCCATTAGCTGGTTATTTGACAAACTGATAGTTTCCAGGCTGACACTATTGAGCGCCAACGTGCAGCTTATTGGTGAAACTGCTGATATGACCAGGCGACTGCCCGGCGATCAAGAAGAAGACGAATTGGGCTTCCTCGCAAAGGGTGTCAACAAGATGTTGGATGGACTCAATGAATCCCAAAAAGCCTTGAAGGTTGAACAAAACCGATCCCAAGTTACGCTTTCAGCACTGGCCGGGATTACCGACGCGATCGTTGCCAGCGACGCGATGGGGCGGGTAACCTACATGAACGCTGCCGCCGAACTGTTGACCGGCGTTGCCGCTTGCGACGTCTTGGGAGCAGACATCACCGTGCTGTTTCAGTTTCAGGTCGTTGACGAAAAAGGGCCCGTCGAGAGCAGTTGGCTCACCGACTTTAAGGATAAAGCAAAAGAGGTGTTCTTACAGCAACACAGTGGGCGCCAGCTGGTCGTAAGTCGGCAAGCATCTCCTCTGTATGACTTCAACGGAGACTATTTTGGCGTTGTCACCGTGTTGCGCGATGTAACTAAGCTCCGCGACCTATCAGAAAAGCTAACCTTTCAAGCACGCCATGATGCGTTGACAGGTCTAGTCAATCGGTACGAGTTTGATAGAAAAGCACTTGCGGCAATTGAGGACTCGTCGGCTGAACATCGCGTGCACTGCCTCGCTTATCTAGATTTAGATCAATTTAAAACCGTCAACGACTCCTGTGGTCACTTGGCCGGAGATAGTTTGCTGAAGCAACTCGGCGATGTACTCAAGTCAAGAATGCGTGAGTCCGATACCCTTGCCAGATTGGGAGGCGACGAGTTCGCCGTTATCTTTATGGGGTGCACTATCAACAAGGCGGAGTCAATACTTGATGACATAGTCATCGCTATTCGTGAATTCACTTTCCTGCACAACGAAAAATCCTTCAAGGTCGGAGTGAGTATCGGCCTGACCGAAATTTCTCCTGAGCATCCCTTGTTTTTGGGCGACCTGTTGGGGATGGCTGACTCTGCCTGCTACTTGGCAAAGAAGGATGGCGGCAATTGCGTTCGAACCCATATTTTTGGTGACCTGGTTGTGGCAGAAAGAAGTCTTCAGCTCGAGTGGGTGTCAAGAATCAATCAGAGCTTGGAAAACGATGGCTTCATCTTGCATATGCAACGCATGCAGTGCTTTAATGATGGGGGAGAGTCCCACTGTGAACTACTTGTTCGCATGATCGGCGAGAGCGGTGAGTTACATATGCCAGGACAATTTCTTGCAACGGCAGAGCGCTACAAACTTATGCCGCAGGTTGACCGCTGGGTTATTGCAAAAGCCTTTAAGATTTTGGCCCGAAAGGATATGGACCTTCCGCATGTTTGCGCCATCAACCTGTCAGGACAAAGCCTGTCCGACGAGCGCCTGGCCAACTACGTACTGGACCAGATCAAGACATATGATGTAAACCCAAGGCGAATCTGTTTCGAAATAACAGAAACGGCAGTTATTGCGAACTTGGAAAAGGCGCAATCCTTCATTCATGAGATGCGAAAGATTGGATGCAGATTCTCTTTGGACGACTTTGGGAGTGGCCTTTCATCTTTTGCGTATTTAAAGAATTTGAAAGTGGATTTTCTAAAGATTGACGGCATGTTCACCCGGAATGTGAATACCAACAAAATTGATCGCGCAATGGTCGAATCGATAACGAGTGTCGGTCACGTAATGGGGCTGAAGGTCATTGCCGAATTCGCGGAGACCCGCGAGCTAGTGGAGGCGCTAAGAGAAATTGGAGTGGATTACGCGCAGGGCTATGGGGTGGCCATGCCGGAAACCCTTGTCTAGGCTTTTGCAGAGAATAGGTTCCCCCACCAAAAACCCAGCTGACACGGCACAGAAAGCTAACGTTCAGCGGTAAAACGACCTTCTGCCTACTTAAAATAAACTTGAACAGCTGCTAAAAGAATAACAAATGACCGACTCCAAGCCTTCCGCCTTCCGCCGCGCCGCGCCGCCACCCATCATCAAACCCACTAGTCGAGCGCCCATTCCCGCCGGGCAAATCAACACCGCGGCCTTTGGCGCCAACGGCACGATGCGCCTGAACAAACGCATGGCTGAGCTGGGGCTGGCTTCGCGCCGGGAGGCAGATGAGTGGATTGGCAAGGGCTGGGTCAAGGTCAATGGCAAGGTGGCCGAGATGGGCATGCAGGTGGCGCCGGACGTGCGCATCGAGATCGACAGGCAAGCCAAAGGCCAGCAGGCCAACCAAGTCACGGTGCTGATCAACAAGCCGCTGGGTCTGGTGAGCGGCCAGGCCGAGGACGGCCACGAGCCTGCCATCACACTGGTGCAGCCTCAAAACCGCTGGGCTGAGGACAACGCGCGCTTTTTCTTTCACGGAAGCCAGCTCAAGAGCTTGGTACCTGCCGGGCGGCTCGATATTGACTCCACCGGTCTGCTGGTGCTGACCCAGGATGGCCGAGTGGCCCGCCAGCTGATTGGCGAAGATTCCGTGATGGAGAAAGAGTATCTGGTGCGCGTGATTTATACCGGCGTGCTCAATGCAGCCGCGGCCACGTCGGCGGCAGCGACTTACGCGGCCCGCCCAGCCCCGCCTACCCAGCTCAGCCGTATTGACGATGACGACCCGGTGAGCACTGACGTTCAGTCGGTATTTCCGCTGGAAAAACTCAAGCTGCTGCGCCACGGCCTCAGCCTGGACGGCCAGGCTCTCAAGCACGCCAAGGTGGAGTGGCAAAACCCCGAACAGCTTCGTTTCGTACTCACCGAAGGCAAAAAACGCCAGATTCGCCGCATGTGCGAACAGGTGGGCCTGAAGGTGGTGGGCCTCAAGCGCGTGCGTGTAGGCAACGTGATGCTGGGCAACCTGCCGCTGGGGCAATGGCGATATCTGGCGCCGCATGAGCGGTTCTGATCTGACGCCAGCCAGAGGTTTACATAACTTCAGATAGCAGTCGTGACGCGTTCACATGCATCATGGATAGTGGTCGCATGTCTGAAATAACATTGAAACATCCCCCGCTACTTCATTCCAACTTCCCGCGGCGCAGGTTGATGCTGTTAACCCTATTCGTCGCGTGCCTGACGGTCACCCATTTTGCTCAAGCCAGCTCGCAGCTGGCCCTAGATAAGGGCTGCTATTCCTGTCACGGCACACCGCCCAAGAAAAGCGCGCCGACGTTCGAACAGATTGCTACCGACTATGCCCAATACCGGGGCCAAACCGATGTTGCGGCCAAGCTGGCCGCAAAACTGCGGGAAGGGCATATGTTTGGCGGTATCAATGCGCATGAGCAACTGACAGAAGAAAGCGCCCTGAAGCTCGTGCTCTGGCTTATTGACGCCAAAAAATAAGCCAAGCAGGTCGCCGATGGGACGGTCAGGGCACTGAATTGACGTAGATCTCTACCTTTGAGGCCCGGTGGTGCCCACAATCCCAACATGACTGATGCCGCCCACCCCAAGCAAAAAAGCCCCACCAGGCATTTGCGACCATCTGACCTGCGCGGCGCCGCGCAACTGGCCACACAAGCAACTCTGGGCGTGACCCGCATTGCCGAAGGCGTGCACCAGTCTGTGTGGAGCACGCTGGGGGCACCCGGCGGCAAGGGGCCGGGCCAGGCGCGCGGCATTACTGGCCTGGTTTACAAGGGCGTGCGCGGTGCCACGCAGTTGATGGGCAAAGGGGTTGACACCATGCTGGCCGCCCTGCAGCCGGTGTTTGAGTCTGCCGATGCTCCCCAGCCGGGAACGCCCCAGCGCGAAGCCGTACTGGCTGCGCTCAACGGCGTGATGGGCGACAGCCTTGTGGCAAGCAAGAGCCCCTTCGCAACACCCATGACATTTCGTTATCAGGGCGAGGTGTTCAACCCGCAGGCGCTACCCCCCGGGCTTACGGTCACGGGCAAGGTTTTGTTACTCATTCACGGCCTGTGCATGAACGATCTGGGCTGGCAGACGCTACATGAAGGCCACGTGATGGACCAAGGCGAAGCACTGGCCTCCCGTTTGGGCTACACGCCGGTTTATCTGCGCTACAACTCGGGCCTGCACACCTCACAGAACGGACACGAGCTTGCAGTACAACTGGAGCAACTGCTGTTTAACTGGCCCACGGCGGTTGAAGAGCTGACGGTCATCGCCCACAGCATGGGTGGCCTGCTGATTCGCAGCGCTGTCCACTGCGCGAGACAAGATGGATTGCGCTGGCCAGCACAACTCAGGAACATCGTATTTCTGGGCACGCCACACCATGGCGCACCGCTGGAGCGGGCCGGTAGCTGGGTAGACACCATCCTTCGCAGCACGCCGTTCACGGCGCCCTTCTCCAAACTGGGTCAATTGCGCAGCGCTGGCATTACCGATCTGCGCTTTGGCAATGTGATTGATGCGGACTGGCAGGGCCATGATCGCCACGAGCGTAAGCCCGACCTGCGCGAGGTCGTACCGCTGCCTGAAGGGGTAGCTTGTTACGCCGTTGCCGCCGCGTTGGCGCCCAAGCGGGGCGCAATGGCTGACCGTCTGCTGGGTGACGGCTTGGTGCCGCTGCACAGTGCGCTGGGCCAGCATGAAGATCCGTCGCGCAGCCTGGTTTTTGCCAAATCGTCGCAATGGATTGCCTACCGGATGGGCCATCTGGAACTGCTCAGCAGCCCTGAGGTCACGCAGCAAATGGTGACTTGGCTGTCGCCCGAAACGGCTCCTCAAATCGACTGAAACGCGCTCAAAGCTGTCATGGCTGCCCCGAGCATCAGTAAAACGCCAACACCACGCGCCAGTACCTGCCCCGCGCCGGGCTTGGCGGCGAGCCAGCCGCTGGCGCTGCCCGCAGCCAGTGCCAGCCCGCCGTACACCCCGATTTGCGTAACGGCAATAATCAGGCCCAGCGCAACGGCTTGAATCCACACGGGGCCATACTCCACACGCAAAAATTGCGGAAAAATGGCCAGCATGAACAGATAGGCCTTGGGGTTGAGCAGGCAGGTCAGCATCGCCTGGCGAAACGTGGCCCACGATGACCGCACGGCAGTCCGCGGCGTATCCTGCCCTGCCTCGCCAGGTTGACTGCGCAGCAGCGACAGACCAATCCAGGCGATATAAAGTGCCCCAGCTAGCAGCATGATTCTCACCATGCCGGGCACCAGCTGAAGCAGCAAGCCCACGCCAAAAGCACCTGCCGCCACATGGCACATTCCACCCGCCACAATGCCCGCCACTGCGACCAGCCCGGCCCGGCGCCCGCTGGTGAGTGAGCTGGCCAGCACAAAAGCCATGTCCAGGCCCGGCAACACAATGATGCCCAGCACCATCAGAAAGAAGAGCCATAGGTGCGAAAAGTGTTCCATCGTCTATCTTTCAGTTCAGTTAAATCACCGCCGCCGCAACTGCGCCGAACCAATGAGTGTGGTGAATTTAGGCTCATAACAGGGCGAAATCGGCCCTATTTATGTAAACTGGTGCCATGTATTCACCTACAACACGCGTCTTGACCGTTTTGGAGCTGCTGCAAACCCACAGCAAGATGAGTGGGCCCGAGCTGGCCAACAGGCTGGGTGTGGACGGGCGCACGCTGCGCCGGTATATCGGCAAGCTGGAAGACTTGGGCATACCCGTCACCGCCGAGCGGGGCCGCTACGGCAGCTACAGCCTGATCCGCGGCTTCAAGCTGCCGCCCATGATGTTCACCGACGACGA
>Ga0209717_1003257_pt1 | contig 14362 bp, 5 predicted proteins | sample AD_UKC048_MetaG_FD_184418 | JGI IMG/M metagenome (GOLD analysis project Ga0209717, IMG submission 184418) | Active sludge microbial communities of municipal wastewater-treating anaerobic digesters from USA - AD_UKC048_MetaG (SPAdes) (version 2) | ecosystem: Engineered > Bioreactor > Anaerobic >... | reverse complement strand
ACGACAACGACGGCGATATGGACGGTTTTCTGACAAATTACATTGGCGTAGCGTCGCGATTCTGGAAGAACGAAAACGGTGTGCTGACGCTGACGTCTATGCCATTTACCCAGACTTCGAATGCGTACTTGTCCAATGTCTGGGGCGACGTTGATAATGACGGCGACCTGGACGTGTTGCTCTCCATCGACGGTACGCCGCAGGTTACTTTATACAGGAACAACGGGAATGGCGGTTTTTTGGCGGCACAGCCGGCAGGGAGTGCCGACAGCACGCCTTGCAGCATCGGTTTGGCCGATTTTGACAATGACGGGGATCTGGATTTTGCAACCAACGGTCCGTTGGGCGGGCGGGCGCTGTTCCGCAACGATGAACTGGCTACCGGACAACACTGGATCGCTTTTACCCTGACCGGCACTGCAAGCAACCGGTCCGCTATCGGTACAAGGATACGGGTGAAATCAAACATAGACAATCAATCCGTCTGGCAGATCCGGGAAGTGCTTGCTCATAATTCTTTTCAGACCCAAAGTGATCTTCGGCAACATTTCGGGCTCAAGGCTGCTACCGGTATCGATTCGCTTGAAATTTACTGGCCGTCGGGTCTTGTACAGCGATTCGGAGCACAAATTGCCGGCCGTTTCTACAGGATCATGGAGGGAGAACAACCGGAAGCCGTTTCAGCGGTTACAAATGTGGTGGAAAATTTGCCCGATCTGAAAATATCGCCCAACCCGATCACAGGAACATTTATGGTTGAAATCGGGCCTACGAACCTCGTGGTGCAAAAAATCCAGTTACGGGATATGCAGGGGAAAGACATACATGCGGATATCAAGTGCTTGAATCCCAATATATTCGAGGTAAACATGCCTGAAATTTTACCCGCAGGTATTTATTCCTTCACCCTGAATTTCACATCAGGCCAATCCATTTCACGATCAGTTGTCAAAAAATGACCGGGATGTTAGCCAGGTTTTTCCTCCTGTAAACCCGGCTAAACTTCACAGAAGTTTGGTATGGTGAAAAGCCCCGGCAAAAGCGTCGGGGCTTGTTTTTTTCTGCCGGCACCAGCGATTTCAGCGGAAATAAATCCGGAACACAGCGCCCTCTCCCGGCACTCCTTCCGCTATAATATCGCCGCCATGCATTTGCATGACCTTGCGGGACAACGACAAACCGATGCCGGAACCGGGAAAATCGTTGGCGGCGTGCAGGCGTTTAAAAATGGCAAAGATGGACTCTGCGTATTTTTGCTCGAAACCGATCCCGTTGTCTTTTACCACGACTACCCTGAATAATCCTTCCTGATCCGGAAGACTGCTGTCGGCTTCCGCATAAATGTCAATTTCGGGAGCGGTGTCCGGCAGGGAAAATTTGAGCGCGTTGTGGATCAGGTTCACAAATAACTGCCTCAGCATGAATGCAATACCTTTCACTTCGGGCAATTCCCCAAGGTGAATTTTCGCATTTTTTTCTACGATCATTTCGGAATAATCTTCCAGCACTCCACGTACGATCTGTTGAAGGTTTACCTGTTCAAAAAAGGTTTCGGAGTTTCTAAGTTTGTTATAAAGCAGAATGTCCTTGATAAGAGCCCGCATTTTTTCGGCCGAAGAATTGATCCGTTCCACGGATTGTAGCACTTCGTCCTTGATGTCGAGGTTGTGTTTGGTCAAAATCCTGGATGCGAACATCTGAATTTTCCGTAACGGTTCCTGCAAATCGTGCGTGCTGATCCAGTTCAGATTTTCCAGTTCCTGATTGGTTTCGTTCAAGACTTCGCTGAGCAAGCGGTACTTGCGTTCTTCTTCCGACAGCAGGATGGCACTGCGGTGCCGCTGCATGTTCTGGCTAAAAATAGCCGCTGTTTCCAGTTCGTAGGACAACCATTTTTTGCTGTGACACTTCACGGTTTCCTGCCAGAGCGCGAATGATTTTCGGGGCGACAAGCCGTTCTGGTCCTTTTCGATCGATTTGGCAGGGTTGCCTGCCCAGTTCACCTGCGTAATTGTTTCCTGCCGGAACCAGATAATACAATCCCTTTCGTGATGAAGCGGATGATAAAGAAGTCCGGCCGTTGTTTCGCATGCGGTTTTAAACTGCGGAAACAGGGTTTGTATGGAAGCAGAATGCAATGGTTTGCCATTCGAATCCGCCGCAAGCCAGGCGGCAAGTTCCCCGATCGCTTCCACGGAAGGAGTAATGCCGCTGCGGTAAACTGATCCGCGAAACAGGATGGCTACACCGTTAGCATTGCAGAGTTGAAGCAATTCCGGTATTTGTACGATTTCTGCAAAAGAGTTCGCTTCGAGTGCAAAAGGTCGTGCCAGCATTTGTTGCAAGGCGCTGTTTGCCTGGGCAGAATTTTCATACTGCTCGTTGTTTTCCCGTATTTCAATTTGGGAGGTAATAAAATGCCCCTGCAACTGTGCCGCGAGCCGGATGTCGGGGGAAATATTTTTGGACGAATAATGATGGCAGGCAATCAGGCCCCAAAGCCGGTTTTTATGAACCAGCGAGATCGTTAACGTAGCGCTCACCCCCATATTGATCAAATACTGAATATGAATAGGCGATGTGCTTCGGAGCGTTGCCATACTCAAATCCAGGTTTTTATCGGGGCTGTCATTTACCGTATAAATGGGCGAAGGAGAGTAATGAACATCCGAAATGATGCGCAGCAGGTTTTTGATGTACAGTTGTCTGGCCTGTACGGGAATGTCGGTATGTGGGTAATGCAACCCCAGAAAGGGCTCGAGGTCGTTGCGCAGGCTTTCGGCGAAAACCTCCCCATTGTAATGATCGTCGAACCGGTAAATCATAACCCGGTCGTATCCTGTGATTTTGCGCGTGTCGGCAGCCACGAGTTGACACAACTGCTGTAGTGTCTGAGACTGTTGCATGTACGACAACAATTGCTGCGTTTGTTGCTGTACCGCCTCGTAATGATCGGACGTGGAAGAAACAAGCTCGCCTTCCAACACCAGAATACCGGCGCTTTTGTGCAGCGAACAGTAAAAAGATCTGTCTGCATATTCCAGTGTAACAAACCTGTTGCCGCCCGTACCGGAGTCCTTCTGATAGTCAAGCAATACGTTTTCCATTTCCGGCCCGAATACGTCGGCAATGGATTTTCCTAATAAAAAATCATATGTAAAAGGCAGGTAATCAATACAATTTTCACTACAGTAATCAATAATAAACAGATGCTCGTCCGTAGTTTTTATGCCTAAGAGAAAACCGTGTTGCTGAATGCTTCCCGGAATATGAATGGGTTCGTGTTCGCAATTTTCAAGATTAACGATCTCCCGGTTGACTATATCCCGGATATCGAACTTTAAATTCATGGTTGTTTAAAACTTAGTACATGGTAAAAAGCATGAAACGCGTCCACAGCGCCTTTCACAATAACCTCCGTTTCTCTGTTCCCCTCCGCATAGGTGTTGAGGGCTTGCAGGAATGTCTTCCACTTCAATCCTGTGCTGTCGCCGTATCCGGCAAAGTACGAAGCGCCGGCAGCGGCATTCAAATCCAGGCAACCGGACAGGTTCTTCAGGATTACGCGTCCGCCCAGCGTGGAACCTTCCGTTACGTACATCACACCCAGCGCATAGGGCAGTGTTTCCGATAAGGGGTACTGGAAATACGATAAAAAAGGCTCTTCGGACTTTTTCGCGGCTAAATTCGCCGGCAGATGGCCAATCGATTCAAGGTCTCGAACAATGAAAGCCGCCCTTTTCCGCTCTTCTGCATCAGGCACGAATTCGCTTGTTATCGAAAAAAAACGAGTTTCAATATAATCCAGCAAACCGTAGGTAGCAGCCAGATATGCAGCATATTCTTCCAACCGAATGGAAGGACTCATGAGTACCAGAGACAGCGGCAAGGCTTCCAGTTGCCGGTGAATGGGAGCCGTTTCGGTGCGAAGGCGTTCCAGAATCGGTGTGTGCAATGACATTTCCTGTTCGTAACGTTTTAGAGCATGTTGAAATTTTGCCGTGGAGGCGGCTGTTGCCCACCAAGTAAAATTTCAACATGCTCCTGGTTCAACGAATCATTTTCTCAGCGAATTAATCCAGATCGCAATCTTTTCAATGTCCTTTTTTGGAACATGCTGCATCGGCGCCATGGGGGTGTAATCAGGCCAGTGTTCCGGCTTCGGATTATGTACCAGTGCGATGATTTGTGCGGTAGTGTATTTTCGTTTGGCCACTTCCGTATAGGCGGGACCTACTGCGCGTTCACTGATTTTATGACAGGCGGTGCAGGTGTGTTTGGTTAAAAGCGTCAAGGCCTCTTTTTCCGTCACCACCTGTTTGGTTGCGGCAGATTTTGCAGGCGCTGTTTTCTTGTCTTTTGCCGCTTCTCCGGCAGTGGATGGGCGCGCCTCTTTCATCTGATTATCGGGCGTATTCGCGGCAGATCCCGGGTCTTTTACCGGCGTCGATTTTGGTTTCGGCTTGGCTGCAACCAAGGGAAAATCGGCTTTGGCGCCGTCGGGAATCGCATTTAAAGTATAATATGCCGCGCCATGCAGCAAAGGTAGTTTTTCGCCGGCCGACCGCACGCCTTCCGGTTTGATATCGTGGATGTAACCTTCGCGCAGACCATCGACCACAATGCGGACACGCATACCATCGGCGCTGACTTTGGCGCCGCGAATGGCATTTTCTTCAAAATTCACGATCGGGCTGCCGTACACCGGGTGGTATTTGTAGGCATAACTAGTTACGGCGTAGTGAGCAATTTTTTCGGCACTTGCCTTGTCGACTGCCTGTGTAAATTCAATTTCGAAACCGTCGGGCATGGCACGTACTGCCTTCATTTCAAAAGGCGTCTGTCCGGTCCAGATCAAACGTTCGAGTGCATAAGGTTCCTTGCCCGTACTGCCCCAGCCGCGGTTGGTACCACCTACGTACAAGGCATTGTCCGTACCCCACGACATGCGGAGCACACCCGAGCGGAAACTGCTGCGAAAATCGAACGAAGCGCCCTGGTATCCACCTTTTACTTTTTCCAGAAATACGCGCGCAATTTTTGACATTCCCTGATCGCCTACCAGCACCTGTCCGGCAAACGGTCCGAAAGCGCCTTTCGTATCGTCGGTGATGATCTCGGAAGTAGAAACGCCCAGAATGCCGTGCGGAAGCCACACTGCGGGCGACTTGATTTGTTTATCCTGGTAAGTGCTGCGGCCCATTTCGTAAATGGTGGTCATGGGCTCGTCTTTAATGTATTCCGGCTTGGAGTTGGGTTCGTCGCGCGGGTTGACCTGTTTAAAGACCAATTCCTTGCGCATTTTAACGGGCGATTCGGGGCGGTCAGCCCAGTTTAGGGACGCCGGGTGGCCTGCAAAATCGCCCCGTTCGATGTGACTGATAAAACCCGAACCCATCCAGTCGCCCTGGTTGTCGCCGTAAAAAAATTCGCCGTCTACCGTTCCGATCCCGCAGGGTGAGCGCATACCGGCTGCGAAAGGCTCCATTTTTCCATCTTCGGTTATTTTCATGGTCCAGCCGCGCCAGGGCACGATGGATTTGCCCGACCACCAGTCGGAATTACCGAAACTGACATTGCCGGTTACAAAAAAACTGCCGTCGGCGCCAACTTTGGGTCCGAAACTGTATTCGTGGTAGTGTCCGGAAATAGGCCAGGCGTATACGGTTTCATAACGATCGGCTTCGCCGTCGCCGTTTCGGTCGATGAGTTTGGTGAGTTCACCGCGCTGGGCGCAATACAATTCGCCGTTTTTGCAGGCCAAACCCAGTATTTCATGCAAACCGGACGCAAAACGCCGGTAGTCGGGCTGGCTGGAAGCGGGGTTGGCGATGATCCATACTTCACCGCGCCGGGTACTCACAGCAATACTGCCATTGGGCATCGTACATACGCCGCCTGCTTCCAGAATGACACCCTCCGGAATCGGAACTTTTAGAATACGATAATAGGTATCTTCTGTAGGGAGAACAGGTCCTGTGGACTCCTGGCCCGTCAAATGGCAGGCGGCCAACAGGTATAAAAAAAGAAATGAGAGGAATTTCATATCAGGATGAAATTGGGTTTGACATTAAGAGGAGGCAGCCGTGAGCATACAAATTTCAAAAAATCACCACATCAGGCTGTAAGAAACCTGGCTGGAAACCGGCACGTACAAAACAGCCATACCATTCTGTCGGGCAACTTCGGCTTTTACGCCTTTGGGTAACTGGATGTAATAATTTTTTCCATCGACCATCCAGGTGTTGTCGCCAGAGGTTTCGATTTTTTCACCAATGGCCAAACGGCAAACGTACTCCTGCCCTGCCGCCTGGTTGCTGAATTTGAGGGTTCGGGTGAGCATTTTCCCATCCGAAACCAGTACATGATCTTCCACATCCATTCCAAACCGCTGGTAGCGGAAAGTAGGCGTTCCGGCGTCATCCAGATCGTACCCTTTCGGACGATATTGCGCTACGGGTTCCGTGATGGAAGGTTTCATTTCAAACAGATCCGATTTGGAAACTATTACAGACACGTCGTCGAATGGCAAAATAGCGCCTTCAGGGCGTGAAGAGCCGTCGCCCCGGTTATCCCACATGGGCGAGGTGTTCAGGAAATTACCTTTCCACAGTTGTGCCAGCGCGCCGTTATCGAGGTCGTACGTGTAGTGTAAGTGAGAAGGGTCGCCGACATGCACGGCATGTACGATACGTTTTCTTTTTGCATCCGCGAAAAAGTTGGGCTTGTCCTGGTATTCCGGCGCCGTAGGGAAGTGTTTCAGGTCCATATCCATAAACGAACGGAATACAACAGGCCGGGCGGCTTCCAGTGAAATCGGATCGGAAGGAGTAACTGCCAGGGTGGAACTCATGGTATGCAGGGCAGCCGGCCGTGAGCCGGGGCCTTCCACCCATAATCCGAGATATGGTTGCATCCAGCCTTCCATTTTATATGTCGTCAGTTCAACGGGAACGGATCCGGCCTGTAGATCGAGTTCCACTACACGTTGATTGGTAGTATGCGTCCAGGCATCCGGCAGAACTTCGCTGCCATTGATTTTCAGAGACGAACGGCCGGAGTTTTGAAGAATGATGCGGTGTTTTCCGGCTTCCCGGACCACCATATTACCGTTAAATACGGTAGCAAAACCGTCATCTTTTTTGGAAACTTCCCAAGTCAGGTTTTCCGTAGTGCCTTCCAGGTCTGCCTTTTTGCCGGCAAATTCGGCGGGGGTGCGGAAATTGCCGTAGATGACTTTGTACCGAAAGGGGCCGCCTGTCACCGGTGCGCTTTGTTTGGAAACAATCCGGAAATTTCGGAACGCCACCGGTCCGTGATCACCCTGAATCAGGAACGGCCCGGTGGCTGCTTCCTGTTCGGAAATGGGCCCGCCGGTAGGTCCCGTCAGGTCCAGGTTTTCATGCAACAATGCACCGTTGAGCACTACTTTCAGCAGGCGGGCATTACTTGTTTTCACTCCGGAAGCATCGAAGCGCGGCGCCTGAAAACTGATTTCCATGTGTTGCCACAGGCCCGGGGCCAGACACGCGTTGATTCTGGGCGGAACCCCATCGAAGAGTTGTTCTGCGGGATTCCAGCGGCGGCGGGCAAAAATGCCGCCACAATCAGCGAACGTCGGCTTTTGAACGCCCCAACTGTCCATCAACTGCACTTCGTACCTGCCCTGTAGGTAAAAACCGGAGTTGGAATGTACGGCCATCATGAAATCGAACGACACGTCCACGTCTCCATATTCGCTGACGGACAGCAGGTTGGAGCGGTTGTTGGCATCTGGCAAATTGGCCAGCACACCGGTGCCAGCCACCACGGCCATACGTTCATGCTCGTTCATGTCCACGTTGGCGTCGGAAGCGACCTGCCAGTTTTTGCCGTCGCCGGTTTTCCAGAAACTCAGATCGGTCAAAGGAAGTACTTCCTGAGAATGAACCGTCGCGGCAATAAGCAGCAACAGCCCAAGCGGCATTTTTCGAATGCGGTAAATTGAATACATGGTAAATGTTTTAAGAAAATGCCTTTCGCAAGAAAAGGGCGGCTCGCCTGGATACGCCTGTATCCGGCCGCATTTTTTTGAAATGTCTGTTGAAATTCGCTTTAATCCTCGTCCTCTTCTTCGTCCATTTCTTCGAGGTAATCCATCATAATTTCGAATAAAGGGCGGTGTTCCGCCACAAACAGGTCTTCTGTAAGGCGTTCCAGCTCAAACCATTGCACTTCGGCGATATCGTCGTTTGGTGAAGGTTTCCCGTCCACCAGCGCACAGGCATACATATGAGTCATGATGCTGTCGAAAGCATCGCGGTACCGCCAGTCGTCAATTTTGGAAGACCCCAGGTAGGTCAGTTCGTCGATGGTCAGTTCGCCGCATTCCTCCCCGAGTTCACGCAATACGGCATCCTCATAACTCGGGTCGGCAGGGTCCGTAAATCCGCCCGGAAAACGGTACCGAGTCTCGTTCGATTTTCTGGCGAGCAGCACTTCCGTATAATCGCGGCGGAAAACGGCAATATCGACTGTCGGATAAACGGTCGGAAACCGGCGGATATTCGCATAGATCATTCCTGCCCGGAAATCGCGCAGATTGCTGAGCGTAGAGAGTTCCGGTTCTTCGGGAAAATCGTCTTCGTGGGCTTCGAGCACTTCTGCCGTGTAGCGGCCGGAATACCGGTCCACGAAATTATCGCGGGTGCCGTACAGCGTAACGGTTCCTTCGGGCCGGATTTCGAGAATACGCCGATCCAGTTCCTGGCTCCAGATGCGGTCGTCCGGCAGGTCGGGCATCTCCTCGATGCGAAGTTTGTCCTTGTATTTTTCTTCGAACATCAGCCTGCGCAATTCAAAATCGAGGGGATTATGCAGGCCGGGAGCGGGATTGGATGCTAGGTATATGGCTACCTGACTATGTTTTTGCAACACCGACGTTACGAGCCGGCTGTGCACTTTGTTCAGTTCAAAAACCTGAAATCGACCGACAATAATGCCGGTTCCACTTTTCTTGGGCATACGGAGGAGGATTTAGTGTGAACGGCTTCCGAAGGCCGTCGGGCGAAGGTCTCACAGATTTTTGGAAATCCCGGCGTTCCCGACGAATTTACCACCAACTTTTTCAGTAAATCCTGCAAGTTGCCGGTTGTTGCCAAAGGTGAATTCCGTAAAAGAACTGTTTTCCCTGCTTGACAACAACCGGCCCTGCCCGTTAACGCGATACCGTTACGTCTCCGCTGAAAATTTCCGAAACGCCATCGATAAAAGTGACCATTGCCTGCCACACGAAGACACCGGGATTAACAGGTTGTCCTTTAAAAATACCGTTCCAGCCCTGCATCTCGTCGTTGATGGGGAGGTGTTCCACTTCGTACAACTGACTGCCCCAGCGATCGTACACGCGTAGCCAGCGAACGTCCTGCACGCCTTTTCCGAATAAATTGAAGAAGTCGTTTTTACCGTCTCCGTTCGGAGAAATGACGTTGGGCGGGTATAACACCCGGTTCGTATTCACCCTCAACTGGGTGCGCGCTTCGGCAATACATCCGTTCAAGTCCTTGATGGTCAGGGTATAACTGCTGTTGGTCGTGGGCCTTGCCGATGGCTCGGGGCAGTCGGCACAGGAGAGCCCGGTTGCCGGCGACCATTCCCAGGAGGCTATGTTGTTTTGAGGCAGGTTCAGCACCGGCGTCAGTAGTATGGAATCTCCCAGAGCGAGAATGTTGAGTGCATCCAGTGATACGGAAGGCAGGAAAGGCGCAATTACATCGACCGTTTCGATGGCTGTGCAACCGTAGTTGTCCTGAACGACGAGCTCGTAGGTTGCCGGCGACAAGGATTCGAACGAGTTTTCCGAATGATAGGTCTGTCCGCCGTTGATCGAGTAACGATATGGAGCCAGACCGCCTGTAACCGTTCCAAAATCGACTGCTCCGGTAGGCACATGGCAATCGGGTTGCCAGATGACCGGCTGGAATTCCGGCGGAAGTATCTCGCTGACGGTCGTTTGCGCTGTAGACGTGCATCCGGTGATTGTGTTGGTTACCAATACCTGGTATGTCCCTGGAGCCGTGATGGTTGGTGAAGCGCTATTGATACCCGAAACGATCTGGCCGTTGGTTGTATTCCAGTTGAAAGTGACGCCGGATGTCGTACTCGAACCCGATAAATCCATTTCCTGCCGGTTGCAGTTCAATTCCTGGGCCGGAGCTACCGAAGCACCGGGGGGCGCCACATTTTCAGAAACAGTGACTGTCTGCGTAGTACTGCATCCATTTTGGGTGTTTTCGATCGTTAAGGTATAGGTAGCAGGTTCATCTACTACCGGCGCCCAGGTATTTTGACCGGAAACAAAATGGCCGTTCGTACTGCTCCAGATTGCCTGGAATGCAGCGCCCTGACTGGAAGCGGCGGCATTGAGCAGCACGGATTGACGGATACAAGTGAGCGCATCCGGTACGACAATGGCTATAACAGGAGGTGTCGTATTGGATGCGACGGTAGCCGTAGCCGTAGCCACGCAGCCGTTGTTGAGGTCCGTTACTGTAACGGTGTAAGTACCCGCTCCGGAAACCTGCGGACTGGCAGTAGTGCCGCCGCTTTCGATTACCGGCCCATTCCAGGCGTATGTGATGTTCGTACCCGTCGAGGAACCGGTGGAGCCCAACGAAACAATCGTATCATCGCAGGTAAGTGGATCGATGGCCGTTGCTGAAGCCTGCGGTGCTACCACATTTTCAGAAACGGTCACGCTGACAAACGCATTGCAGCCGTTGGATTGGTCCAGCACGTTCATTTGGTATGTACCGGGATCTGAAACGGTAGGTGTGGTGGTATTTTGTCCTGCGACAAAAGCACCTCCAACCGTCGTCCATTGAACCGAGTAATTGCTTGCGGGCTGCGTGACGGAGCCTGAAATAATTCTTGTGGTATTCAGGCAGGTCAGTGCCGGCGGCGTTTGTACGGCGAGCACAGGTGGTTGCGTATTGCTCCCAACCATAACGGTATCCTTTGAAGAACAACCATTTTGCGGGTCGATGGCAGTGGTCACATACATGCCCGGCATGTTAACAGTCGGTGTAGCCGTGTTGATGCCGGAAACGATATTGCCGTCGGGGCTGGTCCAGGTAAATGTGCCGCCTGCAACGGGTGTTTGAGCGTTGAGTTGTACTGCAACGGTAGTGCAGGTGAGAATATCCGGAGGAGAAATAGCCAGATCCGGCGCCGTCAGGTTTTCTGCCACAGACACAGAATCGCTGCGGATACAGCCATTGGAAAGGTTCGTTACAGCCAGAATGTACATGCCCGGTGCATCCACGGTGGGTTGCAGCGTTGTTGCACCGCCAAAAATATGGCCGTCACCGGTGGTCCATTGATAGGAATAGTTATTTCCGGTGCTGGCGGTTGCCTGCAAATTCGTTTGGCTGACCTGACAGGTAAGCATACCATTCTGCCCGGCTTCGGCAACAGGAACGTTGGCATCCTGGAACACTTGCACCGAATCTTTTGCCTGACAACCGTTCAACTGATCGGTGACTGATAAAAGATAAAAACCGGGCAAATCCACCGTCGGGGTTAACGTATTCGCGCCGAGTGCAATATTTCCGGAAGCATCGGCCGTCCATTGATACGTCAAGGTGCCTTGTCCGGAAGCCGTGCCGGTTATGGTAAGACTGTTATTCAGGCAATTGAGTGTATCGGAAATGCCCGCATCCGCTAAGGGAAGCGTGGTGTTTTGAAGGACATCAACGGAATCTGTTGATTTGCAGCCGTTTACAAGGTTTGTGGCAATCAGTTGGTACGTCCCGGATGTATTTACAGAAGGTGTCAATGTTGTGTCGCCGGTGTTGATGTGGCCGCCGTTTAAAGCAGTCCATGCATAACTGAAACTTCCGCCGGAGGCCTGGTTCTGGGCCTGCAGGGTTTGTATCGGCGTATTGCAGGTAATGGTGTTTGCAGGTAAAATCTGGACAGGCGGCGGCGTAATGTTCTGGAATACGATCGCGCCGCCGGTTTTGATACAACCGTTGGCAGGGTCGGTAACGGTAAGCGCGTAATTGCCGGGCGCATCGACCATGGGCGTAGCCGTAGAATCACCGCTGAGAATATTTCCGCCGGCAGTTTGCCAGTGGAATAGCGGAGTCATGGCAGTGCTGCCTGAAGCGGTCGCAGTCAGATTTATGGTTGTTACCGCGCAGGTCAATGGAAATGGCGGGGATACAAGTAATGTCGGTGTCTGCTTGTTTTCCGTAACTACCAGCGAATCGAAGGTAACACAACCGTTATCCATGTCTGTTACCCGCAAATAATATACCCCCGGAGCATCACAGACCGTAGAAAGTGCGTTCGGATCCAAAACAAAATGGCCGGTGGCCGTGGTCCACTGAAAAGCGCGGTTGGTAACCGGAAGATTCTCGTTTCCAATCAGGTCGAGCATTGGACTCGCACAGGTAAGTATTCCACCCGGCCCCGCTTCGGCGGCGGGAGGCTGTACATTTTCCAGTACGGTCACGGTATCCGATGCGGAGCACCCGTTGTTTTGATTTAAAATCTGTAAAATGTACTGCCCTGGCGCATCGACGACAGGTGAAGGCGTTGCCCCACCCGAAAAGATATTGCCGCCGCTGATGGCCGACCAGGAATAGACATATTCGTTGCCGGTGGAAGAACCGCCGGAACTCAGGTTTTGAGACGTCAGCACACAGGTGAGTGGTCCGGGCGTAGTAGTATTTACCACCGGAATACCTGCTTCCTGGGTAACGGAGGCGCTGAAAGTAGCCGAACAACCGTTAAGCGGATCGCTGACGATGACCTGATAAGTGCCGGCTGCATTAACGTTGATGGAAGCAATGCTGACGGGCGTCAGAATATTTCCACCTGCACTTGCCGACCAGTTGTACGTATAATTCGCGCCGGGTTGAAGCGGACTTGCTGTAACTGATTGTACTGGAACCGAGCAGGTCAGTTCGTTGGGCTGGGCAATCTGAACGTCCGGCGCCACGATGTTTTGCAATACGGTTACCTGATTGGAAGCCGAACAACCATTGGCCGTATTGGTCATGATAAGCTCGTACACGCCCGGCGCCGTCACCTGCGGCGTGGATGTATTCGCTCCATTCAGGATGAATCCTCCGGTTGTGCTCCACGCATATACAAATTGCGGGCCGGTGGAAGATCCGCTTGTATTGAGCAAAAGTGAAAGCGTCGTGCAATCGAGGGTGTCGGATACGTGTGCAACAGCCGTCACCGCATTGGTGTCGGCAACCACTGTCACCATCGATGTAGCGGTACAGCCGTTGAAAAAATCCTCTACCGTAAGTGTGTAAATACCCGGCGCATTCACTTCCGGATTCAGCGATTGATCTCCCATAACGATATTTCCGCCGGAAGAAGCCGTCCATTGATAACCATAATTGAATCCAGCGGAGGAACCGGCCCCGGAAAGTATTACCGAATTTTGCTGGCAGGTGAGCGAATCGGCAGACTGTGAAACGGAAATTGGCGGTGTAAAATTCGTGATCACCGTCGTTGTGTCGATGCTCACACAACCATTGATCGGATCTGTTGTGTGCACGATATAGGTGCCCGGAGCAGTCACCTTCGGCTCGGGTGTAAATTCGCCGGAAGCGATATGTCCACCGTTTGTAGTGGTCCAAACAAGCAATACAAATGGCGGCGGCGAAAGATGAACAAACAGCGACACCGTATCGGAATTACAATCGATGGCATCCGGAGGATCGATGGAAGCGAACGGCAGCACTTTATTGGAAATAACTACGACCGTATCGCGCACCACACAGGCATTTGCCGTATTGGTGACGGCCAGGATGTAGGTGCCGGGGGTGGCGGCTTCCGCGCCGATGGCGTTGGTCGGAGGAATAAGGGAGCCGTTTGTTGTCGACCATTGATAGGTAAAGCCAGGCCCCACACTGGAACCCGCGCCGGAAAGTACAGCCGTGGACTGAATACAGTTAATGGTGTCGGAAGATGCATTGGCCACAGGAAGAGCGGTTTCTGCCGTAACCGCCATGAGGGCCGTCGAGGTGCAGCCCGTCAATGAGTTGGTTACCATCAGTTGGTAGACACCCGGCTGATTGACGATGCAGTTTTTATTGGTGGTACTTCCTACTATATGGCCGGGCGTTACCACGGTCCATTGATAAGTGACGTTCGCCACACTGGGCGTGGCGTTGCCAACAAGCGTGACGGTGGCTGCTCCGCACCCGAGTTGCGGGGGTGGAGAAATGATGGCCGTAAGCGGGTTACTGGAAGCAAAAACGTTGACGGTGACGAATTTTTCGCACACCACGCCGCTGGCCGTTTCATAACTGACGGTCAGCGTATATGCCCCCGGGCTGTTGACGATCGGGTTCAGCGT
>Ga0209717_1003255_pt1 | contig 14362 bp, 16 predicted proteins | sample AD_UKC048_MetaG_FD_184418 | JGI IMG/M metagenome (GOLD analysis project Ga0209717, IMG submission 184418) | Active sludge microbial communities of municipal wastewater-treating anaerobic digesters from USA - AD_UKC048_MetaG (SPAdes) (version 2) | ecosystem: Engineered > Bioreactor > Anaerobic >... | reverse complement strand
AACGAGTTCGACATACACGGGGTTGCTCAGCAGCGAAGGCAAATGTTCGGGACCTGCGGTCAGGTAGGCGCTGAACCACAGGTTTTCACCCAGTGCGTAATGCGGCTTATCGGTGTGGAGGTAGACTTTTTCAGTTGGATATTTGGTTTGGTAGTTTTTGAGCTGTTGCTGGAGGCGTTCGGCCAGGCCGGGAGGCCAGAAAAACCAGGATAGTGGGAAGATCAGGAGTATGTAGGAAGGGAGGTAAGTTGAGCCTTTCATGAGGGTTTCGCGATTAGGATGTGTCGGTAGAAATGGTGATTTACTTGAACAAATATACGGGCATTTTTTGGTGAAAAACTGATGGGGCGTGCTGGTTTAACCATTTTTAACATTAAATGCGCTTATGCTAAAAATGAAAAAGGGACAATGCACTGCACTATCCCTTTATATGTTGATTTTTAATAAATTTTACCCCTTCAAATACCCCGCTCGCCAAATCCAAATGCCCCCTGCTGCAATCACTACCCCCAACGCCACTGGCAAACTAAACCCCTTGGCAATGAACCCAATCACGGCCGGGCCGCCCAAAAAGCCAACCATGGCAAAGGTGTTCATCGTAGCCAAACCCGCACCGGGAGCCATACCCGGCACTTTAGCCGCAGCACTGTACAAAATAGGTGCACCCAACGATACCCCGGCACCCACCATTGCAAAGCCGATCAACACCGTAGCTGGATAAGGCAACAATACCGCCAGCAACAAGCCACTGGCAGCAACACAGCCACCCACCCGTAAGACTTTTCCGCCACTGTGGTGCTTCAGAATGGCGTCCCCCGCAAAACGGGTCAAGGCCATAAACAAAGCGTAAGCCGCAAAACCCCAACCCCACAGGGCTGCAGGCGCTTTGACAATTTCCCGCATGTAAACCGCCGACCAATCGGCCATCGTTCCTTCGGTCAGATTGGTACACAAACTGATGGAAATCAGGCCCCACAGCGCCGCATTAGGCAAACGAAATTTAGGACGTGGCCCCTGGCTTTTGCTCACCATGACCTCGCTGGGCACTTTTTGAAACGACTGGTAAATGAATAGCGTTGACAAGAGCAGAATCGATCCCATAAACATGACGTGCGTGACCGGATGTACACCCATACCCATCGAAGTGGCGCCGAGCGCTGAACCAAACATGGCTCCACTGGACCACAAGGCATGGCAGGTCGACATGATGCGGATGCCATCATATTTTTCGAGGCTGGTTGCCGCCGTATTCATCGAAACATTGGTGGTAGAAAAAGTGGTACCCATCACAAACAAGGCCAAGGCCACCAAACCCACCTGGGGCATCAAAAAAGGAATGACAAAAAACAGTGCACCCAAGGTACGGGCAATTAGGGTAGCCCGAACAGTACCCAGCCTATGCAAAATTCCGACTGAAAGTGGATTCATCAGGGTAACCCCGGCCGGTAGCGCCAACAGCAACAAACCCAATTGGGCCTCATCCAGTTGAAACTTCTGCTTGATGTAAGGAATCATCGACGACCAGGTGCCAAACAACAATCCTTGCATGGCGAAAACCAATCCGATGGCTCGGCTGGTACTGTGGTTGAAAAAGAGACGTAAGTGCGCAGTCATAAGGAGCGAATAGTTAATAGCGAAAAGTTAATAGCGAAAAGCGAAAAGCGAATTAACAAAATCGATAGATTTATAGCGTTAGCGTTAAATGGAGAAAAGCAAATGGTGAACTTGCTATTCGCTTTTCGCTATTCGTTTTTCGCTCACAAAGTTACGCAAGCTTCCGATACCCACACCACTACTGCATTAACCGCTTTCGACGCTGTATTGATCTACTTTTGCCGGGTGGTGCTAAATTTCTTAAAAAAAAGTTATACCTTGAAAAACAAAACAATATCTTTCTGGCATCCAGCGTAAGCCATATTAGTGGTCATCGCTATGGATTTCTACTCAAAACATCCGCCTTATGAGAAAACAATGCTTAACAAGGGCATTCTACATCCTGGCAGCGCTATGCTTTGCTGCCAACCTCTTACCTGCTCAAGACCTTTTTGAGCTCAAGTTTACCGACAAATTAGGTGTAAAGTACAAAGGACTTCTGGTGCTTTTTAACGACAGCAAAATGTACATGCGGGTGGCCTACAATGCCGAAAACATGTACAAGGTAGTGAACGTGGATTACAAATCGGAACATGGAACAACCGACGGCAGCGAATACCTGGTATTGATGGGATCAAACCCCCGGTTCATTACCCAATCGGGGCAATACGGTTATAACCCGGATCACATCATTTTTTTGGAAAAACAGGAAAAACCCTATTTGACCGACGACCCAAATGACACGTCCAAGCTTCTGCATGCCGATGCATTCAGAGCTTTGACCAAAACCGACATTACCGATCCTTACCTGCGTGAATTTTACTCCTCGGATGAAGCAGATTACAAGGCTTTACGCAGGATGTTCAATCTGGACCTGGGTAGTTTGACCCTTAAACCGAAAACGAATACCAATACGTATTCGGCGGGCACGACCATGCACCTGGTCATTGCCGCGAATACCAACATTGGCGACATCGGGATGAGTTGTGCTCGCGACCAAGCTTCCCTGACTGCAGAATTTAAAGGAATTGCTACTTCATTGGGTATTGGGTACAAGCAGTACTTGATCAACGGCGATAATTTTACCAAACCGGCAGTGCTGAATACACTCAATACCTTGGTTCCGGGCAGCAATGACGTGGTAGTTTTTGTGTACCGAGGCCACGGTTTCCGCTGGAACGATCAACAGGGTGCCTGGCCACAATTGGACATGCGTAGTTCTCCGTATACCCGGATTGGCGAGAACACCGCGCTGGATTTGGACTTTGTGTTCAAAAACATCAAAGCCAAAGGTGGCCGTCTGAATATCGTGTTGGGGGATTGTTGCAACTCCAGTATTGACATCAGCAGTCCGCTAACGGGCAGTGAGTTCCTGGCGATGCAAGCCAACAACAATTACAACGACGACAAGCTGCGGGCTTTGTTCATGAATTCCAAAGGCAACTTGATGGCCACTTCCGCTAGTCCGGGAGAGGTTTCCTGGGCCAATAACGCCAATGGCGGCTTTTTTACGGTCAGCTTTTTGCAATCGCTGCGCGAAGAAATCAGCTTCTTGCGCGAGGATACTGCCGACTGGCGCGACCTGATCAACAATACTGTAAATGGAGCCAAAAGAAAATCCTCTAAAGGAGTTTGTAGCAATTGTACCGTGCAAAACGGGATTTATCATTACGACGTTACGCCGAAAAATTGATGGTAATGCTAAAGCTATTCATGTGCTTGTTGAGTGTTGTCTTGCTGGGAAATAAATCCTGTAATTCTGGAGCCTTAGGGGATTTTGTGAACCTCTTAAAAACTTCGGATAAGGTTGAACTTTTTGTCGTGGAAGCCTTTCCTACCGCTGCTCAGGAGCAAACCCTGGACGCTACTTATGTAGCCGATTACAAGGTGAGTGAGTTTATTCCAACCGACCCGGCTGAAGCTACCGCCTTGACCTTTGCCGCCGTGGATGTCAAAAACTTTGATCTGATCAATGTTAAAAATTGTCCCTTTATGGCCAAATATGCGCTGCGGTTCAGCAAAGGAAAGGATCGGGTGACGATGGTGATCAGCCCGGCATCTTGCGGTAAAGCACGGATGATTTTTGCTTCCGGCGCCAAGGAAAAGAACCTGGAGCTTACGCCGGAGAACAGTTTGGAGGCAGCGATTCAAAAAATAGTGAGTAAACAGGCTATTGTAAAGTAGCTTAGACTGCAATAGCCAAACAGAGCCCCCCATGACTTAAGATCAGTCATGGGGGGCTTTTTTAATGGAAAAAGCTTGAATTCTAAGGCGATTTTAAAAAGTATACTCCAAATCCACCTTATAGCCCGTACTGCAACTCGTACATTCAATCCGCAAGCTTTCCGGGAAATTATTGGTTTCATTGTACGCTTTAAATTTCAAACCACCCATAAAATCGTCGGTATCAGGAGCGGTATCCTTGTCCCATAACTCGATGGTGTATTCTTCAAGTGGGCTGGTCAATTCAGGCTTGGTAGCGGGGGAAAATACCGGATTTTGGCCAGAAGCAGGATCGAGCGGAAATGGGAATACTGGTCCTGTCCAGATTAAAGTAGTGCCTTTGTAGATTTTCATGTACACATCGGGGCCATCGGAAGGATCCCAATTGCCACCTGTCGTAGTTTTGGCCGGATATTTGGTCAGCTCCAGTTTAGTGAATTTAATCACTTTGGGTGTTTGCTGGGTTCCGCAGGTTTCGCCCGTCCAGCGTTCTGTACAGCCACAGTTGCCATTATCGCAAGTGCCACCATTCAGGCAGGTTTTTGACTCACATGGATCCTCCTTTTTGCAAGAAATGGCGCCAAAGAGTAACAAGAACCCAACTAAGGCCAAATAGAAGAAATAGGATTTTGTTTTCATGATTGCAGTGATTGATTAAAGTTTTAGGGTTATTCTAATGCGGTTAGAATACACTGCAATTTACTGGCCGGGAAAGTGCTCCGCCTCACCCAAATGGGTGAATTTTTACAAAAAAAAGTACAAAATAGCCGAGACCATTCTGTACTTTTATTAATTCCCTTTATTAATGGGTTTTTCACAGTTCAAACTTGATTCCCTGTGCCAAGGGCAACTGCGTGCTGTAGTTGATTGTGTTGGTTTGTCTGCGCATGTATGCTTTCCAGGAGTCGGAGCCACTTTCGCGGCCACCGCCGGTTTCTTTTTCGCCGCCAAAAGCGCCACCAATTTCAGCACCACTGGTGCCGATGTTAACGTTGGCGATACCGCAGTCTGAGCCGGAGGAAGAAAGAAAAAGCTCCGCTTCACGCAGGTTATTGGTCATGATGGCCGAAGAAAGCCCTTGAGGTACGCCGTTTTGAATGGCGATGGCTTCGTCCAAATCCGCATATTTGAGCAGGTAGAGGATCGGGGCAAAAGTTTCATGTTTTACAATCGCGGCATCAGGGTTGATTTCGGCGATGCAAGGTTTGACGTAACAGCCGCTCTCATAACCAGAGCCTTCCAGTACACCGCCTTGAACCAGCATGGTACCACCTTGCGCTTCAATTTTTTCCAGTGAAGCCAGGTAATTGCGCACCGCAGCTTGATCGATCAATGGCCCCACGTGGTTGTTTTGATCCAGCGGATTGCCAATGCGCAATTGGGTATACGCCTTGGCCAAACTTTGGCGCACGGTATCGTAAATACTCTCGTGAACAATCAAGCGGCGGGTACTGGTGCAACGTTGTCCCGCTGTGCCCACTGCACCAAACAAAGCCCCGGTAAGTACAATATTGAGGTCAGAGCTTGGCGTAACGATGATGGCGTTGTTGCCACCAAGCTCCAGAATACTGCGCCCCATGCGGCCTGCCACTGCTGCACCCAAGGTGCGTCCCATTCGAGTGCTACCTGTAGCTGAAATCAAGGGCACCCGAGTATCCATTGACAGGAATTCCCCGACGCGGTAATCTCCGTTGATGATGCTGGAGACGCCTTCGGGAATCTCATTTTCACGCAATACTTTGTGGAAAATATTTTGACAGGCAACGGCGCAAAGCGGCGTTTTTTCAGAAGCTTTCCAGATGCTGACGTCGCCACAAACCAGCGCAATCATGGAGTTCCAGGACCAGACGGCAACCGGGAAATTGAATGCCGAGATGATGCCTACAATACCCAGTGGATGCCACTGTTCGTACATGCGGTGACCAGGGCGCTCGGAGTGCATGCTGAGGCCGTACAATTGGCGGGAAAGGCCTACTGCAAAATCGCAGATGTCGATCATTTCTTGTACTTCACCCCAGCCTTCTTGCAGGCTTTTGCCCATTTCGTAGGACACCAAACGTCCCAGAGCGTCTTTGTGCTTGCGGAGTTCTTCTCCGTATTGGCGGACAATTTCACCCCTTTTTGGGGCCGGAACGTTGCGCCATACTTGAAAGGCTGCTTGTGCTTTGGCTACGGTGAGGTCGTATTCCTTACGGCTGGTGGTACTGACGCTTCCGATGAAAGCGCCATCAACCGGTGAATAGGAATCGATGTAGGTTTGAGAAAGGGCTGAAGATTCGAGCCCGGTGCTGGTTCCGTGGTTTTTTTCCTGGAGACCGAGCACTTGTAGAAAATCTTTGTTCATTGGTTAAGGGTTCGGGGGTTCGGGGGGTCGGAGGTTCGAGGATTCGGAGCGCTGAACCCTCGAACCCTCGAACTCCCGAACCCCCGAACCCTATTTATTTAAGCAGCTGCTTCACAATTTCCGACACCAACTTTCCGTCCGCCTTGCCGGCCAATTGTTTGGTAGCTGCGCCCATCACTTTACCCATGTCTTTGGGGGAGCTGGCACCTACTTCGGCAATGAGGGCTTGAAGAATGACGGTCAATTCTGCGGCATCCAATTGTTTGGGCAAAAACTTTTCGATTACGCTCAATTCTTCCCGTTCTTTTTCCGCCAAATCGTTGCGGTTTTGTTCGACGTAGATCGACAAGGACTCACGGCGTTGTTTGGCCATTTTTTGGAGGATCTGGACTTCTCGCTCTTCGTTGATTACGTTGCCGCTGCCATCGGTTTTGGCCAAAAGGATTTGGGCTTTGATTTCACGCAGGCCTCTTTTTGTGGCTTCGTCTTTGGCTTTCATTGCCTCTTTTAAGGCTTCGTTGATCCGATCTTCTAATGTCATTTTACTGATAGTTTAATGATTGCAATGGGAAGACAAACAAGCAAAGGGATTAGTTTAGTTCCAGGCCACAAAGGTAAGTAACGGGGCGGAAAACAAACAGGGAATCTTAGATTATCCTTAACTTCCTGCCCGGTGTAGGGATTAGACTTTATGTACAACTTGATAAACCTTCCATTTTGAACAATCTGCCTTTACTTGAACTTCGCTCGGTTTCCAAATCTTATGGTGTAGAAGCGGTGGTAGACCAACTCAGTCTAAGTTTGCACGCAGGCGAGATTTTTGGGCTATTGGGGGAAAGTGGCGCAGGCAAAAGCACCCTGCTCCAACTGGCGGCGAACCTCATTAATCCAGACCTAGGTGAAGTATGGTTGGGCGGCGAAAAACTCCCTTTGCCCAGCGATTTGCTCATTCCTGGGCATCCTGATATCAAAATTGTACACCAGGATTACGGCCTTTCGCCAAACCTTTCGGTGCGAGAAAACATCCGGTACGCGCTGCGGTATTATGAAAAAAATTTCCGCGATGCCCGCATTGAGGAATTGCTGGAACTTTGCCAATTGCAAGCCCAGGCCGAACAGCCCGCCAAATTGTTGTCGGGTGGAGAAAAACAACGCACCGCCATTGCCCGGGCATTGGCCGAAGAAGCGCAAATTTTGCTACTGGATGAACCTTTTGCCCACCTCGATTTACTCAATAATCGCCGCCTGGCCGAAACCATCCGCAAGTCGGTGGCACTGAGTGGAGCGGCTTGTATTTTTGTCACCCATCATGCCACTGATGCGCTGGGCTTGTCGCAGCGTATGGGCATTTTGCAGCAGGGAAGTTTGATTCAGGTGGGTACACCACAAGAAATTTACCATCAGCCCTTGAATGCTTACGTGGCAGGTTTGAGTGGAGAGGCCAATGTGCTGGATCTAACCTTGGCCATGCAGTATTTTGGTAGGCACAATTGGCATGTTTTGCCCGATGCACAAGTGCTGATTCGCCCGGAGTACCTGCATGTACAAGCTACACCAGGCGCAGATGGCCTGAAAGCAGAAGTGCGGTGGAGTATTTTTGAAGGGAGCCGTTACCGGGTTTGTGTCCGCCTGGGGCAGTTTGATTTGATGGTGTATAGCGATAAAGCAGTAAAAGAAAAGCAAGAAGTGGGGATCAGTGTAGTTTAAGGTTACAAAAGTGACCAGCAATGGAGTTGGGCTTTCCAGCAAAACAAATACTAACTAACGTTTGTTTGTATTTAAAATGAACGTACCTTTGCCCTCATTGATCAGGCAACAACACCAATGAAGTTTTATCCATTAACTGTAGCAGCCATTTGTCGAGAAACCTCCGACTGTGTATCGGTGGCCCTGAACGTACCAAAGGAATTGCGGGCGCAGTTCCAGTTTGTAGCAGGCCAATACCTTACGTTTCGTACCTGCCTGAGGGGGGAGGAGATTCGCCGTTCCTATTCGATTTGTAGCAGTCCACTGGACAAAGAGTTGCGCGTAGCCATCAAAAAAGTACCTGGGGGTAAATTTTCCACGTTCGCCAATGAACAGCTTGTGGTGGGAGATTCCATAGACGTATTGCCTCCAATGGGGCGTTTTGGGAATCAAATTCAAACCCCTCAAACACGGTACTATGTTGCCATTGCCGCAGGAAGTGGGATTACACCCATTATGTCCATTGTAAAAACGGTTCTCCGGCAGGAGCCACAGAGCCAGGTATGCCTGATCTACGGGAATAAAAACCGTAGTTCCATCATTTTTAAAGAAGAGTTGGAAGCGCTCAAAAACCGCTACATGGGTCGTTTGAGCATACACTACATCCTGAGCCGGGAAATGGCCGACGCTGAAATTTTGCGCGGGCGGATTGATCAGGAAAAATGTCGCTTCTTTTTGCAAAAACTCATTCCTGCTCAGGCCGTGGATCACTACTTCATTTGTGGTCCAGAGGAAATGATCCACGATGTGAAAGCGGCTTTAACTGAAGCCGAGGTTGCTCCCCACAACATTCATTTCGAATTGTTTGGGGTGCAAAATAACCTGCGCCCAGAAACAGCTGTCCCAGAACTGAACGGCCTGCACAGCAAAGTCAAAATCCGTTTGGATGGCGTAACTTTTGACTTGTCCGTTCCCTACAATGGTGAACGCATTTTAGATGCCGCCCTACGTTCTGGTGCTGATTTACCTTTTGCCTGCAAAGGTGGAGTTTGTTGTACTTGCCGCGCCAAGTTGATGCAAGGTGAAGTTCAGATGGATGTAAATTATGCTTTGGAGCCGGATGAAGTGGCGGCAGGTTATGTCCTGACTTGCCAATCACACCCACGCACTGAAGAGGTGACCCTGGATTTTGATGCCAAATAAACCAAATGTTCTAATGATGCATACGCCCGACCCTCAATTACAGTTTGACCTCAAAGTTGCCGAGGAACAACGCATTGAGCCCAAAGACTGGATGCCTGAGCCCTATCGCCGTACCCTCATACGGCAGATTTCGCAGCATGCTCATTCCGAAATTGTCGGCATGTTACCGGAAGGCAACTGGATCACCCGGGCCCCTTCCTTACGCCGCAAAGCGGTGCTGTTGGCCAAAGTACAGGACGAAGCGGGTCACGGACTGTACCTGTACAGTGCGGCGGAAACCCTGGGTGTGAGCAGGGAACAAATGATTGCTGATTTGCACAGCGGCAAGGCCAAATATTCCAGCATCTTCAATTATCCGACCCTTTCCTGGGCCGACATGGGTGCGATCGGCTGGCTGGTCGACGGTGCGGCAATCATGAATCAGGTGCCTCTTTGCCGGACTTCTTATGGACCTTATGCCCGCGCGATGGTAAGGATTTGTAAAGAAGAGAGTTTTCATCAGCGCCAGGGGTATGAAATCATGATGACTTTGGCCAAAGGTTCACAAGAACAAAAAGCCATGGCCCAGGATGCACTGAATCGTTGGTGGTGGCCTGTGTTAATGATGTTTGGCCCCAAAGACGATGAATCGCCCAATACCGCGCTGTCGATGCAATGGAAAATCAAACGTTTCAGCAATGACGAACTGCGCCAAAAATTTGTTGACGCCACAGTTCCTCAAGCAGAATACTTGGATTTGACCATCCCGGACCCCGACTTGAAATGGAACGAAGCGCGTGGGCATTACGATTTTGGTGCCATCAATTGGGAGGAGTTTTGGGAAGTCGTCAAAGGCAATGGTCCCTGCAACCGGCAACGCCTGGAAGCAAGGCAGAAAGCGCATGCGGAAGGGGAGTGGGTGAGAGAGGCTGCGATGGCGTATGCAAAGAAAAGAGTTATGAGTTATGAGTTATGAGTTATGAGTTATGAGTTATGAGTTATGAGTTATGAGTTATGAGTTATTTGAATTCATAACTAAAAAAATAGCACTATGGAATGGCCTTTATGGGAAGTTTTTATCCGCAGCAAACAAGGACTCGACCACAAACACGTGGGTAGCCTGCATGCGGTAGATGCACAAATGGCGATGGAAAATGCCCGCGACGTGTACACCCGCCGCCGCGAAGGCGTGAGTATTTGGGTTGTGGAATCCAAGTACATCCACGCTTCCAACCCCGATGAGCAGGAATCCTTTTTTGACCCTGCGGATGACAAAGCCTACCGGCATCCTACGTTTTACGAAGTGCCGGATTCCATCACCCACATTTAATCCGAACGCATGTTTGATACCAAGACGTACTCAAGTGAGGTAAATCAGGCATTGTGCGATTACCTGTTGCGGCTAGCTGATTCCAGCCTGATTCTGGGCCACCGCTTGTCGGAATGGTGTGGTCATGGCCCGATTTTGGAACAAGACATCGCGATGTCAAATCTGGCGCTGGACTTGATTGGACAAGCGCGTAACTGGTATCAACTGGCTGCGCAACAAGCCGGAGTAGGGCAAACCGAAGACGATTTGGCGTACCTGCGCGATGCACCTCAATACCGCAACGTCCTTTTGGTTGAGCAGCCCAATGGCGACTTTGGCCAAACCGTAATGCGCCAATTTTTATTTGATGCCTACCATTATTATCTGTTGCAAAAATTGGGGCAATCTGCTGATGAAAACATTGCAGCCATTGCCCAGAAATCTTTAAAAGAAGTTACCTATCACTTGAAGTGGTCTTCGGAATGGGTGATCCGTTTGGGTGATGGCACCGAAGAAAGCCAGCGCCGGATACAAACCGCTTTAAACAACCTGTGGGAATTCACGGGCGAACTTAGCAAACCGGATCAGACCGATGAGATTTTACATGCGGTGGGTTTGGTTCCTGACTTGAGAAAAATTCAAGCTGATTGGCAAAACCGGGTGCTTAGCGTGTTGACCGAAGCTACGCTCCAAATTCCCGCCCGCACCTGGATGCAAAAAGGCGGCAAAGAAGGTATTCATACCGAACATCTGGGCTATATATTGGCTGAAATGCAATTTTTACAAAGAGCTTATCCCGATTGCGAATGGTGATCGATATCTGGCAATTATTGGAAAACGTACACGATCCGGAGATCCCGGTACTCAGCGTTGTTGACTTAGGGGTCATCCGCAGCATTGTCCAAACGGATGATGGTGTTGAACTAAAAATCACTCCAACCTACTCGGGCTGTCCGGCGATGAACACCATTGCCCAGGATATCCGCCAGTGTTTGGAAAATGCCGGATTTGCTTCGGTCAAAGTAAATATGGTACTCAGCCCGGCCTGGACGACCGACTGGCTATCTGAACGGGGCAAACAAAAGTTGTTGGAATACGGAATTGCCCCTCCGGTTGAACCATTAGCCAGTTCAAAAGCCTTGTTCGGTGCCGAACCACAGGTTTCTTGCCCCCAATGTCAATCCACCCATACTACGATGTTGAGCCTCTTCGGGTCTACGGCTTGCAAAGCCTTGTACCGTTGCGAAGACTGCCTTGAACCTTTTGATTATTTCAAATGCTTGCGTTAAACGAACGAAGAAAATAGGAATAGTTGGAATTGAAAGCATGGGTACAGGTACTGCTGTAGTGCTTTGCTGTGACAGATGTCAGGGCACAAGTTTTTTTAAAAAGAATCTGCCGCCGCGACCTCCTTCATGCTCCAGGCCTCCGGTTTTCCCGCAAACAACACCTTTGTTTTGCTCCAGGTGCTTTGAAACAACTCCGATTGCCGGTACGCTTCCAAGGCCTCCGGCCCTTCCCAAATGCTAAAGGTGAACATTACCTCGGGCTGGCTTTCCAGGTGCAACAGTTCCAGATGACGGCAGCCTGGGAATTGACGAATAAGATTTTTACTTGCTTCAAAAATGGCCAAGAAGTCCTCAATGTGGTCTTTTTGGAAAGTCATTTTTACCATACGTCTGAGCATACGCTTATCCTTTAAAGTCGATTTGAATGGTATCTTCCAGTTTCAGGCCAAGCATGCTGCTGGCTTTACCCATGTTGATGGCGAGTTCAAGGTAATCCGCCGAATTGATGAGGCAGAGGGTTTCACCTACAGCAACGTCATAATAGTTGCGGTTGAGCTTGAGAATCGGATCGTTGCGTTTGAAATACAATTCGAAGGCCCGATTTTGGCCTACCCGTTCAAACAATTCCCGACTGATGTTGCTGATGACATTCTCGTACTGGTCAATATAAATCACCGCTCCACGGATGCGATTGGGGCTGATCACGGGTTGAAACGTAATGCGCTGCACCATGTCTGTAATGGGTTCGGCAAATTGCTCAAAACTTTGCCCCTGGCAGAGGTGCCAGACGGATTGGGCAAATACATCCTTGATCGGGAACGAACTTTCAACAGGCACAGGTAGTGAAAAAACAGGTTCTTCGATTTGATCAAAAAGCAGTGCCAATACACCATTGTCGGGGGCGATGAAAAAATGCCCGGCCTGGGTTAAGCCTAAAAAACGTTGCTCAGCACTGGCCAGGTCATTCACCCCAATCAGGTGAATGGTGCCTTCCGGAAAGTTTTTCCAGGTGTTGCGCAAAATAAATGCAGCCTGAACTATGTCGTAATTGTTGATGTGGTGCGAAACATCTACGATCTGTAAATCAGGCTTGGCGCACAGCAAAGCTCCTTTGACCAATGCGGCATAGTAGTCTTGTAATCCAAAATCTGTCGTCAAAGTCACGATGGCCATTCCAATAAGTTTTCCATTTTTTAGATTTTATCCGCACACGAGTTGCTTTGAACGGCGCTAAAATCTTAATTTTACCCAAGATTTGGGCAAGGGATGGAACAAAATTATTGTTTCAAACCTTTGCTTGTATATAATTTCAAGTGCAAACCTTTTTTTGCTCATAATTAAAACGACGGAGGGACTATTGAGCGAAATCATTTTAACCATTGACGGCGTTGATCCCCTGGAGCTATTTGGGGAGAACAACGCAAAATTAAACCTCTTACGCAAGGCTTATCCAGAAATCACCATTACCTCAAGGGGTACTAACCTGAAGCTGGCCGGCGAAAAGAAGTACACACAAGAAGCCAAGGCCAAATTTGAAATGATGGTCAAGTTGCTCAAAGAGCAGCATGCCCTTTCGGTTCAAACGGTTGAAGATTTACTCATGGGTGAAAACCTGTGGGAAACTAGGCTTCCCGAATCCGACAACAATCGTACGATCCTGCACACCCGTGATGGTAAACCCATCAGGGCCAAAACCAAAAATCAAAGACGCCTCGTTGAAGCAACCGAAACCAATGACATCGTTTTTGCAGTGGGGCCAGCTGGAACAGGTAAAACTTACACGGCAGTGGCATTGGCGGTACGTGCGCTCAAAAACCGGAAGGTCAAAAAAATTATTCTTACACGTCCAGCTGTAGAGGCAGGAGAGAGTCTTGGCTTTTTGCCAGGCGATCTTAAAGAAAAGATTGACCCTTACCTGCGGCCGCTCTATGATGCATTGGACGACATGATTGCACCCGACTAGTTGGCACAATTTATGGCCAACCGCATCATCGAGATTGCACCCTTGGCCTTTATGCGGGGACGTACGCTGGACAATGCTTTTATCATCCTGGATGAAGCGCAAAACTGTTCAACGTTACAGATCAAAATGTTTTTGACCCGCTTGGGGCCCACAGCTCAATGTGTCATTACCGGTGACTTGTCGCAAATCGATTTGCCCTACAACCAAAAATCTGGTCTGTACCGGGCCATGCAAATCCTGCGCCATGTTGATGGCATTGCCGAGGTTGAACTCAATGTCGAAGACGTAGTCCGCCACCGCTTGGTCAAAGAGATCATCAACGCTTACGAAAAATCGGACAAAGCGTTGCGGGAAAAAGCTGAAAAGGCCGAAAAATCAGCTAGAAAGGCTCGCGGAGAAGAAGAAGAATAGGTTCGAGAGTTCGGGGGTTCGTAGGTTCGAGGGTTAGCTCGAACCCCCGAACCCCCGAACCCCCGAACCCTACAACCCTCTATCATGTATTCCATACGAAAAACCAACACTACTTTAAGCGGCGAAATCACCCTCGCCGGCTCCAAAAGCATCAGCAACCGTACCTTGATCATCCGTGCGTTGTGTGGTGAATCTTTTCCCATCACGCATTTGGCCAATGCCAAAGATACCGACCTGTTGCAAGGTCTGTTGTCCAGCAATGCCATCGTTCGTGATGCCGGGGCGGCCGGAACCACCTTTCGGTTCATGACGGCTTACCTCTCTACCCAGGATGGCATCCAGGTCTTAACCGGAACAGAGCG
>Ga0209717_1003246_pt1 | contig 14415 bp, 10 predicted proteins | sample AD_UKC048_MetaG_FD_184418 | JGI IMG/M metagenome (GOLD analysis project Ga0209717, IMG submission 184418) | Active sludge microbial communities of municipal wastewater-treating anaerobic digesters from USA - AD_UKC048_MetaG (SPAdes) (version 2) | ecosystem: Engineered > Bioreactor > Anaerobic >... | reverse complement strand
GCACCCAAATGAAGAAATTGCCATACCCTAAATATTGCTGAATATAACCACTCAACATTCCGGGAAGCATCATTCCTAATGCCATAAAGCCTGTTGCAATCGAATAATGCGAAGTTTTTGATTCGCCCTCGGCAACGTAAATTAAGTACATCATAAAGGCAGCAAAACCGAATCCGTAACCAAATTGTTCAATAATAACAACTGCATAAATATAGTAAACCGAAGCTGGATGAAAATGTGCCAATAATACAAAACCAAGAATAGGCAAGTGCATTGTTAAAATCATAGGTAAAAACCATTTCGTCAATCCTTGTTTTGAAATCGCAATTCCACCTAGAATTCCACCAACTGTAAGCGCAATTAATCCGAAGGTTCCATAAATAATTCCTACATCTTCGGTGTCTAGTCCTAAACCGCCAACATCCGTTTTATCTACTAAAAAGGGAGTCAACATTTTAAGCAATTGCGATTCTCCCAAACGAAATAAAAGTATGAAAGCGAGGATTAATCCAATTTGTTTCTTTTTGAAAAAACTGGCAAAAACAGTGGCAAAATTTTTGTCTTCGGTTTTTCCTTCGGTTAATGGTAATTCGGTTTTTGGAGTGGCAAAATAGTTGTAAATCGTTAAAAAAGTCATTACTAAACCAACGAAAATCATCGTGTAAGACCACGCTTTTTGATTGTCGCCGTATCTATGTTCTAAATAACCAGCCAATAAAATAATCAATCCGTTTCCTGTGAGCATGGAAGCTCTATAAAAAGTGCTTCTAATTCCTAAAAAGAAAGATTGTTGGTCTTTGGTTAAAGCCAATAAATAGAAACCATCACTCGCCACATCATTCGAAGCAGAAGCAAATGCTGCTACCCAAAAAACAGCTAAACTCAACAAGAAAAAATGGCTGGTTGGAATAATAAAACCAACAATTAGAAAGGCAATTGAAATGAATAATTGCATACTCAAAAACCAGTTTCGTTTGGTTCCGTGTAAATCTATAAATGGACTCCACAAAGGTTTTATAACCCAAGGTAAATACAACCAACTCGTATAAAAACCGATGTCTTCGTTGCTGATTCCTAGGTTTTTGTACATCAATACCGAAACTGAAATGATAATTACATACGGAAAACCCGAAGCAAAATTTAATAAAGGTATCCAAAACCAAGGCTTATTTTTTGTTTTCGAGTTGTTCATTTTAGTTTGGTTTTATTTCGGTCTGTAAATTGACAATTTCTGCAACACTTTCGTTACCATAAAAATCGATAAAAGTGAAAGCTACTTTTTTAACATTATTTAATTTGTCTTTAGAAATGCAATACTTTATCGACTCACTTTTTGCATCTATAAATACTTTTTCAACAATTTGACTAGGATCATTACTGTCTAGTTTTGTGTTATGTTCTGAACCATAAACCACAATATATCGAATCTGGTCTGTTTGCGTTTTTTTGAACAAAAACTGGTATGAAGTTCCATCTTTAGTAAAAGTACTGATTAAAGGTCTTTCGAGTCCCGTTTTTGTTGAACTTGGTACTGGAAAAGGAATAGCAGGATATTTATATTGATTGTTTTCTAGTAATTGTGCCACATCTTTATTGTTGTTCACAAAAGCTTTGGCGCTAAAATAGGCATTTCCTTGAATGTTAGGATAGGTTCTGGTGAGATCAATTTGGTTTGGAATTTCGCCTGGAATAAACCATTTTTTATCCGAGTCACTTTTAATTTTATAGCTTCCATTTCCGATGTAAACATTTGCATTTGATGAATTATCTGCCCACCATTTAATTAATTTCGAATAAGAAGCAGTTTTATGATCGATGCTCCAATACAATTGTGGTAACATATAATCGATGTATTTTCCTTCCATCCACGCGATTGGATCGGCATACAAATCGTCGTAATTGGTTTGCCCAGCTTGTGTGTCTGAACCTCTTGGATCTACTGATTTATTGCGCCAAACCCCAAAAGGGCTGATGCCAAATTGAACCCAAGGTTTTATTTTCTTTATCGAATAATAGATACTTTTGACAAAGGTATTTACATTATCACGTCTCCAATCGGCAAGAGATTGCTTGTAGGCATATTTTTTGAAAGAAGCAGAATCATTAAAAACTTTACCCGCCACTCGATAAGGATAAAAATAATCATCAAAATGAATGGCATCGATATCATAATTTTTAACCACTTCTTCAACTACCGATATCAAATGAGTTTGAACTTCAGGTAATGCTGGATTATAGTAATATTTTTCCTTACCAGTTTCGCCATATTTTATCATCCAATCGCGATGTTTGAAAAAATCGTGTTCCTTGCTCAGCGTTTCTATTTTAGTATCGAATGTGGCTCTGTATGGATTAAGCCAAGCGTGGAATTCAAAACCTCTTTGATGTGCTTGTTCAATCATCCAAGCCAAAGGATCGTAATACGGTTTGGGTGCTTGACCTTCTTTTCCTGTCAAATATCGTGACCAAGGCGCTAATTTCGAAGGATAAAAAGCATCTCCAACACTTCTTATTTGTACAATTACGGCATTGTAATTTAGTTTTTTATAAGCCTCTAAAATTTCTATATAATCTGCTTTTTGTTTTTCGACAGAATCAGTACCTGCTTTGGGCCAATCGATATTTACTACAGTGGCAATCCAAACGGCTCTGAATTCGTTTTTTGGATGAATGGTTTTATACTGTGAATTAGCAGTCCAAAAAGTGAATAGGAAAAACGTAAGGAGAATTAAAAAGCCTTTATTTGAAGTCATTATAATTATAGATTTTAATAAAAAATCAAAAATAGATTTTTTACTTTGCTTTCGAATAACAATTAATAAAAATTTAAATGATTTTAGTCATTTTATTATTTTAAAACTGTGAAATTCTTAGTCTCTTTAAAACTTTAGAAAAAATAGTAGTATGAGTCTTTATAATTTAAAATCTTTTCTATATTTGAATATTCAAAATATTTCGCATCATATGTAAAATAATGTTGCATAATTTACAATATTTTTACAAATAACAATAAAATTCACAAAATGGCATTTTCCCGTTTATTCAGAAAAAAAACAGTTCAAGATATTTTAAAACAAGTTGAAAAAAACGAATCTGACGGTCATAACGCTTTAGGAAAACACTTGACAGCCCGAGATTTAACTGCTTTCGGTATAGCCGCAATTGTTGGAGCAGGAATTTTTAGCACCATCGGAAAAGCTAGTGCAGACGGAGGTCCAGCCGTAATTTTTCTATTCTTATTTACTGCTATTGCCTGTAGTTTTGCCGCTTTTGCTTATGCAGAATTTGCTTCTATGGTTCCCGTTTCAGGAAGTGCATACACTTATTCTTATGTTGCTTTTGGTGAAATTATCGCTTGGATCATTGGTTGGGCACTGATAATGGAGTACGCCATTGGTAATATAACTGTCGCTATTTCCTGGAGTGATTATTTTACAGGCTTGCTTGAAAGTGGTGGAATTCATCTTCCACAATGGGTTCAAATGGATTATTTAACGGCTTCGAATGGGTTTAAAGATGCCACAGCTTTGATGCAAGGCGGAAAATCTTTCGAAAATTTAAGTTCAGGATTGCAAGCGGCACACACGGCTTGGACGACTTCGCCAGTACTTGGTTCTTTTCATTTTGTGGCTGATTTACCAGCGTTGTTGATTATTATATTGATTACAGCTTTGGTTTATCGCGGAATGAAAGAATCCAGAAACGCCAGTAATTTGATGGTGATAATTAAAGTGTGTATTGTACTTTTGGTAATTGCTGTTGGTGTTTTTTATGTTGATACAGCCAATTGGCATCCGTTTGCACCCAATGGAGCGAGTGGCGTTTTAAAAGGAGTTTCGGCAGTTTTCTTCGCTTATATTGGTTTTGATGCTATTTCTACAACGGCCGAAGAATGTAAAGACCCTCAGCGAGATTTGCCAAAAGGAATGATGTGGGCCATAATTATTTGTACTATTTTATACATTGCCATTGCCTTAGTTTTGACCGGAATGGTGAGTTACAGTGAGTTGAATGTAGGCGATCCTCTTGCTTTTGTATTCGATAAATTAGACCTAAAATGGATGTCGGGAATTATTGCTGTGAGTGCAGTTATTGCAATGGCAAGTGTTTTGTTGGTTTTTCAAATGGGACAACCTCGAATTTGGATGAGTATGAGCCGTGACGGTTTGTTGCCAAAACGTTTTTCTACAGTGCATCCAAAATTTAAAACACCTTCGTATGCAACCATTGTAACTGGTTTTGTGGTTGCGGTTCCAGCTTTGTTTTTGAATTTGACAATGGTGACTGATTTGTGTAGTATTGGAACTTTATTTGCCTTTGTATTGGTTTGTGCCGGAGTTTTGGTTTTGCAAAATAAAAAGGATATTCCTCGTGGAAAATTCAAAACACCTTATGTTAATTCTAAATTTATAATGCCATTTTTGATTGTAATTGGACTTGTTTTTTCTTTTGGTTACAACCAAAAAGCAACAATGGATTTTTTGACCAACGAAACTCAAATAAAAAGTTCGGCTGATATTATCACTTCTTTAGATAAAGAACACTATGCAAAAGTATCGGATTATTTAGTGGGTTTGGATGCAAAAAACAATACGAACGAAACTCCAGATTTAGAGTTACTGTTGAGTCAATATCAGCAAGATGATGCTCAATATGCCGCAGTAATTAAAGGTTTGCCAGTTGATGATGCTCATAAATATGAAAGTGGTTTTAACCTTTTTAAACACAAAATCCCAATGTGGATTTTCTTGATTGTTTTAGTTGGATTAACAATTTGGTCATACAAAGAAAATTTGTCTCTTATTCCTTTATTGGGTTTGATTTGCTGTTTGTATATGATGGCAGAACTGAGCGTTTGGAACTGGATTTATTTTACTATTTGGCTAATAATAGGACTTACGATTTACTTTGGATTTAGCCGTAAAAACAGTAAATTGAATTTTCAAAAAGCATAAATTTCATATAAAAACGAATTTATAAATTGCCAAGAATTATAGTTTGTAATTCTTGGCAATTTCTTAATAATAGGAAGGCAAAATCGACTTTGGAGCAAAAGTTTTTTAACTATATTTGGAACCAATAAAATACTACAGATGCAAACATTAGAAAAAGGAAGTCCTAAACTGATCAATGCTTGGGCATTTTATGATTGGGCAAATTCAGTTTATTCGTTAGTCATTGCCACGGCTGTTTTCCCTATTTATTATGAATCTGTGACAAGCGATAATGGCGGAATAGTAAATTTTCTGGGAGTATCATTGCCGAACAGCTCGTTGTTATCTTATTCCTTATCTTTTTCATTTTTGATTGTGGCTTTTTTATCTCCAATATTATCAGGTATTGCCGATTATTCGGGAAACAAAAAGAGTTTTATGAAGTTTTTTTGCTACATGGGTTCATTGTCAGTAATGAGTTTGTTTTTCTTTAAAGGGCAGGATACTTTGTGGATTGGGATTTTGGCAACCATTCTGGCCAGTATTGGTTTTTGGGGAAGTATTGTTTTTTATAATTCGTATTTACCAGAAATTGCTTTTCCAGAACAGCACGATAGAGTGAGTGCCAAAGGATTTATGTTTGGCTATACTGGCTCGGTAATGTTATTGGCTTTTAATTTGGCTATGGTTATGAAACCAGATTGGTTTGGTATTACAGACCCAACTTTGCCAGCTAGAATATCTTTTCTATCCGTTGGAATTTGGTGGATGGGATTTGCACAAGTAACATTTCATTTTTTACCTTCTAATATTTATAACAAAAAACTGAAGAAAGATTTTATTTTCAAAGGAATAAAAGAGTTAAAAGTAGTTCTATTAAGTTTGAAAGAATTGACTTCTTTGAAACAGTTTTTAATAGCTTTCTTTCTTTATAGTATTGGTGTTCAAACAATTATTCTATTGGCAGGTATTTATGGAAAAGTTGAGTTAGGGATTGAAACTAGCCAATTAATAATTACCATTTTATTAATCCAAATAGTAGCTATTTTTGGCGCTTTTCTTTTTTCTAGAATTTCCGAAAACATTGGAAATATAAAAACCTTAAAATTAACCATCACCATTTGGGGATTTATCTGTTTTGCAGCTTATTTATTGGATAAAGATAATAAGTATATTGATATACAATTTTATGCTCTTGGAGGTATGATTGGAATGGTGTTGGGTGCAATTCAGTCTTTGTCGCGTTCCACATATTCTAAATTATTGCCTGATACCGAAGATCATACTACTTACTTCAGTTTCTTTGATGTGACCGAAAAAATTGCAATAGTTTTAGGAACTTTTATTTTTGGTTTTGTAGGAGCTTTGACTAATTCGATGCGGAATTCTATTTTTATTCTTTCTATTTTCTTTTTGCTGGGTTATATCGTGCTTAGTTTTATGAAGAAAATTGAAACTACAAAACGATAATTTTTATAAAAAAAATTGAAGAGAATAAACGATTTCTAATTAGATTGAGAATATAATCTAGTTCATCCAACTTAAATGGCTTAAATTATTCCAACTTTTTAACTCAATAGTTACTCCGCTATTAGGTATAATATTTCCATTTTTATAATTGGTTAACGTTTGGCCTAATGATTCAAAATCAGAAAAATTATTGTATTTAAAATACCTGGTTTTATGATTAACCCAATGCCCAGAAGAACTTATTGGATATGGAATTCTTCCTTCTCCTTGAAAGGAAATTTCTTTTAATGAAGCATTGGCAAGTAATATATTTAGAAAATCAGTATGAATATTAGTATTTGTGGTATTTGTACCGCATACATACGCAAAAGAGTTTTCTGGATATCTAAATGTGTTCTCGTATAATGAAGTTGTGAAACTACTTTCGATCAAATTGATTTTTACTTTTTGACTGTCAATAGTCATACTATATTTATCAATCGTTTTTCCGTTTATAAACGTCAATTTATTAATATTTGAGGGTAAATCGATATATTTTGTTGCGGGTCCAATTGCAGTCGCACAAACTCCAGAGTTTAATATTTCTTCAAATCGTACTATTAATTCGGTACCATTTATAAATTCAGAAGTAGCTATTCCATAATTGATGCAAGGGAAAAATTCTTTTGTAATGAGTTTTAATCTAAGAGATGGGTTTTGAACCACAGAATAATCGATATATGATTCTTCGGGCATAAATTGAATTTCTGATGCAATCGAATTAGAATTAATATATTGAGCGTATTCACCTTCTAAATTATCTTCATTTGAACTACAGCCAAAACTGAAAATTGAAACCAATATTAGTACTATTTTTTTCATTTTATTTTGAAATTAAATTTGCTTAATTATTTATTTCCAATGCCATACAAATTTATGAAATATATGTAGAATGATTTGTCCGACAATTCACTTTTTTTTAAGCAAATTATTTTATAGATAAAAAAGATAGAACAAAACTTTTTATTGTGTTCTTAGCAGTATTTTTTGCAAGTGTAAATTTTATTTAAATTCCTACAGCAAAGGTTTTGTATGTTTAAAAAAAATACTACATTTGATTTGATTAAAAAATAAAAACATGAATTTCATAAAATTTATTACCGTATTTTTCTTTGCATCCGTTTTGCTTACTTCTTGCGAAATCGAGCCAGTTGACAGTAGCTTACTTCCGGACAATGGAGGAGGAACAGGAGGGGGAACCACCACGGGAGATTATTGGCCAACAGCAATTAATAATCAATGGGTCTTCAAAATGGACGGCGTATTGCAAAGCCCGATGAAAATGATTTCCATAAATACAATAAGTGCCAATACGTATTATACTTTTAATGAACAAGTAGGAACTGGAATAGGCTCTACTGTTTCTGGAGTGCAGCGATTAAGAAAAGTGAACGGGGATTATTATATAAAAATGGAAAATTTAAGTTCTCCTGCACTAGGACCTATTCCAGGTTTCACTATGACTGGATATGAGACGATTATGCTAAAAGATTATTTACCTGTTGGAGGAACTTGGACTGATAAATATTCTCAAACAACTACTTATACAGATCCAATTTTTCCAGTTATCGCTTTAGATTTTGATATTTTAGCAACAGTTATGGAGAAGAATAGTTCAATTACTATTGCGGGCCATAATTATACAGATGTTATAAAAATTAAATATATTCAAAAGGTAACTATGGTTGGTCAAACTACGACCATTACTAGCTATTATTGGTATTCAAAAAATGTGGGTCCAATTAAAATGACTTCTGAAACTGGAGGTCAAACAGTTGTTCAAGAGCTAGATTCCTATATTGTAAAATAAGAGAATTTTTTTTAAGCAAAATGAACCTGAACAAAGTTCAGGTTTTTTTATGGCACAAAGATTGAATTATATTGTTATATAAATTAGATTATATTTGTTGTTAATTGATTTTCAGCAACGTATATTAAAATAATACTAACTTTGTTTTTAAATGATTTCCCCATTTAATGACAAAAAGACTTAAAACTACTATGTCAAATCATAAAATACGCACACTTGACAATCTGTCACTTCAAGAATTTGATACCGATACCGAATTAATTCCCTTATTGACTCCTGAAGACGAGGAGGAAATGAACAACGAAGATTTACCAGATTCTTTGCCAATTTTGCCTTTGCGAAATATGGTTTTATTTCCGGGAGTTGTAATTCCAATTACAGCTGGTCGCGATAAATCTATCAATTTAATCAATGACGCTTATGCGGCAGGAAAAATTATTGGAGTTGTTGCCCAAAAAAACGAAGAAGTTGAAGATCCAACCAAAAATGATATTCATCAAATAGGAACTGTAGCACGTATTTTGCGTGTTCTAAAAATGCCGGATGGCAATGTCACCGTTATTCTTCAAGGGAAAAAGCGTTTCAAAATAGAATCTATTGTTACCGAAATGCCTTATTTTACAGCCAATATCAAAGATGTTGCTGAGAAACGACCAACTAAAAAAGACACCGAATTTTTAGCCATTCTGGATTCAGTTAGAGAATTGGCAATTCAAATTATCAAAGAAAATCCGAACATTCCAAGCGAAGCCACATTTGCCATTAAAAATATTGAAAGTCAATCGTTTTTAATCAATTTTGTGACTTCTAATATGAGTTTGTCTGTCGAAGAGAAACAAAATCTTTTGTCAATTAATTCTTTGAAAGATAGAGCACTTGAAACGCTTCGATATATGAATACCGAGTTGCAAAAACTCGAATTGAAAAACGATATTCAATCTAAAGTTCGTTTTGATTTAGACCAACAGCAACGCGAATATTTCCTTCATCAGCAAATGAAAACCATTCAGGAAGAATTGGGTGGCGTTTCGCAAGAAGAGGAAATGGACGAAATGAGTGCCAAAGCTAAAACCAAAAAATGGGACGAAAAAACGCAAAAACATTTCGAAAAAGAATTGTCTAAAATGCGCCGAATGAATCCTCAAGCGCCTGATTTTGGTATTCAAAGAAACTATTTAGAGTTGTTTTTGGATTTGCCTTGGGGTGAATATTCTAAAGATAATTTCGATTTGAAACGTGCTCAAAAAATTCTAGACAGAGACCATTTTGGATTAGAAGATGTCAAGAAAAGAATGATCGAACATTTGGCTGTTTTGAAATTGCGGAATGATATGAAGTCCCCAATTATTTGCTTGACAGGACCTCCGGGAGTGGGTAAAACCTCTATCGGGAAATCGGTTGCTGAAGCTTTAGGAAGGGAATATGTTAGGATTTCATTGGGTGGTTTGCGTGACGAAGCTGAAATTCGGGGACATCGCAAAACCTACATTGGCGCAATGCCAGGACGAATTATTCAAAGTTTGAAAAAAGCAGGCACATCCAATCCAGTTTTTGTTTTAGATGAAATCGATAAATTATCCAATAGCCATCAAGGTGATCCATCATCGGCATTGTTGGAAGTTTTAGATCCAGAGCAAAACAATTCATTTTATGATAATTTTCTAGAAATGGGATACGATTTATCGAAAGTGATGTTTATTGCTACTTCAAACAATATGGCTGAAATTCAACCTGCGTTGAGAGACCGAATGGAAATCATCAAAATGTCGGGCTATACAATTGAAGAAAAGGTAGAAATTGCTCGTCAGCATTTGTTTCCAAGACAATTGAAAGAACACGGATTAGCCACCAAGGATTTGTCTATTGGAGTGAAACAATTAGAGAAAATTGTCGAAGGTTACACACGTGAATCTGGCGTTCGTGGTTTGGAAGCAAAAATTGCGCAAGTAATTCGTAATGCTGCCAAATCCATTGCAATGGAAGAAGAATACAATAAGAAAGTGACCAACGAAGATATTGTACAAGTTCTTGGGATTCCAAGATTAGAAAGAGACAAATACGAAAGCAACGATGTGGCTGGAGTTGTAACAGGACTCGCTTGGACGAGTGTTGGGGGTGATATTCTTTTTATAGAATCTTTGATTTCTCCGGGAAAAGGAGCAATGACTATTACAGGAAATTTAGGAAATGTGATGAAAGAATCGGCGACAATAGCTTTAGAATACATCAAAGCCAATGCTGAATTTTTAGGTTTAAAACCGGAGATATTATCTAAATTTAATATTCATTTGCACGTTCCAGAAGGAGCGACTCCAAAAGATGGTCCAAGTGCAGGAATAGCAATGCTTACTTCATTAGTTTCGGTGCTTACACAAAAGAAAATTAAGAAAGGATTAGCCATGACTGGCGAAATAACTTTGCGTGGAAAAGTTTTGCCCGTGGGCGGAATAAAAGAAAAGATTTTGGCTGCCAAAAGAGCCAATATCAAAGAAATTATTTTGTGCCACGAAAACAAAAGCGATATTGACGAAATAAAACCAAAATATATCGAAGGCTTGACTTTTCATTATGTGAAGGAAATGAGCGAAGTCTTGAAAATTGCCATTACCGATCAAACTGTAAAAAACGCAAAAGTATTGTAATCAGTTGCTTTTTGACTTACAATAATTCCATTCTGTATCTTCAGGATGGAATTTTTATTTTGTCATGAAACTTCATCAAAAAAGAGATTTTTTTACCATTATAATTTTATCTTCGCATTTGCGTTTTACAATACAGAATAGCTTTTTCAAATATGCCAAAAAAACTTTTAATTTTCCTTTTGTTTTTAGTTAGTACCGTCTCAAACGGGCAGATAGGAGGGAAATACACCTATCAGTTTTTGAACTTGGTTACTTCGCCAAGGCAAGCAGCTATGGGAGGTAAAACGATTACGATTTATGATGAAGATGTCAATCAGGCACATTATAATCCGGCGACGATAAACCCAGATATGGACAACCATTTAGCACTTAATTATGGAAGTTATTTTGGCGAAGTGACTTATGGAACAGCTTCTTATGCTTATACTTATGACCGTCATTTGCAAACTTTTCAAGTCGGTGTAAATTATGTGAATTATGGAAAATTTGATGGTTATGACGAAAATGGTCAGGAAACTTCACAATTTACAGGTAGCGAAGTAGCACTTTCTTTTGGTTATGCTTTTAATGTTCCCAATTCCAATTTATATTTAGGAGCGAATGGAAAACTCATTTCTTCCACATTAGAAACCTATAGTTCCATTGGCGGAGCTGTCGATTTAGGTGCGATTTTTATTGACGAAGCCAACGATGTCAATTGGGCGTTTGTCATTCGAAATCTTGGTACACAATTCACAACATATAACGGTGTAAACGAAAAATTACCATTAGATATAATGCTTGGCGTTTCGCAAGAACTAGAAAATGTTCCTATCCGTTGGCACTTAACCTTAGATAATTTGCAACAGTGGAACATATCGTTTACCAATCCAAATCAAGCCCAAACCTCACTCGATGGTAGTACAACCGAAAAGAAAACCTCATTTTTAGGAAATGCTTTGAGACATACTGTATTTGGAGTAGAGCTTTTTCCAAAAAAAGCTGTAAATTTGAGATTAGGATATAATTTTAGACGAGCCGAAGAATTAAAAGTCGAAGATATTCGAAATTTCTCTGGAATTTCTGTTGGTTTTGGACTGAAATTTAACAAATTAAAATTCAATTATTCCTATTCTAGATATACCTTAGCTGGCAATACTAGTTTATTTGGCTTGACCATTAATTTTCAATAATATTATTTTGAAATGAGCATAACGGAATTGCGATGCAAATACTGATAAAGATATATGCGAATTACATATGACCAATAAAAATCAATAAGCATGTACATATGAATAAAAAAATCACCATTGCAATCGATGGATTTTCATCAACGGGGAAAAGTACTTTGGCCAAGGAATTAGCCAAACATCTAGGATATGTTTATGTTGACACAGGAGCAATGTATCGTGCAGTGGCCTATTTTGCAATGCAAAAGGGATTTATTAGAAAAGATTTTTTCGATACAGCATCTCTTATAAAAAGTTTGCCAGATATAAAATTGGTTTTCAAATTCAACTCTGATTTGGGTTTTGCCGAAATGTATTTGAATGGAATCAATATCGAAAAAGAAATTCGAACAATCGAAGTTTCTAATTTTGTTAGTTTAGTTGCCGAAATTTCGGAAGTGCGTTCCAAACTAGTCGAACAGCAACAAGAAATGGGTAAAAACAAAGGTATTGTAATGGACGGAAGGGATATTGGAACCATAGTTTTTCCTGATGCCGACTTGAAGATATTTATGACCGCAAGTCCAATGACTCGTGCCGAGAGAAGATTTAAGGAATTACAAAAAAAAGGGGATAATGTTACTTTTGACGAAGTTTTGAAAAACGTTGAAGAGCGAGATTATATTGATACCCATCGTGAAGATTCTCCGCTTGTCAAAGCAAATGACGCTATCGAATTTGATAATTCTAATGTTACCAAGCAGGAGCAATTTGAAAAAGTTTTACAATTGATCAAGATTTAGAGATATATTGACTTTAAAATTTATTTAAGCCTCGTAGATATGCGGGGCTTTTTTTATGTTATTAATTCTGTTTGTAATCAAATTTGTTTCGGACAAGAAATTATTTTGTTTTTAATTAATTTAGTAAGAAAAATATATAATTAAAAAAATACTTTGTGTATTTCATCGATATTATTTGGCATTTAAACGATTTTACTCTTATATTTATACTATAATTAAACAAGTTCTTACAATATCAAGAAAAAATAATCCTAAAGAAGTTTGCCCCACAATCTACTTTAAACCTAATCTACTTTTTATTATGAAAGCAAAATTACTTCGTGTATTATTGCTGGTTGCAATAGTATTCACTATGAATTCTTGTTCATCTGATAGTTCAGAAACAGCTACAGATACTTCTAGTGCTTCAGCACAAAAAGCAATGACATATACTTATAATTCAACTGAAATTGAAACCATGGCAATAATCAATGCCTATAGAGTAAGTATTGGTTTAAATGAACTAAAAGAAATCAATCACATTTCATACAAATCAGAAGAGCACGACAATTATATGATAACTAATAATGTAGTTAATCACGATGATTTTGTTACACGTTCAGAAAATATAATGAAAGTATTAGGAGCAAAAAACGTTGGTGAAAATATTGCTTACAATTATAATTCTCCTCAAGCTGCTGTTGATGCTTGGCTAAAAAGCCCATCTCACAAAGCTAACATCGAAGGTAACTTTACACATTTTGGACTTGCAATCAGAATAAGTGCCGACGGAAAAAAATATTATACCAACATCTTTGCAAAAATATAAGTAATGTTATTCAGATAATTGGGTCAAAAATATTTGGTTATTTTCATACTATTATACTAAATAAAATAGGCTCTGCTAATGAGCAACTAATCTGAAATATTATAAACGTACAAAAAACGTATAAAAAAGGGCAGTGTAAATTCTGCCCTTTTTTATACATTTTTTTTGTTTTTTGTTTTCCTCTGGCTATAAGTCCTATGATTCAATTTGATTTTTATAATCCAAATACCATTTCAAAAAGTTGGTTCGGCTTAATGCACTATGAAAACCTAAGCTGCCTTTTGAATGAACGTAAAGCGATTCTAAAGGATTTGTTGAATTATGTTTTGTCATCCTATTGAGAGTTACGCTGACTTTCAATGAAAGATTCTGTATCTATTTAATGAACCATATTTATTAGAATCCAAAACAGATTATTGTTTAGATGTGAAGAATTGATCAAAATCTTTACATTTAAATTGTTTTTTGTATTCCACAACTAATACTGTTTAGGCTATAAAGTTTAGAGTAAATTTTTATTTGAGTTTATCATAAATAAAAAAAGTTTATTGAATCGATGCAAAGCCAATCTGACTTAACAAACGAATTTCAATAAACTTTTTTTTATTTAACCTGTATCTGTTTTTTATAACTAGATAAGTGGAATATTTTAATGTCCTCCGCTGATCTTTTTGTCAAAATCAATTCCTTGAGCTCTTAGTATTCCGCTTACTTTCCAAGCATAAAAAGCTAAATAGGCAAAACATAAAACACCAACAATG
>Ga0209717_1003244_pt1 | contig 14424 bp, 11 predicted proteins | sample AD_UKC048_MetaG_FD_184418 | JGI IMG/M metagenome (GOLD analysis project Ga0209717, IMG submission 184418) | Active sludge microbial communities of municipal wastewater-treating anaerobic digesters from USA - AD_UKC048_MetaG (SPAdes) (version 2) | ecosystem: Engineered > Bioreactor > Anaerobic >... | reverse complement strand
CCCTAAACTGGATCAGTTGTTGATCGATCTTTTGCGTACCCTCAGCATCGAGGATTGGGAAAAACGCACCATTGTCCCTCGCTGGACCATCAAAGACATTGCGGCACATCTGCTGGACGGCAACATCCGCGCTTTGTCTATGTTAAGGGACCAGTATTTTGGCGAAAAGGCCGAAAACATCCAATCCTACTCAGACCTGGTGGCCTACTTGAACCGCTTGAACGCCGACTGGGTACAGGCCTTCAAACGGGTTAGTCCAGCAGTCTTGATTGAGTTGCTGGCCATCACTGGGCCACAATATCACGCTTTTTTGACAAGCCTCGATCCCTTTGCACCAGCAACTTTTTCGGTGGCCTGGGCTGGAGAACAACAGTCTTTGAACTGGTTTCACATCGCTAGAGAGTACACCGAAAAATGGCACCACCAGCAGCAAATCCGCCTGGCTTTGGGGCAGGAGGAGGCACTTTACGCTGATGAATGGTATTTTCCATATCTGGATACTTCGATGCGCGCGCTGCCTTATCATTACCGGGCTGTACCTGCGGAGGAAGGTACTGTTATTGCTTTTTCGGTCAGCGGGGTGACCGGTGCGCAATGGTTTTTGCACCGTGAAGCCTCGGGCTGGGCGCTACAAAAAACGAACGACTTTCCAATCGCTTGCGCAGTAGAAATCGAGGGATCGGTAGCCTGGCGGATGTTTACCAAAGGAATTTCTAAAGCGGAAGCACTTGAGCATGTGCAGATTCAAGGTGAGCGAAAATTGGGTGAAGTGGTAGTGGATATGTTGGCAGTGATGGCGTAATTCCCATCAAATTTTACGATTAGGGTTATTTCCCGCAGATCTGCAATTTAAAAATACGTTTATTTAGAAAACACCTCGGTGAGCGGTAATTGGACCCGGACGGGCGAAAAATTGAGTTGTATAACAAATGAAAAAGGGGATAACGATCTGAAACCGTTATCCCCTTCATCATTTACACTTTTGTATTTTAATCCGGCTTAGTAGCCGCCATGTTCTCCTTCATCCAGGGAGCCAAATTCGGACAGCCTTCGTATTGCCGATCAATGAGCATGAAGGTTTTTTGGATGCGTTCTTCCACCCATTTGTTCACGATCTCGTTGCGTTTGGATTCGATGGCTGCCTTTTGGATTTTGGCGTAATCTTGTGCCAGGTTGGCTTTGTGCGGTACGGTGCGCGACATGAGTTTCACCAGGCGGAAGAAATAATCCCCCGATTCATCGCGGAATTCGATGGGTTTGGACACCCCATTCATTTTCATGGTATCGATGGCGAAATAAATATCGGGATCCAAATCCCCCACTTCAAAGAAAGTATTGCCGGAAGTTGGGTTCACCATCCGGCCATCGTTGTTGAAACTCTGTACGTTTTTATCGGAGAACTTTTTCACTGCGCGGGAAAATGAAATAGAATCCTTGAGCAATAAGGTACGTACGGTATCGATGTGCCGCTGACCAAGGTCGACATCTTCATCGGTGATTTCCGGTCGGATCAGGATATGCCTTACGTGAATGGAGTTTCCTCGACGTCCCAACATTTGCAGGACGTGAAAACCAAACTGGGTTTCGATCACGGGAGAAACCTCCATTTCTTCCAGTTTGTACGCCGCTGCTTCAAATTCGGTGACGTATTTGCCCCGCTTGGCCCAGCCCAAATCACCGCCGCCACGGGCAGATCCATCGTCGGAGTATTTTTTAGCCAATTCCGCAAAATCTTCCTTTCCTTCAACGATGCGTTTACGGATGTCTTCCAGTTTTTCCATGGTGACCCGTTTCTGCTCTTTGTTGATCGGAACTTTGTAGACGATTTCGCCTACTTCTACCTCAGAACTGAAGTATGGCAAACTATCTTTGGGTATCCGCCGGAAAAAATCTTTTACCTCTGAGGGGGTAACGCTTACATCAGCCATGATTTTGGCGCGCATCCGCTCAATCAGCAGGTTGTTGCGCAAATCCTCCCGAAACTGCTCCCGAACTTCATTTACAGTTTGGCCATAGTATTCCTCAAACTGTTTGAGGTCATCGTTCATGTAACTCAGGATGCGCTCGATCCGGGCAGTCAACTGACTTTCAACTTCCTCATCTTTCACTTCAATACTGTCCAGTTTGGCCTGATTGAGCAAAAGTTTGTTTACCAAAATTTGTTCAACCAGCATACAGCGGGCTTCGGGCGGAATGGCACCATTGCGTTGGGCTTTGGTGTAGGCATACTGCTCCTCTACTTCCGAAAGCAGGGTGATTTCGCCGCCAACGGTGGCCACCATTTTGTCCAGGATCTGCCGCTGCGCAGTAGCTGCCATGGTTGTCGTCAGCAAAACAGCAAAAATTAAGTACCGCATTTTCTTAAAGGTTTTGGGGTCTTAGGGCCTTAGGGTTTTAGGGTTTTGGGTTTTTAGGGTTCTGCCACTGACTGTGCTTTCCCTAACCCTAAGACCCTAAAACCCCCAAACCCTAAAACCCTAGAATATTTCCAGGTTGCCTTTCTTTAAGGCAAGTTCATAAAGATCTTCTCGTTTGCGTTGCAGCAAATCCAATTTGCGCTTGTGCAACACGAAGGTACGCGCTTGTTGTTCAATATAGCTCAAGGGCGCAATTTCTTTCCGGTTTTTTAATTCCAGCAGGCGAAAATAGTATACAAACTGACCGTCACTTTGGCGAAACTCCCGCTTGGAGGCGATGTTGTCGGCAGTAATCGTGCCTTTGGGCATGACCGAACCAATCACATCTACTTTGTGCCAAATGCTGTCTACCAGTACGTGTGCAGTTGCATATTTTTGGCAATACGCTTCCAGTTTAGTCAGATTTGCCGCCCGTGGTTTAGCCCAAAGCTGCAACAAACTATCGGCTTTGGGAACCGGTGCGGCAATTTTGATGAAAAAACAACGGATGATTGGGGTCTCCAATTCGTATTGTTCCTTGTTTTTTTCATAAAAATCCTGCAGCTCGGTTTTGGTTACAGTTGAATCCAGAAGCTGTTCCACCAACACCTGTTCATAATTGTTGCGGATCAAGGATCGCCGATAATCCCGCACCAATTGATCAATGTTCAGATCCGGCGGCAAGTTTTTTTCAGCTTCATACATCAATAGCTCCTCGCGTATCCAGCGACTGACATAAGCTTGAATGATCAACAAACTATCGGTACGCGTGGCCTGTTCTGGAAACATGTTTTCCAAATCCGAAAGGTGTAACTCCCTGTTAAAAACACGCGCCAGCAAACGATCCCCAGGCTGGTCGGATTTGCGGTCGCAAGCAACATAAACAATTAACAGCAACAAAAAAGCCAGCATGCTCAGGCCCCTCTTTCCAATCACTCAATTATTTTTTAATTAAACTTTCAAATACCGCTTTTTCCACTTTTATGGGGTATTGCTTCTTCAATTCATTGACCCATTGTTGCTCCAGGTGGTCTTGATAATCAGCGATGATGTACCCTCTGGCCTCGTTGAGGAGTTTGTCTTGCTGTGGCAAGATTTTTTCCACTTTGCGGAATGAATATTCGTTGTTTTGGCGATCCAGTTGGGCGATGGTTATTTCTCCAACTTTCCATTCTTTCAAATCACTGGCTTCCGGAGATTTACCTTTTTCCAAAATTACTTCCTCAATCCGCATGCCAACCGAATCAGACTTATTGAATTTTTCCAAAATCTCTTCGGTAGAATGTTTGCGAGCATATTCACGCATGGGTTCCAACACTGATTTGGACGTGCCATCGACAAAGAAAACCGAGGTAACGGCACGTTCTTCCCAACGGTATTTGCCTTTGAGTGTTTTGAAATAGTTTTTCAATCCAACCGTATCCAGCGAAGCTTTATCCCAAACATTGATCCGTGTTGCTTCAAAAAGTAGAATCCCTTCTTCGTATTCGCGCAAGAGGGCTTTAAATTCGGGGTATTTCTGATCCAAGCGTTGTTCTTCATAGCGCAAACATGATTCATTGACGTACTCCTCATACAAACTTTGTACCGCAGCGTCAAGGCTGGTTTCTCCGGACATGCGCATGCGTTGGCGGGTAGCATTTTCCACAAATTGGTAAAAATCACCTAGGGTGTATGCCTTTTTAGCCATCGTAAACAGTACATTTCCTGCTTTTTGTTGGGGTGCACGCCACTGGAACGTGAAAAAAGTATCGTTCAGGGTAGCCGCAAAATCGACCAGGAGATTGGGATAATCCTTAAATCCTGTTTCACGCTTGATGTCGTCAACCATGGCTTTACGCGCCATCTCAAAGCGGGCATCTCTTTTGATGCGTGCTTCTAATTGACCACGCATTTGATCATAAGGTTGTATCTCTTTTTTGCTGATGCGCTTAATGATGTGCCAACCTACACTGGTTTGAAAAGGTTTGGAGTAATCACCATCTTTGGTGACACTAAAAGCAGCGTCTTCAAAGGCTTGTTCAAAGCGGTTGATGGTTACAAAACCTACATAACCTCCTTTGTCCGCCGTGCGGGTGTCTTGAGAGCTTTTGGCCGCCAACTCCTCAAAATTAGCTCCTTTTTTTAGCGCAGCATATAAGGTATCAATTTGCATTTTAACCATAAAGGCATCAGCACCTTCGGTGCGCAGCAAGATATGTGCAACTTCTACCTCTCCGCGTGCTGGTCTTTTACTGTGTACTTTGACCAGATGGTAGCCAACGCTGGTACGGACTGGCATAGAAATCTGATCAAAAGATGAGCGGTAGGCCACACTTTCTAAAGGATAAAAACCATTCGGAAACATGGCCGTTACAAATCCAATGTTCCCGCCATTGGTGGCTGCAGATTTGTCGGCAGAAACTTGTTTGGCGATGGTGGCAAAATCCTCCCCTTTGAGGAGCCGAGCGCGTACCTCCATCGCTTGTCTGAAAGTCGAAACGGTATCTGCACCTTTGGCTTCGGCAGGCAAAGCAAAGAGGATGTGGCTGATATCGAGGTCGTACTGCGAACGTTCAAACAGCTCTTTGGTTAATTTTTCGGTTACTTGTTTGTTGAGCAAGTAAGAGTCTGCCAATTGCCGACGGTAACCCGCCAATTCTTCCTGCAGAACCTGGACGGTGTCCAGCCTCATGTCTTTGGCTTTTTTTACTTTGAGTTTAAATTTGGTGTACAAATCCAAATACTCTTGCAGGGTAGCGCGAGAGAAATCTGCATTTTTTCCGTTGGTTTTGGAATAGATGTACTTAAACTCGGAAACATGCACCGGGGTGCCATCTACCGTAAACAACACAGGGTCTTTGTCCTGTGCCTGGGAGAAGACCAACAGGCTGAAAAAACAGCCAATAAGCAGCAAAAGGTTCTTTGCCATGTCAAGTTTTATTTTAGCGACGCAAAAATATACTTATTCCTGTAAATAGACACGTTTAACACGTTGCGAAATTCCAGTAAATACTTCGTAAGGAATGGTTGCCAATATTTTGGCCAATTCTTGCACCGAGGGATCATGTCCAAAAATTTCTACCGTATCCCCGGTTTGTGCCTCGGGAATATGCGTAAGATCGATCATCGACATGTCCATACAAACGCTTCCCAAAATTGAGGCCCGCTTCCCGCGTACACCAACGCTAAAAGCTCCATTACCCGCTGCTCGGCGCAAACCGTCAGCATAACCTACAGAAATGGTTCCAGTTCGCATGAGGGAATGAGCCTGGGCGCGGCGACCATAGCCAATGGTTTCACCTGCGGCAACCGTTTTGATTTGTGAAATAGTAGCCTTAAAACTCAAAACTACCTGCAATGGTTCGGGTAAGCTGTTGCTTACATCGATACCGTACAGGCCAATTCCCAAACGCACCATATCCTGCTGGTATTGTGGGAAACGGGTAATGCCGTTGGAGTTGAGTGCATGTTGCAACGGGTGATACCCCAAAACTGCCGTAATCCGGGCATAAGCCTGGTTGAACCTGCGGGCTTGTTCGTGGGTGAAGGCATCGTGGGCAGGGTCTTCACTGGCGGCAAGGTGGGTATACACAGACTTTACACTCAATTCCGGGTGGGTTCGGAGGTAATCCAACAGCCCATCCATTTCATGTAAGTCAAAACCCAGGCGGTGCATGCCGCTGTCAATGCTCAGGTGAACACCGTGGGGCAAGGCTTCTTGGCTCAAGTTGTTCAATTGTTCCAAACTGTACACCACGGGCTCTAGCCGATGTAGCCGCATTTGTTCAAAAGCTCCGGCTTCGGGATTGAGCACCATAATCGGAGCACTGATGCCCGCCTGTCGCAATTCCGTTCCTTCATCGGCATAGGCCACACAACAATAATCGACCCGCAAATACTCCAATAAACGAGCCACTTCCCTGCTGCCTGCACCGTATGCGGTTGCTTTGATCATGACCATGGTTTTGACTCCTGGCTTGAGGCAGCGTTGGTAGGCGCGCAGATTGTGGGCTAAAGCGCTAAGGTTTACTTCCAAACGAGCTTGATGAACCTGGCGAGACAAGGCCTGGGCAATGGTTTCCAAATGGTATTGTCGCGCCCCTTTTATCAAAATCACTTCGGATTGAAAACTCAGTTGAGGCAATGCTTCCAGCAAAGCCTCGGTAGTGTCAAAATGCATTTGATTGATCTCCGGAGGCAGCAGTGATGCGAATACAGCTGTGGCTGGCCCGATCCCGATGACCCGACTGATCTGGTGCTCCTGAATCAATTGTGCCACTTTGCGGTACAACTTTTCATCACTGCTTCCACTTTGCAAGATTTCTGAAAGCACCAGACTGCGGTTCCGGCCATGCTCGTGCTGGCGCATCCATTGCAGTCCAAGGCGCAAGGAGCTTAGATCGGCATTGTATGTATCATTGATAATGAGGCAATTGTTGCGACCGTCCAATAACTCCATACGCATGGCTACCGGCTCCAATTGCGCCATACGTTCTGCGATCTCTTCCGATTTCAAACCCAAATGAAGCAAAACGGCCCAACAATGAATGGCATTTTCGATGGATGCGAGATCCGTAAAAGGGAGCGCAATCCGCTGTTCATGGCCCTGGTACCGCCCTTCCAGGTGGGTATGATTGAGGAAAATTTCGGTTTTAAAGACGTACAAATCTGCATCCGGGTGTTGGCCCAAAGACCAGGCCAATGTTTTGCGTCCCAACGCCTTTATTGCCCGGTGGATCGTGGCTTCATCCCGACGGTAAACGAGCAAATCTACCTCGGCAAAAAGTAAAAGTTTTTCCTGCAGTTTTTCGGCCTTTGAAGCAAAGCCCTCATTGTGGGCTTCCCCCAGCATGGTAAAAATGCCGATCTGGGGATGAATGATGTAGGCCAAATTGCCCATCTCTCCTTTGCGCGAGATTCCGGCTTCAAAAATCCCTATTTCATGTTGTACCTGAATGCCCCATACCGAGAGGGGAACCCCAATCTGCGAATTAAAACTGCGGGGACTGCGTATGATGCTATAATGGGGGTACAACAACTGAAACAGCCATTCTTTGACGGTCGTTTTGCCGTTGCTGCCGGTAATGCCAATCACTTGCAGGGGAAATTGTTGGCGGTGATGAGCCGCCAGTTGCTGCAAGGCCTGAACAACATTTTCAACCAGCAGAAAATTGGCATCCGGAAATTGCGAAAGTTCAGGTACTTTGGTCACTACAAAACTGCGTACCCCGGCCTGGTAAGCAGCAGACAGGAACTGATGCCCGTCGTTATGGGTGCCTTTGATGGCAAAAAAGAGACTGCGTTCGGCAAAAATGATTTGTCGACTATCGAGCAAGAGGTGTTCGATTTGAGCCTCGTACAATTGTAAATTTGGGCTTTTTGCCTGTAAAATTTGCTGGATGGCCTGGATTGAGTACATGGCAATAGGTTTTCGCAAAGGGCAAAGGAACGGGAATTAGTTGGAAAATGGTTGAGAAAGTTGAGGAGGTTGAGGCTGCCGCGAGCGACATGGCTGCCGCAATCGCTGCGGTAGCTAAGTCATTTGCGGCAGCCTCAACTTCTCAACCTTCTCAACTCCTCTACCTCCTCAACCATTCAACTTCCAACGCTGTTTACCGAATATGAATTTATCATTTATCCACCATTTAGAGCAGAGCCTTCAGCAGCCTTTGCCGGGTCAACTTGCCCAAATCAAAATGGCACACCCTGCTCGTTACGAAGGCCCAAACATTCCAGCTACTGCAACCTTGGCAGGGGTTCTGGCCTTATTTTTCCCCAAAAATGGACAATGGAATTTGGTCTTTATAGAGCGGGTTTCACACAACGCCAGGGATGTACACAAAGGGCAAATCAGCTTTCCAGGTGGCCGTTATGAAGCAGGAGATGGTCATTCAGGGCAAACCGCGCTACGCGAAACCCATGAAGAAGTTGGAGTCAATCCGCAGGACATTACTTTATTGGGAGCGCTGACCGAGTTGTACATTCCGGTGAGCAATTTTCATGTACAGCCATATGTGGGCTTTATGGAGTACGCGCCCGTATTTCAACCCCAGGAGGCAGAAGTAGCTGGGATATTAGAGGTGCCCTTTGATCATTTTCATAATCCACAGCACGTAAAAATGCAGGATTTGGTCATCAATCCTACCTTTACCTTGCCCAATGTGCCTTATTTTGATTTAGAGGGAAAAAAACTGTGGGGTGCTACAGCAATGATTGTGAGTGAGTTATTGGAGGTAAGTACGCGAAAAGCCCTGATGAGTTACAAAGAAGCCTCTTTCCCAGCACAATAGACTACAGGAAAGAGGCTTTATGGGTTGAGGTTATTCATATCTTAAGGACTCAATCGGATCCAAACGCGCTGCTTTCATAGCCGGGTACAATCCCGAAACCAGGCCCACCACCGTACAAGTGAGTACCGCCATACTGATCCACATCCAGGGAAACAGGAAAGAACCACCCATAACATAAGTCACGATATTGCCCGTCAATACGCCGAGGATGATTCCCAAGAAGCCACCGAGGAGGGAAATGACCACCGCTTCGGTCAAAAATTGGATCAGAATGTGCCTTCTGGTAGCCCCTAATGCCTTGCTGATGCCGACCTCGCGCGTTCGTTCGGTAACCGATACGAGCATGATGTTCATCAAACCGATTGCGGCACCGAGGAGCGTAATCAGGCCGATCCCGGCGGCAGCAGCCCGGAAATACACGGTATTTTCTTTGATGATGCCAATTAAGCTGTCACTTTTAGTGATTTCAAAGTCGTTGTCTTGCGACGCACGCAGTTTACGGATGTTGCGCAATAATCCGGTGGCTACTGCAATGGCGTTGTCGATTTGGTTCGGATCGGTAACCGCAACCATAATGCGGTAATTGGTATTTTGTGTAGCATAAGACATTTTGCCATTGTACAAGGGGATAATGATCCTGCGGTCTTCACTTTGGTTCATGCTTGAACCTTTTGATTTGAGCACGCCAATGATTTTCAATTTCATGCTCCCGGTAGATATCATTTGTCCGATGGCTTTTTCCGGCTTACCCTTGAACAACAGTTTAACCACTTCCGAGCCAATAATGGTAACGTAACCGCCACTGTTCACTTCCCGACTGGTAAACCCTCGACCCATTTCCAAATCAAAACCTTTGGCTTCCAGGTAGTTTTCATCCGCAGCAAAGATGAGCATCGTTGGGTTGGTCTTCTCTTCACCGTAGCGCAAGGCTGCATTCCGCGTGCAACTAAAGGAAATAGCCGTGCGAGAGTTGAATCGGAACTGCTCTTTAAAGTTCATCGCTTGCTGGTAAGTGAATACCTCGCCGCGTTTGGATATTCGCCCACCGCGGTTGCCACGCACCCCTTCATCAAACCTGGGATCGATGTCAAAAGCATTGGCACCCAGGTAGGATAAATTGTTGCTAAGCGAAAAAATCGCGCTGTCGATGGAGGTCAGAATGCCTACCAAAGCCGTGATGCCCAATGCAATGATCAGCAAGGTCAGAAAGGCCCTTAACGCATTGGCACGAATGGATCGAAAAGCCAGGTTGATGTTCTCTGTAAAATTCATAGTGCTGCTATTTCAGAAAGCACGAAAGATAAGGTGTATTTGGTCCGGCTTTTGCTTTGTTCGATAAAAAGCAGGTCTTTTTAGACCGGAGGGTGAAATCGCTTCTCTATCTTTGCCACATATTTTTTTCAAAAACAATTAAAAATAACACCCATGAAGGGAATTATCTTGGCTGGCGGCCTTGGCACCCGACTATATCCACTTACGCTTGCCGTCAGTAAACAGTTGATGCCAGTGTATGATAAACCAATGATTTATTACCCCTTGTCCACTTTAATGTCGGCGGGCATTCGGGAGATTCTGATCATTTCCACGCCCCATGATTTACCCAATTTTGCCAAACTATTGGGTGATGGTGCTGACATCGGGTGTCAATTTTCTTATATTGCACAACACGATCCCAATGGACTGGCTCAAGCCTTTGTTTTGGGCGAAAAATTCATCGGGAACGACAGCGCTGCCTTGATCCTTGGTGACAATATTTTTTACGGCAATGGGCTTAAAGAGCTATTGCAAGAATCGATCAACCCGCCCGGAGGTGTCGTTTTTGCTTATCAGGTTGCCGATCCTGAACGATATGGGGTAGTGGAGTTTGATAAAAATTTTCAGGCCCTCTCCATTGAAGAAAAGCCCGTCAAACCCAAATCAAATTACGCGGTACCCGGCCTCTATTTTTACAACAACGATGTAGTAGAAATTGCCAAAAACCTCCAACCCAGTCCTCGTGGAGAATACGAAATCACCGATGTGAACAAGCACTACCTCGCCGAAGGAAAACTACAGGTAGGCGTACTAGGCCGGGGTATTGCCTGGTTGGATACCGGAACGCATCAGTCTTTGATGCAAGCTGGCCAATTCATTCAGGTGATTGAAGACCGCCAAGGGCTAAAAATAGGCTGTATTGAAGAAACCGCCTTTGAAATGGGCTTCATTGATGCCACTCAAATGGAGGTTTTAGCCCATCGTTATATGAAGAGTGGTTATGGAGAGTATTTGATGAATGTCTTAAAAAATAGTTGAAGAGTGAAGAGTTGAAATGCTGAAGAGAAGTTATAACCAGCTTTTGAACTTCTCTTCAACTTTTCAACCCAAAACTTTTCAACTATTCTTGTGCAACGTTTTGCCGCTCATTTGCGCCATAAGGGTAGTTTTATACCACCATCATGGCAAAACCAAGCGACACCCTACTCATGGCCCAGGATTTTGAACTGCTGCAATCCTGTATTGCGGGCAATAGCCAGGCTCAGTTTCGTTTTTATGAACGTTACAGCGCAAAACTGTATGGCGTGTGCCTGCGCTATGCACGAGATGAAAGCGAAGCCAACGATTTGCTCCAGGAAGGGTTCATCAAAATCTTTCGCGAGTTGTCGGCCTATCGGGCCGAAGGTAGTCTGGAGGCCTGGATGCACAAAATAATGGTCAATACCGCACTAAGTCGCCTACGGAAAAAAAGCCTGAAGTTCCTGCCCTATGTAGAAGCCCCGGAAAACCTGTATTCGGACGAAGACATCATCGGCGCCATCAGCGCTGCTGAACTGATTACCGTACTCAATCGACTGCCCCAAGGCTACCGTACCGTACTCAATTTGTACGCCATCGAAGGGTATTCACATGCCGAAATTGCCGCTATGCTCGACATCAGCGAAGGAACATCCCGTTCGCAGTACTTGCGTGCCAAGATTGCCTTGAAAAATCGTTTGGAACAACTCAAAAAAATCAATGACCAATGAAGCCGAGGAATCCTAAATCATTGGAAGGCTTATTGCAGAAAAAGCTGGAAGGCTATGCCGCCGACCCGCCGCCGCATTTGTGGTCGAAAATTGAGCGCGAGACGGCTCCACAGAAATTGCGTTTTTTGGCCCGGCGACTGAACACCAACCTGCATTGGCTCAATTTGGCAGCTACTGTTTTGTTGTTGATCGTGGCCTTGTTTTTTTGGTACCAGCCTAAGTTCGGTTCCACGGAATTGGATTTACCAAAGATTCAAGTCCCCCTGGAGCAACACATCAAGGGTATTCCCGATAGCATCGATTCTTTGCAGCGTTTGTTCAAACACCATAAAAAACTAAAAACCAAAACCAATTAAACCATGAAAACCAATCAGCACCAGGAAGAACAACAAGAAATGAATGAAGAAATGCTGGCCGCCGTTGCGAAACTGACCCTTGCTGGCTTTTTGCTCTTGATTGTGCTAATTGTACTCTTCTGGCAAAATTACACCCTGATTTTTAAGAAAGATGTACCGGCCAAGGCACTGTCATCCATCGACTATATACTTCCAATAACCTTAAGTGAAACTGCGCAAAAAGGGAAAACTATTTTTATAGCCAATTGTGCGGCATGTCACAACAAAAACATGCGGGATGACCTTACCGGCCCGGCTTTGGGCGGGGTGAAGGAAAAATGGGCAGCTTATCCACGCCAAGACTTGTACAAATGGATACGCAATTCACAAGCGATGATTCAGCAAAAACATCCCCGGGCTTTGGCGCTGTGGAAAGATTGGAACCCGACCATTATGAATAGTTTTAACAGCCTGAAAGATGATGACATTGACGCAATTTTTGCGTATGTCGAGGAAGTTTATGCTGCGCGTTGATTGTCATGAATAAAAAACAAACCGTCCGCTTACCCAAAAAAATCAACCGAACACCAAAAAAAGTTTTTACTTGTCAATTTTTTTTTACATTTGCATTACAAAGAGGCTTTCCATACATTCTCCATTTATTCTAGCTGATGATCTTTCATCTGTAACCCTTTTACTGCGAATTAATTCGTAGCTGAGTTCATAATTGTTTGTACATTTGCGCGTTCAATCGAAAAAAGAAATTGTACGACATGAAAATTAAGGGTTTAGTAGCGGTGAGCGGTTTGCCGGGTCTATTCAAAATGGTTGCCAATCGCAACAATGGTTTGATTGTAGAAGACCTGGCCAACGGCAAAAGACGCTTTGCTTCAGTACGGCAACATCAATTTACGCCACTTGAATCCATCGGCATTTATACGAATGATGGCGAAACATCCGAATTGAAAATTGTATTCCAAAGTATGCTCGATAAACTGGAAACAGTGCCGATGCCTCCTTTGAGCGATACTGGCGATAAGCTGCATCTGTACTTCGCACAGATCCTCCCCGACTACGACCGCGACCGTGTTCATACTGGCGACATCAAAAAGGCAGTCAAATGGTTTGCACATTTGCACGAACTTGGCTACACCATGATGGAAGAAGATGAAGATGAAGAAGTAGATGAGACTGAAGCAGCAGTAGAATCTGACACGGCAGAAATTGAAACAATAGAAGCGGTGGATGTGGAAGAGGAAGCGAAAAAAGATGAATAGTTGAAAAGTTGAAGCGTTGAAAAGTGCTGCCAAAATTTTTGGTATGCGCTCACAGCTAGCACTTCGTCCTGCTTTTCAACGCTTCAACTTTACACTATAAACTTTTTAGGCGACCTAATACTATGCGTAATCTACCGGCGACCACGACCACAGCCTGTACGGCCTATACCGTACCTGCACTTCCACAAACATGGGAGGATGTAGAACCTACATTCACCCAATTGCTCAATCGTCCCATCCATTCGGTGCAAGACCTGAGCAATTGGATCATTGAGCGCAGTAATCTCGATGCTCAGCTCGGAGAAACGATCAGTTGGGCTTATATTAAACTTTCGGCAGACAGTCAAAGTCAAGCAGCCAACCAACGTTATCAATATGTTATCCAGGAAATCTTGCCCAAATTAGATCCTCTTGATCAAGCCTTGAACAAAAAACTGGTAGAGTCGCCCTATCTGAACCAGTTGGATGCCCGTCGTTACGAAATTTATTTGCGCAATACTCAGGCTTCAGTGGACTTGTTTCAGGAAGAGAACGTCGCCCTCAATACTGATGTACAACTCAAAACCAAAGAATACGCCCGCATTTTTTCTCAAATGATGATTGGTATGGATGGCAAACAAATGACCCTCCAGCAAGCCAACACCATTTTGGAAGAACCCAATCGCCAGCGTCGCCGCAACATCTACCACAAAATCAATCGGCGCATCTTACAGGATACGGCTCAATTGGACCAATTGTTTGATGAATTGCTGCAAAAACGCCATGCCATTGCCTGCAATGCGGGGATGGACAATTACCGGGACTATGCGTTTCAGGAGTTGGGGCGTTTTGATTACACCCCAGCCGATTGTCACGATTTTCATCAGGCGGTTAAGGCCGAGGTTTTGCCCATTTTGAATGAATTGTACCTCACCCGCAAACAAAATCTCAAGGTTACGCAATTGCGCCCCTGGGACTTGAATGCGGATACTGCCGGACAAGCCCCTTTGCATCCGTTTAAGGATACCAACGAATTGCTGCACAAGGGCATTCAATGCCTGGAGCAGGTCGACCCGGAATACGCCCAAATCATCCGTTTGATTCAGCACAATGGGTTCTTGGATTTGGCTTCACGCCCCGGAAAACGCCCTGGGGGCTACAAC
>Ga0209717_1003242_pt1 | contig 14433 bp, 7 predicted proteins | sample AD_UKC048_MetaG_FD_184418 | JGI IMG/M metagenome (GOLD analysis project Ga0209717, IMG submission 184418) | Active sludge microbial communities of municipal wastewater-treating anaerobic digesters from USA - AD_UKC048_MetaG (SPAdes) (version 2) | ecosystem: Engineered > Bioreactor > Anaerobic >... | reverse complement strand
ATCAATAAGGCGTAATTAATTTCACTACCATTTTCACCCACAGTTAATTTGGCTAAATCAATCTGACCATTAGCACCCAAAATTCTTGCGCCTAAAGTGTTATAAAGTAGCGATTCAGCGACAGCACTATATGAACGGCCAGTGTCTCTATTTTGCTCTTTAGGAGCAATGCTATTAATAATTTCTTCTGCATCACCATTCATTCTCGTATTGCTACTCACACCATAATCTTCACCTGGAACTCTAGAAAGGAAATTCACTGTCTCATTAATCATGGCTAATTCAGCACGATGATTATGAGTTTGCGCATCTGTATCAGTATTTAAATAAGTATTAATTCTTTCTCGAACTACAGAAATATCTGCCGACATATCTAAGTTAGGAATTTTGCTTTGTCCATTCCAAGTGCCTAGCCATTCACTCAAGACTTGTTTTTCTAAATCCGCATCAGCAAACTTACCGCCTTTTCCATCTGAGGTTCGTACTATGCCATCTGGAATCGATTTGCTAGTTTCCAATTGATTAATTAGGTTTCTTAAAGAACTGAGGCCTTTACCTGATAAGTTACCTTTTTCATCTATTCCTAAAACACTTTTTTGCGCATTTAAATATAAATTGAACTCAGGTTTATCTCTGAGAGCTACTTGTGAGCCAGAAACTTTATAGTTTTCATTAGGATTGAAGGTCCAATCAACCTCGTCTGCATGTACAAAAGAATTCTTCCATTTATTACGCAGAGCCAATCCGACACTTGTGTCAGTATTTTGTAAATCAAAAGCTACATCTTTAGTAGTAATCACAAATTTAGCTCTAGCAATAGCTAACGGATCAACATTGGGATCATTGGCTCGAACAATGAGCACACTCCCTTTACCAAAATTGGTTTCAACATAATCAATGAAGGCTTTGTTTGGAGTATAACTAGCATCACTCGTCCATGGCTTCATTAATTTTGGTTCTGGGAAAACAATAAATTGTGGTTCGTTAGTTAAACGTTGTTTGAGTAGAATATTAAACGGCATTACTACATCGGTTTTGCCCATACCAGGAAGAGCTCCAAAAACTGTTCCGCGACGACCAGCACCAAAAGCTTCTACTTCTGCTAATAAAAAGATGTCCTGATCTTTGAAACTACCGGTATTACTATAAATTTTGAACTGTTCTACTCCCGTTTCACTACGTTTAAAAGTTTCAAAATTTTCTAATTCTTGGTTCAAAATATCTAATTGCTTTTGTTTAATACCAGCTTTTTCGCCAGCTTCAGTAACAATATATTTGGTAAATTCGCCAGCTTGATCGACTTTCATCAAAGCATTGTTACCTTTGAGTAAATTTCTGGCTGTTTGAGACAAATCGGTTATCTCATTTTCCAATTTAATAATTTCTGCTTGATTCTTAGTCGCATCTTCTGTTCTTAATTTTTCTATTTCTGCTTGTTTGTTAGTAATTTGTTCCGCTATTTCTAAATTAGCAGTGCCCAATTTTTGAGCTGCTGTTTTAAGATCTGCAATTTGACGATTGGTTTGTAAGTTAGGAATAAATTCAGCAATTCTTTGAACGAAATTTTTACTTGGATTTAATAAATCTTGAGCTAAAATATATTTTTGTTCAATTAATTGACGATTAATATCGGCTAATTGTTCTTTTAGAGCATGTGTCGCTGAACCATTTTGTTCAGCCTCTATCAATTTAGCTTTAGCTATTTCTGCTTCGCGAGTTAAATCCAAAGATTTGTAGTAAGCTTCGCGACTAGCCTTATTTGGACTGATTGCGTCAGTAATTTTTTGGAAAAAGGAACGATTATTGGTTGAAAATCCATCAACAATTTTCTGGAGTGGTGCTATTTCTGCATCCAATTTGGCAATCACTTCTCTGCCAACTTCACTGTCGGCATTAGAAGTATTTAATAAAGCTTGTCTTTGAGTTTCCAGATCTGTTAATTTGGTGAGACTATCCTCCAAAACTGCCAACGACTTAAGCCTTCCATCAGCATCAGTTTCTAATTTAATGGTTTCTGCATCTTGATTCAATTCTGTTCTGTATTTAGCTACTGCTTCATTAGAAGGAGAATAAGTCTTAACTATTTCAGCTTTTTGTGTATCTACAGCTAATAATCGATTAAGTTCTTGGAAGGCCGTATCTGCCTTAACTGTTTGCAAAATAATTTCATTTTGTTTCTGCATTGAATCGATGGTGGAAAGATCTTTAACAACAGTTTCCAATTTGGTAACCAATTCATTTCTGTTTTGTTGTAAATCGGCCAATTCATTGGTCGATAAAAGCAAACCTTTACTGTTAATTTGCTCATCAATGGCATTAATTTGATCTTTTAAAGCGGATACTTCTACCGGTTTATTTCTAAACATTTCTGCTTGCTCAATCAAACGCATAGCCTGCGCATCCTGACCAGCATCTATGGCTGCTTGTGCTTTATTTTCTAAATCTAAACTAATACGCATTCCGGCTGCCAAATAATCTTCAGTTGAATTAAGATTAGCAATCTTCACATTAGGATCAATATTGGTCATCTGTTCAATTAATATTGAACGTTGCAATGCTAAATCGTTGATTTGTAGACCAGAGCTAATATTTTTATTAGGGCCATTTAAGGCCAGGATTTCTAAATCAATCGCATCTAATTGTTTTTGGAGATCGGTAACACGTGCAACATCAGTATCACTACGATAAGCTTTATAACTGCTAGATACTTGTGAAACATTTTGGCCGATAGATAATGCTAAACCTATCCAAGCATTAGTACAGTCTTTTTCAGAGAAAGCATCGCTACCACTAAAACAAGCTTGGGAAACTTGTTGTAAATCCATACCAGCACCAGCGGGTACATTCATGGCATCTAAAACATAATCAATTTTATTGGTAAATGCAGTGGGACCAAAAACTCCGAAGGTATTACCAGCTACACCAGAAGCAGAAACAAAAGCTCCAATCCCACTAGTAATACCTTCTCTGGTATTACCTTGTTCAAAAGCGTTATAAGCAGTGATACTAGAGTTAATGGTATTGTAAGTGTTAAGCCCAATCCCTCCAAGTTGACCCATTTTGGTTAAAACTTGACCAGAAGTTAAAGCAATGTTGCCAATCGTACCTGTTAATTGTCCGGCATTGGCTAAAGTAGTGGCCCAACCTCCCGCACTGGTTAAGGCCGCCACTGCTGAATTGGCCAACATTAAATTACCTTGTTTATTGAGAGTTTCTATTTGTTCATCCAATTGAGTTCTAACTTCATCAATAGTTTCACTATTTGCTCCACTATCTATGTAAGATTGTATGATGGCGTTTTCACGCGATTCAATATCAATTCTTTGAAGCTCTAAAGACTGAGCTTTCATACCAGCTCCTTGATAAAGAGAAAAGGCTGAAGAAGCAGCTCCTAAAATAATTGGTGCACCAACACCAGTAAGCATCATCGCAGGTAAAACCACTATCGCAGCAGCTGGAGCCACTACTTTTTCTAGTCTTTCATAATTAAGTTCTTGACTAGATCTTTGAACTTCTGGATCATTAATAAATTGTTCATAGTCTAATTTAGTAACATTTTGTATATCAGCTACTGCAATGTATTCTTCATATAAATCATTGACCATATCTTCATGATAGGTAGCTTTAAATTCTTCACTCGCTTGTTCAGCATATGCTACCGGATCAACAAACTCAAAGTTTGTATCACCCCCATATAAACTTTGATTAAGAGCCATTTGATTCATTTGGCTCGAAGCATAGCTGGCACCCAAATAAGTCATGGCTCCACCAATACTTTCTCCCCAAGACTTTAAGGTCTTATCTGTGTAATATCCAGATTCAGCTTCCTGATAATCGTAATCAAGTACATTTAAGTTTTCTGCTCCAAGTAAAGCTATGTTGGCAATCCTGGTGTCAGCAGGCCCAGTATAGTCATAGTGTTTACTAGTTGCATAATTGGTGGCAATATTTTGTGCTACATCAACATTAGCGATTTGTGTGGTTAATTGATTAAAAGTTAGACTAATGGTTTGACCAGTATTTAAACCTAACTCATCAATGGTAAATTCACGATTAAAAACATTATCCGCCATCAAAGCGTTGCCATAAGACAGTCCCCAAGTGTAATCACTTAAATCAGCTCTGTTTTCAGTCGCATATTGAAAAGCTTGGGAAGCATTAAAAATTTTAGTGGCTTCTACAGCATTGTGATAGTCTTGCATTGCTTCTTGTTGGTAGGCGGTTGTACTAGCTAAGTTTTGCGCAAGAACAGAATCATCACTAAAAGAAATTCCTGCGTGTTCTGCAGCATTCGCTGCAGCAAAATTAGCAAAAACCATATCCCAAAAATCTGCTGTTTCATCTTCCTGAATGTTGGCATAAATCTGATTGGAATAATTAGTAGCTAACTCTGGAATATTAACGTCTGCATTATCGCCATACATTTTATCTAGCATCAAAGAAAGAGTTACTGTGGCATTGGTCGAATCAATATTGCAATTAGTAATACCCATTTCTTTGCAAACAGAAGTTAACGAAGCACCGGTGTCATTAGAAAAATTTGCCACTGCTTCATTAAATTTTTGTGGCAAAACAATATCCTGATATAGTTCTCCTCCCAAAGCAGAACCATAAATACTATCGAGTAATGCTTCTGGATCACCTAAAACTCTAGTTAACTGAGAAGCAGGCGCATTAGGAAAATTATTCGTAAAATAATTATTGAGATAAGAAACATCTTGAGTCTGTGCGTAAAGAGATAGAGCTATTTGTGAATTATGTTTAGCAATTTCCTTTTGTAGTTCACTGGTGGTCATGCGATAAGTAGGTGCATGTCCCACGTACAATTTGTAAAGTTCTAATAAATTATCCTTAGCATCTTCTCCTTCCTGATCACTAATATAATCTTGAATAAGTTCTTGCTCTTTAACAGAAACTTCACGAGCTGTAACAATAGCATCAGCATTTTGTTTAGCTTCATCAAGACTAATATCAGAGAATTTAGATAAAAGTAACGCTAATAAATCTTCCTCTGATAAATTTTTAATTTCACTTTCGGTTACTACACCAGAATCTAGAGCTGCTTTTTTTAAATCATTAATATTTTCACTTTGACCATTAACGTATTCTTGATATTCTTGATTGAGTTTGTCTACGTTTTCGTTTTGTTCAGCAATGGCTTCATTTTGTTTTTCTGTAGCTTCGGCAATTGCTTTAGCATAATTATCACGATCCTTATCTAGTTGAGTGGGATCGATACCGAATGCACCAAGAATTCCATTAAGATTGCCGTATTTACTACTTGGATCATAACCAAAAATTTCTTTGAATTTTATATTGGCCAATTTATTTAAATTAGCATCATCTTTGGCCATAACCAGATCAGAATACATTTGAGAAATAGCATTGTTAATTGTAATCTTTTGAGAAGTGGCGTCATTCAGTTGATCTAAAACTTGATAGTTTTTAGCTAAATCTGGATAATCAATAATGCGCTTATTAAAATCATAAATCGCCTGTTCTTCTTCAGTTAAATTACCTTTTTTCTCTAAAGCGCTATTCTCCTCTTGAGCGTTTTTTTGCAATACCTCAGCACTGGTTAATGCAGAGATTAATGCTTGTGCACGCAACACATCTGCGTTGCTAGCTTTAGGATCATAAAGTGCTCCTGGCTGAAAAGAAATGCCATAAATTTTTTTATAAAGCTCTTCTAATTTAGAATAATCTCCAGTGTCTTCATATTTATCCACCGCATTTTGCCAATCACTATATGGAACTTCAATTTTTTTAAGATGTGCATAACAATAATCACCAGTGCTATTATTACAACCGCTGGTTCGATTAGGCATTACTAAGTATCCATTTACAACTGCTCCAAAAGCATAACAGTTGTTACCAATACGATAACTATTTCCCCCGCAATCTTCTCCTAAGCTTTGAACTGTGCCTGTTTGGTTGTTAACCGTTTCACCCCCAAAACCCAAGCTTTCATAAGTTGTCTTTTTTTCTAAATATGGATAATTGTATCTACCAGAATCAACTACAATATAACCACCAGCAATTTCATCTCCAGGCATATAACAAAACTCATTCATCCAAACACCACCACAAGCACCACCAGTAGTTGGTCTTTCACCAGTAAAAGAAGTAGAAATAATACCTTTATTATTTTCTAAACTACCTTGCTCAACAATTTTTCTTGGTCCATCTGGATCGACTAAAACACAATCTTGGCCGTTTAGATTACAGGAACAATAAGGCTCTCCTGGCTTACAGCCTCCACTAGCTTGCTGTCGTAAATCTTGACTATTTTTTAGAAGAACAAAACCAACTCCAGTTCCCACCAACAAAAAAAGAAAAATGAAAATAGATATGAGGTAGCGTTTTTTTTGTCGTGCTAGCATTTTAAATCAAATTTAATCAAAAATAGTTCGAGATGACGCAAATCACCCTATTCTAATTTACTACAAAATAAGTCTGGCAAAAAGAGGAAAAAGCCTAAAAATTTAAGAAATACATTAAACTAAAACTTATTTTTTTGCTCAAAAGAATTAGCTAAAAAATAACTCCATACACCCACTAAAATAAAGAATAAACCACCCAACAACAAGGCTATCGTTGTTCCTACCGAACCAGCGCTATACTGACCGCTGGTTGTAGCTACTATCGTGGAATTTGTACTCACAAGAGGAGTTACTGTTGCTGTAGGAATTACAGTAATGGTTGGCACATAAGGATTGCCAGAACCATAAGGAATGCTCGGTGTTGGTGTAGGAGTTGTAGTAATTGGTGCAGAAGCTATTTGTCTAGAAGTAGCTGTTGGGTCAACCGTAAAACTATAGGTCTTAGTGACTTCTTTACCAGTAACTGGATCAATATAAGTGTATGAAGCAGTATGCTCCCCTGGCTCTAAATTTTGACCCAAACTAGCCACGTCCAGAATCATGTTACCATCAGCATCTGTTTGTACCGTTTCATCAATTTGTGTATCTGAATGAATTACAACTCTAACTATAGTATTGGCTGGCAAAGTAGCTTTAATTTGTGGCTGAGTGGTGGTAATAGTTGTAGCAGAAGCTGTTTGAGTTTCATCTAATTCACTCAGATCTAAAATTTCAGGTTCTGTCGATGCAGTTTCTGCAGAAGATGTGCTCGTAGTTAATAAATTTTGTAAAGCTCCAGATGTACTGCTATCTGTTGCCAAAGTGCTACTCAAGGTAGATCCTTCAGTAGAAGTTGCAGAAGACGAATCAGTTGCTGATTCTATATCAGCTAAAAGTTCTTCTTTATCCAATCCCTCAGAATCTGTGGTGTCACTCGCCACAGAAGATTCCGATGCTGTTGCAATTTGTCCCAAAATTAAATTCGCTATTGGCTGAGCAGAAGAAATTGTAGTTTCCACAGCACTAAATAAATCTGGTTCAATTCCTTGAACTTTTATTTCTATAGGACTGTCATCATTTATCGTCGCATAAGTACTTTTATCTAAACTAAAAGCATTGGCCAAAGCAATTCCCCAACTACCTGACGATTTTACTAAGTTTGACAAAGTGCCCATACTTTCTCCATAAACATAAACAATTGCTCCTTCTGCAGGAGTCCCATCAGCTTTTAAAGCATTGCCATAAACAGTTTGATTATTAGGAGGAGATTGATTTTGTTTAGCAATAGTAGTGATTTTATAAGGTTGGCCATCATTATCAAAAGTACTTGAACCGGTACCCAAAACATAATAATAATCTTTGCCAGGTTCAAGACTGCGTACAGTAATATGATGCAAACGATAGTCTTTGACTACTCCGGAAAGTTGATCTCGATCATCGCTGGATTGTTTATCTAAAGATTTTTCCTCTTCACCATATTTCACAAAAGCCACCGTACTTTCGTCAGTATAAAAAGAAATTGTAAAAGTTTTATCAGTTACATTACTAATACGAATGTTTTTTGGCGTAGTTTGAGGCGTAGCTCTCGGAGCAAATACACCAGTACCCTGACCAAACAATAAAACGCCAGAAATTAAAGCTACAAATAAAATAAGCAATCCTAAAATAGTGGGGATTTGTTTTTTAGTAGAGAAAGCCTTAGATTTTCCCAACTTAACTTTTGAATCCGTTTCACTAAAATTAGTTGCTTGTTTTGCATCACTTGGTACTTGAGAAGTTTGACTAGTTGGTACACTTGCCAGAGGTTTTCTTTCTAAAGCTGAAGGAGGAGTTAAATTAAGTTTCTCACTAGAATTAGTAGACTTCAATTTAGTGTCTGAGGCATTAGAGCTGGTAGTTGAATTGTTAGTTTGTACCTGCATACAAAAACAGCAAAAGTATCCTTATATTAAATTTACATGATTAGCAACCAAGCAACAAGTATTAGACTTTAATAATTAGCTTTCATAAATTCTATAAATGGTGTCGTTGTTGACTGACTGTCAGTTGGAGAAACAGTAACTGGCCCTGGTGTTGCAGAACTCGTGGTACTAGTATTTTCTTCTTGAATAGATGAACTACCAGTGGAAATTGGAGTAATTGCAGAGTCTGGCTCTACCAATTCTTCTTCGCTAGTTTCTTCCATTTCTTGAGAAGGAGCCATAATATCAATAATCACTTCACCGCTGTCAACATTGTTTTTATCCACAATAAAAATAGAAAAACTGGCTAATTCTTCCTCAGAAAAAGCTCTTTTAGTTAAAATTTCATCAAAAACTTTTGATTCTAATCTCGGCACGAAAGCTTTGGACAAATCTCTTAATTCTTGAGAAATGGTACTTGTTTTAGTAGTGGCAAAAATACTAACCAAGATCCATAAAATAATTAGAACCAAAAACAAAACTCCAAGCCAGAGCAATTTTTTATTGCGACGTAATTTAGCTAGTTGTTTTTGAATATCATTATTGTTGTTCATTTAGATTCACTTAAATAATAGGGCAAATTAACTCGCACAACAGCATTTAAATCTTTCTGATAGCGATTACTGCCTAAACTAAAATTAACTTGATCAACCAACATCATTCTTCTTGAGTCCATCAAGTCTTCAATAAATTGACGAATTTTTAAATAATCACCTGTTAAATCAATATTAAAAGTTAACAGTTCTCTTTTTGAATTACCCTCAACTGCCTTGATTAGTTCATCAGGAACTGCCGAAATAGAAATACCTTGAATTACTAAATCATTAGCACTAGCTATTTTTTCAACTATTTTTAATCCTTCCACCAAGTTTGCTGTTTTAGGAATAGCCTCGTCCAATAAATATAATTGAGAGCTAAATTGTTGGTATTGAGCTTGAGCTGTATTTAGACTGGCAATTTTCTGTTCTAATTGTTCATCAAGGGCTCTTTTATCTTCAATTTCTTTAATTAACTCAGACATGGTTTGTAAAGTTGGTTTAACAGCAAAAATGGCAAAAAAGACCACTGCTAAAATAGAAAAAATTAATTCCAAAGACACCATTGCCACAGGATTTCTGTAGAAATCTAACAAAGCATTTTGGATTTGTTCTTGTTTACTTTTTGGCATCTAAAATAATTTTAGCTTTCATATCAAAATTAAATCCAGCCGTTTTTTCACCTCTAGATTCAATTTTATTAACACTAACTTCTGAAAAATGAGGATTTAATTGTAAATTATTTACTAAAACATTAAGTGATTCTTGTGATAAAGCTGATCCTGTAAAACTAATTGCTTCAGGTCTAATTAATAAAGTTTCAAAAACAACATTATTGGGAATGTTTTCATTTAAAATAGGGAAAATATCAATTAAATTAGATTCTTGTTTGAATTGTTGATAATCTTCTATTTGTCTTTGTATAAATCTAAATCTTTTTTCCAAATCACCATAAGAAGAAATTACTCTTTCTTTCTGATTAATAGAAGAGTTTAAATCAGTTACCATTCTATCCAAAGTAAATCTTGAGGCAAAACTCAAAATAACAATCAATTCGGTAAAAATCACAATATAACGTCCTATCGATAAAGCCCATTTCAAAAAACGACCCAATGCGGTTTCAAAAAAAGGATCTTGTGGAACAAGATTAACAGTAATGTCCAATTTTTTATTGGCAGGTTTTTTTGGCATTATTAGTTACATTTAAATCAAAACAAACTGTCTTCAGTTTCTCATATATTGAGAGTTTTTTGAAGGTAGAGATGTCGCTATAGCTCTTTATTTTCAATAGAACTATCCAAAAGTACTTCCGAAGAATCTTCAATCGCCTCTCGCCATTTACCAAATTTTTGTAAAATATTACGGAAATAAATCAATTCTTTTACATCAAGTAAAATTGAAAAATATATGTAAACCAAGCTAGCCATGCTAGCTGTCGAAATTGTCAAAGCAATCAAATCCACAGTTCTAGAAGTATCAAAAACTACTTCATCTAAAATCTTAAATGGCAAATAGAGAAAAACTGCCATAAAAAAGCTCGCCCCCAACATTTTCATCTGAGGTCCCCAAAATTCTCGGCTATTAAAACAAAATAGTTTTTTGTTGAGTAAAAACAAAAATAATAAAAGCTCAATAAATGCAGCTACAGAAATTGCTAAGCCTAACCCAAGTGCTCCAAAACCAAAAACATAAACCGATAAATAAGAAACTAATAAATAAATTAGAGTCGTAACTAAAGTAATAATGAAAGGAGTTTTAGTATCTTTTAAGGCATGAAAAGCTCTGACTAGAAGCTGTACCATTGCCTGAGCAGTAATAGAAATCGCAATAATTGCTACTACTTTACCTGTTAAAACAGTAGTTTTCCAAGGAAAGTTATAAGTACCAAAAACCAAACGAATAATAGGCACACGTAAAATCAATAGTAATACTGAGGCTGGCATGGCGAAAAAAGCAATTTGATTAAGAGATTGTAATAATAAACGATTAAATTTTTCACGATTCTGTATTGCTGATTCCTCAGACAAAAATGACAAGGAAGCTTGAGAAATCGGCACTCCAAAAAAACGAATGGGTAAAGTCATTAAACGACTAGCCAACTTAATAACCACAAAACTTAAATCACCAATAGTTGTTGCAAAAAAGCCCATGGCCAAATTTTGAAACTCTGTCACCCCAACGGTCAGTAAGCGAGGTGGCATTAAAGCAAAAAGATTTTTAACTGAAGGAAATTTTAAATTAAAATCAAATTTAAAACGAAAACCCATTTTCCATACAAGAGGTAACTGTACTGCCATGTGTAAAAAAGCCCCAATTAAAACACCTAGGCCTGCAGAGTAAATTCCAAAATATTTTGCCAAAAAAATTGTACCAAGCATGATGCCCAAATTGTAAAAAATGGGAGCTAAGGCTGGAGCAATAAAACGTTGATAAGCCTGTAAAATACCCGTTAAAAAATTAGAAATAGCAAAGAATAATTGAGCAAATAACATTAGACGTGTTAATTTCACAGCAATGGCAATTTGCTCAGGAGTAAATTCTGCACCAGTGCGCAAACTGGTAATTGGTTCAGCAAAAATGAAAGCTAAAACAGATAGAGCTATAAAAACCAACATCACCCAATTCATCACGATTGAAGTAAAACGGAAAGCTTGACTTTCGTCTTTCTTTTTCAATTCCGTAAAAAGAGGAATAAAAGAAGCGGCTAGGGCACCCATGACAATCAATTGAAAAATCATGTCGGGAATTTGAAAAGCAACTTGAAAAGCTTCATAGGCCTGTTGAGAAGCATTGGTACTAAAAAATTGATTGATTAATACTCTTTCTCTCCATAAACCAAAAATTGAAGAAAAGATATTGGCCAAAGTAATCACTAGAGCAGCTGAAAGAATGGAATTTTGTTTTCTTTCTAACCACTTACCGTTATTATTGAAGATTTTAGCCAAAGAAATCACGTTTTTTATTATACCCTGAAAAGTTTTCAAAACGAAGACGAAAGAAGGCTTGCTTGCTTAAAAAGATTTCCTCTAGTATAATTGTCGCCTATGCCAATACTTAGAAATGCCAAAAAAGCTTTAAGAGCTAGTAAGAAAAAAACCATTATTAATGGTCAAGTGAAGTCTAAATTAAAAAGCACTATCGATGAGATGAAAAAAAGTCCTACAGCTGATAAATTGAGTTCAGTTTTTTCAGCCGTAGATCGAAGTGTCAAAAAAAATATTTTGCAAAAAAATAAGGCTGCTCGTATTAAAGCTTCACTCAGCAAATTACTTAATAAATAAATTGTAGTTTTGTAAAATTAAACTACAAAGAAATAAAGTAATGGTGTTCTAAGCTAAGCATCGTCTCTTCTCATGAATCCATCTTCTATTTCATCCCAAACCCAAGCTTCCATTAGAAATTTTTCTATTATTGCTCATATTGATCATGGAAAAACCACTCTAACTGATGCCTTTTTACGTTTAACTGGTACAGTAAATGCTTTAGATTTTCATGAAAGAATGATGGATAGCAACCCCATTGAACAGGAGAAAGGCGTCACTATTAAACTCGCTCCTGTCAGAATGAATTATGAATATTTGGGTCAAAAATATATTCTTAATTTAATTGATACTCCAGGACATGTAGATTTTGGTTATGAAGTGGATCGATCACTAGCCGCTTGTGAAGGTGCTCTTTTATTAATTGACGCTACTCAAGGAGTGCAGGCTCAAACACTAGCTAATTATCAAAAAGCGAAAAATCTAAATTTAAAGATCATCCCTGTTATTAATAAAATCGATTTACCCTCTGCCAATGTCGAACAAAGCATTTTAGAAATCATGGAGTTTTTTGAATTAGATGAAAAAGAAGTTCTATTAGTTTCTGCCAAGACTGGAGAAGGCATAGAAAAAGTCTTGCAAAAAATTATTGAAGAAGTACCTCCTCCAGGAAAAAAACTGATTCAAGAAGAACATATTCAAGAAAACGATAAGTTAAGAGCTTTAATTATCACTTCAAAATTTGATAGTCATCAAGGAGCCATTGCTTACATGAGAGTAGTTAATGGTGAAATTAGTAAAAAAGATCTTTATTTAAGTTTCAGTAAAACTAAATTTCTCCCGGTAGAAATTGGCGTTTTTACTCCAGAAAAAGAAAAAAGAAATGTCCTTAAAGCTGGAGAAGTTGGTTATGTTGCCACTGGTCTCAAAGACATTTCTCTGTTGAAAGTTGGCGATACTATTACTCATTTTGAAGACAAAGAACTGATTGAAGTTTTGCCAGGTTATAAAGAACCAACTCCAATGGTTTTTATGGAAATTTATCCAGTTGATAGTGATGATTTTGCCAATCTCAAAGATGCCATGGCTAAACTCACTATGCATGACAGTGCTCTGCAATATCAACCCACCCATTCTATTGCCTTAGGCAATGGTCTGAGAGTTGGATTTCTTGGAATTTTTCATGCTGAAATCGTTCGTGAGAGATTGATGAGAGAATTTGATTTAGATCTAATCGCTACTGCTCCATCAGTCACTTATCAAATTTTGACTACCAATGGAAAAAGCATTGAAATTCATAGTCCAGCAGAAATGCCAGATTTAAGTCGAGTGAAGAAAATTTTAGAACCAATTGCCAATTTAAGTATTTTTTGTCCAGAAAATTACGTTTCAGCAGTAATGAAACTTTGCCATGAAAAAAGAGCTACTTTGATCAACAGCATTGGCACTGGCAATCGCAATCGCCTAGAATACTTAATTCCCTTAGCAGAACTCATCACTGATTTTCATGATAAATTAAAATCAGTTACCTCTGGTTTTGCTTCGATGGAATATTTGCTAAAAGATTTTCAAGAAGTTGATGCAGTCAAAGTAGAAATTTTAGTCAACAAAGAATCTATTGAAGCCTTGAGCTTCATCACTGTGGCAGATAATGTTGAAGTAAAAGCCAGAAGTATCGTCAAAAAATTAAAAGAAGTTATTCCCCGCCAATTATTTGAGATACCAATTCAGGCTAGTATTGGCGCCAAAGTGATTGCTAGAGAAACCATCAAAGCCTGGCGTAAAGATGTGACTGCTAAATTATATGGAGGTGATCGTACCAGAAGAATGAAGCTCTTGGCCAAGCAAGCTAAAGGTAAAAAAAGAATGAAACAAATTGGTCAAGTTCAACTTAATCAAGATGCTTTCCTTGCGGTTTTAGAAACTTAATTTTATTTTTTATTTTTGTCTAAAAACAAAAAATCCCCCAATCAACAAGGTGATTGAGGGATTAATTTTTTAATAATTATAAATTGGTGCTACTAGGAGCAAATTTGAAATAATTAAGTTTTGCAGATTTCTTAATTTCTGCAAACCATTTTTGTTGCTCTGTAGATAATTTTTGTTGCTTTAATTGATTCTCAATATCAGCTTTAATATCTTCAAATTTTACGTCTGTGCCAATCATTTCTTTATTTTCTTCAAAATAGGCACGAACCTCTTCTTCAGTAACCACAATTTTATTGGATAAAAGTATTTCCATACCTTTACTCAAAGCTAATTGTTCTCTTACAGTGGCTCTACTTAAACCCTGAGCTTTAAGTAAATCATCTAA
>Ga0209717_1003239_pt1 | contig 14443 bp, 9 predicted proteins | sample AD_UKC048_MetaG_FD_184418 | JGI IMG/M metagenome (GOLD analysis project Ga0209717, IMG submission 184418) | Active sludge microbial communities of municipal wastewater-treating anaerobic digesters from USA - AD_UKC048_MetaG (SPAdes) (version 2) | ecosystem: Engineered > Bioreactor > Anaerobic >... | reverse complement strand
TGGAACCCCTTTCATTTCAAAAGTGTCACGATTTCCTACCATTTTGAGGTTGTTCCAGAAATATCTTGAAATTCCACGGTAATTTGGATTTTTCACAAGATGGGTCAGTTTTCCGTTCTCTATCATTCTCCCCCATTCGCATCCAAACTGAAATTTGTTCCTTGAATCATCAATTGACCACGAAAGGTTCGTTTTCATGAAAACACCCTTTTCAACACTTTTGATCATTTCATCGAATGTTGAAATCCCCGGCTCCATGTTGAGATTCGCCATTCTGTCAACCGGAGGTCTGTTCCAGCTTGAAGCACGACTGTTCGCAACACCCGGAACATTTGATCTACTTTGAGAAATGTTACTTCCCAGAGCCCTTTTCAAAACACCTTTTTCGATTAGATACTTTTTGTCCGCCTTATTTCCGTCATCATCAATCAGATATGTCGCAAACTCACCTTCAACTGTCGGATCAAAAGTAATGTTGAGAAGTTCACTGCCGTATTGAAAGGTACCTATCATATCAAGAGTGACAAAACTTGTTCCGGCATAATTCCGCTCATCGCCTAAAATTCTATCAATTTCAAGCGGATGCCCTATGGATTCATGTATCTGAAGCACCATCTGACCCGGATCAAGAACGATGTCCATTGTCCCTTCCGGACAGTTCGGTGCATCAAGAAGTTCATTTGCCTCAACTGCAAGCCGTATTGCATTTTCTTCATTAAATCCAGTCTTTTCAAATACTTCCAACCCGCCCTGCATGGCTATTGCAAAACTGTCACGGCTTCTTCTCTGGATATTTGTCCCAACTGCCGCAGTGAGAGAAAGAAAAGGGATCATATAGTCAAATTCGTGAAGCGCTTCGCCACCAACAGATGTGACATACCACACATTTTTCCTTATAAAAGTGACTGCCGCAGATCTATCAACGATATTCTTTCCATTCATTTTCAAGTTTAACAGCTTTAAATATTCAATCTTTTCAGCAAGTTCAGTTTTATCCCACGGTTTTTCAACAGGACTTGAATATTTCCCGTCCGGATTAAGTTTTTCAATTTTTGAGAACGGAACAACACTTTTGGAACCGTTAAACTCAGCCCATCTTCGAGCCGATTCGTAAGCTTTTCCAATTCCGTTATCAGAAAAATCACATGAAGCCGCATAACCGCTTCCGTCCCCGATGTAGACCGTGATCATGTAACCCGAATCATTGCCTCCTGCAACAGGAGAGAGAACATCACTTCGAACCGAAATATTCTGTGAATAACTTGAAACAATGCGGATGGTTGCAAATTCACCGCTTTTCACACACTTAAAAAAACTCTCTTTGACCTTTCCAATATCTAACATATCTCCTCCGTCATAAAACAACTTATTACAGTCTAAACATTTAAAGAATAAAATGAAGAAAAAGGATATTTGTTTTGCAAAGAGTAAATCAATTTAAAGAATTTTTCACACACCTGAAATTTAAAACAGGATCTTCGTCAATTCCGCTGAACTCCATTAAATCTATTGATCCATTTATAAATATGATAGCCCATGACTGAGAATAGTTATCGCTGTTCATCGAATCAGACCAGAACGATTCATAATCTCCGAAAACGGAATATTTCCCGGATATGTCGATCTCGCATTGAGAACATGCTTCATTTTTGCAACTATAAGAAAGGCAATCGTTTTCAACATTGCATTCGCCACCTGTTTCAGTTCCCGGACAGTTCTGAATGAGAGACCTGAGTTCCGAGATCGTAGGAAGTCTGCCACCAATTTTTTTGCAATGATCTTGAGCGTATTCAAGCGATCCTTCCATTTTGCCTGACCAGAAAAGCTCACCGTTTTGAATACAGAAGGGTTCTGTTTCAGGACAGACCTCAAAGCACCCTCCATAAGTTACCCACACTTTGTTAACACAATGCCTGATCTGCCGTAAATCTTCATCATTTTCACAAGTTGTCTCCGTCTTTGTTTCATCAAAACACTCAAAACACTCCTCAAAATTTATCCATGTACCGTTTTCACTGCATGTCTGGGACTGAAACTTTTCAATATTTTCTTCACATTTGATGTTCTGTGTCTCTCCTTGCAGACACTCAACGCACTCTCTGTCATTAATAAATTCACCTGAGTCATTGCAAGTCTGTTCCTGAAGTTTCTTAGTATCATTTTCACAAGTTATCACTCTTTCATCACCTTTATTACAAGGAATACACCTTGCAAAAGCTAGCTGATCTGATTCAAGAAAAAAGATTTCTGCCGTACTAAATCTTATGCTCCAAGCCCCTGATACACCAAATGGAGATTTTAAAGATGCGATCGTCGGCCATTCAACCTCTGTAGATGACCACAATATTTCAGAATCGTTTAAAATCGAACATGGTGATCCTTTTTCACATCCCTTACAAGCATCTGTGTAAAACTCGTGAGATTTATCTTCTGCTGTTATTTTACACTCACCACCCGTTTCAGTAGCAGGGCAGTTTTGAATAAGGGTTCTCAATTCATCAATGTCAGGCAGTTTTTTTCCAATAGAAATACAGTAATCAACGGCTTGTCTGAAATTAAGTGATTTGTCAGAAAGATCAGACCATTTAATATTTTCGAAATTATCTGTGTCTTCTATCTCTGATTCATTCATGTCAGCATCGTTGTCTGTTTCAACTAAACTGTTTTTGCCACAAGAAAACAACGAAATGGCAAAAACCATTAAAAAAATCGCAGACATCATTTTTCTCATACTATCAACTCCATGTAAACATTAACCAAAATCACGATACATCTAAATTGAAAAAAATGCAACAATCCTTTTTTTTTAACACTAAGAACAGGTGCTAATCAAGCAGCAATATAAATAATTTGACGAAAACAATTCGAGCCATTATATTAGACAGTGTTTAGTTATAATTAGAGGAAGAAATGAAAAAATCAGACATTATTTCAAAAGATGATTTACTGAAAAATGTAAAAGATCAGAATGGTTACAGGAATCTGCTTAACGAGCTGAAAAGCATTCTCAGTAAAGGTCAGGCAAGAGCTTATAAAGCTGTTGACAACATAAAAGTTCAGACATATTGGCAAATCGGTGAAAGAATAGTCAGAGAAGAACTAAACAATAAAAATCGAGCAGACTATGGAAAATATCTAATAAATCAACTGTCTGAGGACTTGCTGATCAATCGTCAGAGATTATATGAAATCGTTAAGTTTTACAGGTGTTTCGAGATTGTCCGGACAGTGTCAGGACAATTGAGCTGGAATCATTATCTGGAATTGATAAAGGTAGAAGAGAAAGTTCATCGGAATTTTTATCAGGCAAAGGCAGTTTTGAAAAAAGCTGTGAAAAAGATGACAGAATGAATTTTTCATAAAATTTAAAATTTTGGATTTTATGCAGAACAGACTGTAAAACTTGACCTTATCCTGATTATCCCGAAAATTGAACAAGTTACTTATGACATTTTCAGGAAGGAGAAAAACATGGCTGAGCTGATAACAGGAATAATAATTGGAACAATAACTGGCGGAATTATTTCATTTTTATGGATGAAAGCAAAAAATGCGTCAATTGTTGCTGAATCAAAAGCTAAACTTGAGGCGATGGCTGAAAAGATCGAAACTCAGAAAAACGAGTTTGAATCCATGAAAAAGCAGTTCTCTGCTGAATTTGAAAACCTTGCGACAAAGATATTTGACGAAAAATCGCAGAAATTCACGAGACTTAACCAGGAAAACATGACGACAATATTAAAACCGCTCGGGGATAATCTTGAGAATTTCAAAAAGAAAGTTGAAGAAACTTACAATAATGAAGCGCGCGAAAGATTTTCTCTTGAAAAAGAGTTAAAAAAACTGGTGGAACTTAATTTAAAGATTTCAGATGATGCCAACAATCTCACAAATGCACTCAAAGGTGAATCAAAAACTCAGGGGAACTGGGGTGAAATGATCCTTGAAAACATTCTTGAAAAGTCAGGGTTAGTGAAGGGAAGAGAGTATTTTGCTCAGGAATTTCTGAAAGATGCTGACGGAAATCCTTTAAAAAATGAATCGGGGCAGAAACTTCAGCCCGATGTTATCATAAATTACCCTGACAACAGAAAAATAATAGTGGATTCAAAAACTTCCCTGACTGCATATGTTGATTGTGTAAATGCCGGAAATGATGAAGAAAGAAAAATGTTTGCGAAAAAACACCTGGAATCTGTAAAAAAACACATTGATGAACTGAGTGCAAAAAGATACGAGGACTTCGCCCCGACACTCGATTTTGTGATGGCGTTCATTCCGAACGAATCGGCTTATATCCTTGCAATGCAGAGCGATCCGGGACTTTGGAATTATGCTTATGACAGAAGGATAATTCTCATAAGCCCTACGAACATGATAGCGGCGCTAAAACTGGTTGCAGATCTCTGGAAAAGGGAATATCAGAATAAAAATGCTCTTGACATAGCTGAACGGGGTGCAAAACTTTATGATAAATTTGCCGGCTTTGTTGAAAACATGACTGACATCGGATTAAATATTCAGAGAGCTCAGAAGAGTTATGACACTGCTTTAAATCAGCTTAAAGATGGTCCCGGCAATCTCATCGGACAGGCGGAAAAACTCAGAGAACTCGGGGTAAAAACCAAAAAACGGCTTCCTTCATCACCTGCGGAAGATTATAAAGACCTTTAAACCATATCTTTCTGCGCATCAACAAACATGGCTTTATTTTTCCATATTTTTTATTGACAATTATATTTTTTGCGCTATTTTTCTAATGCGTGTTATTCATTTTATATTAGGAGGATTCAATGTTCAAGCTTGCTTCAAAGTTTTTTGTAATGGCGGTTCTTTTGTTTTCATTCTCTGCTATGTTCGCGGCAGAGATCCACTGCAACCCCGACACCAAAACCTGTCACAAGTCAACTTGCAGATACTACAACTGCAAGGGATGTACAAAGGTTTTCCAGTCCGAAGATGAAGTGACAAAGAACGGTTACAAGTTCTGTAAGATCTGCTCCGAAGAAAAGACTGAAAAGAAAGGAAAAAAGTAAATCCATTTCGCAGGTCCGCACTTAGCCGGCGGATCTGCTTTCTTTGAAAAAATTAAGTTCTCTTTTTTGTTTGCAATAGAAATTTTTTTTGTATATCCTCGTTGTCGAATAGAGTTATTTTTAAGAAAAATGGAGAATAATATGTCAGGATTCAGCGAACTTTCAAACAAAAGTATCAACAGTATCAGAACCTTATCAATTGATGCCATCCAGAAGGCAAATTCAGGGCATCCCGGACTTCCAATGGGAGCCGCTCCAATGGCCTATGTTCTGTGGAAAAATCACATGAATATAGATCCTGCAAACCCTTTATGGGATAACCGTGACAGATTCATCCTTTCAGCCGGTCACGGAAGCATGCTGCTCTATTCCCTTCTTCACCTTAGCGGTTTTAATGTAACAATGGATGATATAAAAAATTTCAGACAGTGGGGAAGCAAAACCCCGGGGCATCCTGAATACGGAATGACATCCGGAGTTGAAACCACAACAGGCCCTCTTGGTCAGGGCATTGCATACGGAGCCGGAATGGCTATCGCTGAAAGAATGCTTGCCGCAAGATTCAACAGACCCGGTTTTGAAATTGTTGACCACTATACCTTCGTACTGACAGGTGACGGATGTCTTATGGAAGGTGTTTCGGCTGAAGCAGCATCATTGGCAGGTCATCTTAAACTCGGAAAACTCATTTATCTTTATGATTCCAACGACATATCTCTTGACGGCCCGACATCAATGACATTCACCGAAGATGTTGCAAAAAGATATGAAAGTTACGGTTTTCAGGTTATAACTGTTGAAAGCGGAGATACTGATCTTGATGCGATCAACAATGCAATAAAAGATGCAAAAGCTGAAGCTTCCAAACCTTCGATGATAATAATAAAAACTACCATCGGATTCGGCTCCCCCAATAAATCGGGCAAAGCAGATTCCCACGGAGCACCGCTTGGAAAAGACGAAGTTGCACTAGTAAAGAAAAATTTCGGAGTTGACCCTGAAAAACATTTTGAAATCTATGATGATGTTTATACAGATTTCGGAACGATCGCACAGAGAGGAAAATCGGCCCGTTTGAGCTGGGAATCCATGTTTGAAAAATATTGTGAAGAATATCCTGAACTCGGAGATCTCTACAAAAAGATGAAAAACCTTGAAATATCCGGACATGTTGAAGAATTTCTTCCTGTTTTTGAAACCGGTGCAAAAATTGCGACAAGAAGTGCAAACGGAAAAGTGCTTGGCGCTATGGCCAGAAATGTTCCGTGGCTTATAGGCGGAGATGCAGACCTTAGCTGTTCAACAAAAACCGCAATAGGTTCAGAAAAATGGATTTCTGCAGACGATTTTTCAGGAAGGAACATTCATTTCGGTGTCAGAGAACACGCAATGGGTGCAATTGCAAACGGCATTAGTTATTACGGTTTTTTCAAGCCATTTACGGCAACATTCTTCTCTTTTGTTGATTACATGAGACCGGCTTTACGACTTGCGTCGCTTTCAAAACTTGAAACCGTTTTTGTTTTTACTCACGATTCTCTTGCGGTAGGTGAAGACGGGCCGACACATCAGCCAGTCGAACAACTTGCTTCAATACGGTGCATTCCTGGGCTGACAACGATAAGACCGGCCGATGCAAATGAAACATCTGTTGCCTGGAAATACATACTTGAAAACAGAAATACCCCTGTTGCGCTGATTTTAACCAGGCAGGACATTCCGGTTCTTGACAGATTAATTTACGCTCCGGCAGCAGAAGCTCTCAAAGGGGGATATATCATTTCAGATTGTGAAGATCCCGAAATTGTTATAATTGCAACCGGCTCTGAAGTTCATATCGCTCTTGAAGCCGCTGAAGAACTTAAAAATAAAGGGAAAAAGATCAGAGTTGTCAATATGTTCTCTGTGGAAATATTTGAAAAGCAGTCAACTGATTATAAAGAAAAAGTTCTTCCTGAATCTTTGAAAAAACGGTTGGTTGTTGAAGCCGGGTCGTCATTCGGCTGGCACAAGTACGCAAAAGACAGTGGAATTATAATAAGTGTTGACCGTTTCGGTGAATCAGCTCCGGGAAATGTAGTTCTTGAAAAGTTCGGATTTACATCAGAAAATATTGTAAATTCAATACTTAAACATTATTAAAATTCTCAGATTGAAAAAAATTCTGTAATAAGTATAATACTCTCCGGCATATATTTAAAGTCGGAGTTTGTCATGAAAAGGATTTTATTTTTTGTACTTTTGTTCTGCATTTCATGTAGCAGCGAAAATCCATATGAATGCATAACCGCATTTGACTGTCCTGACAATAAAATTTGCAAAAACGGATTCTGTGTAGATCCCGAAGCAGGCAATACCGGTGACACAGGCAACTCAGGAAATACAGGAAATACAGGTGATACAGGCAACACTGGAAATACTGGCGATACCGGAGACTCAGGCGACTCAGGCGACTCAGGCGACTCGGGCAACTCAGGCGACTCAGGCAACTCAGGCGACTCAGGCAACTCAGGTGATACAGGCAACTCAGGTGATACAGGCAACACTGGAAATACTGGCGATACCGGCGACTCAGGCGACTCAGGAAATACCGGGGTTGAGCCGGTTTGCGGCAATGAAGCTGTTGAAACCGGAGAGGATTGTGACCTCGGTTTTGCAAAGAACGGAGATCCTTACTGCGATTACGGTTTGACTGAACCATGCAAGGTCTGTGATGAATACTGCAAGGAAAAAGACGGACTTAATCATTATTGCGGTGACGGAATAATTCAGAGGGCTGATTGCACCGGTTTTGAAAACTGCGTCAAAACTATCGGCATCACTGATGAAGCATGCGATCCCGCCGACAACACGAAATGTCTTACAGACTGCAGTTCTCTTAAACTTCCAAAAAGAATATATGTAAAATCGACAGCCGCGGGGGCAAACAACGGAACAAGTTGGACAGATGCATATGCCGACCTTCAAAGAGCTCTGGATGATGCAAGAAGATCAATTGAAGAGGCAACTGCCGAAGAAGTTGAGATCTGGGTTGCCGGCGGAACATATAAGCCGTCTTTTGCCGCCGGAAAATATTCTTTGCGTCTACGCGGAACAAGCGGTTGGTATGGAGCGGCTTTAAGAGTCACCATCGGCGGAACGATCGTTCATGACGGACTCACCCTTGCAAGCGGTACTGAGTCAGGATGGTATAATTTTACAGTTGAATCAGGGCAGTCTGTTGATATCACATATACCGCTACTGGAACATGGCCTGAACATCCCTGGTTTGAAGTCAGAACTGATCATGACGGTGTCGGAGCAGCTTACTTTGCAACTTTATCAGGTCAAGCGACACCTCAGCCATTCGGGAATAGACACAAAAGTTTCTCACTGGTTAACAACACAAAAGTTTACGGAGGATTTCTCGGCACGGAAACAGATATTTCTGAAAGAAAACTATCCGGAGATGCAGGACACACTTCAGCACACACAGTCATAATCAGCGGAGATAACGCATCATATAATGTTTTCAGACACAACGGAAACGGCGTGAACAGTACAGCTGTACTTGACGGAGTAACAATTTCAGGGGGAAATGCAAATCCGGAAAGGGTTAGTTACTGGCTAAGATACGACGGGGAAGGAATGATATCCGGCATTTACCAGTGCAGTGATTATTCCGGTTGCTGGCCTTCAGACGATGTCCATGTCGCAGGACCTCAATGGATGTATTCAAGAGGTGCCGCAATGGCTAATTATGCATCTGACAAGAACTATCCGACTCTTATAAATGTTACTGTTGAAAACTGCACTACATTGAATACCGGAGACGATGCGACATATAGCGGGCATGTATATTCATGGGATGACTGATAATATCGCGAGGGCAAAATGTCACAAAAAATAATTTTAACAGGAGTCCTTTTTTTATGTGCCGGTTTTTTTTCGTGTACATCAGGAGAAAGCAACTATTGCATCACCGCTTTTGACTGCGATGAAGGGCAGATCTGTGTTGACGGATCCTGCGTCGAAAAGACCGCTGGTGACACAGGCAATACTGGTGATTCAGGAAATTCCGGCAATTCAGGAGATACTGGTAACACTGGTAACACTGGAAATACCGGCGACTCAGGAAACTCCGGCGATTCAGGAAACAGCGGAAACACCGGCAACACTGCGCCTGATCCATGTGATCCGAACCCCTGCATAGGTATTGCATTAAGCGATGAAACCTGTACACCGTCGGGTGAAAATTATTCCTGCGGATGCGTTGAAGGTTACTACTGGAATGAATCAGTGTGTGAAGACATTGATGAATGTTCCGATGAACTGCTTAATAAATGCAGCGAATTTGCAGATTGCCAGAATTCAACGGGCGCTTATGGATGCACATGCAGGGAACATTACTCAGGGGACGGATTTGAATGCATTGCAGATACTCAGCAGGTAAGCTGCGAAAACACTCCACCGGAAAACGCTTCGTGGAATATATCAAATGCAGACGGAGTTCTCACCCAGACATGGGACGGAACTGACTGGGCACCGAAACCTGATGAATGTGTCTGGGACTGTGCTTTGAATTATTCAAAAGCAGGTGACATTTGTGAACCGGACACGAAAACTTTCACATGCCCTGAAAAACCGGGAGACATTTCAACTGTCTGGAATTCTGTTTCAAGCTACTCTCAAACCTGGAGTGGAACAGAGTGGCTTCCTGCTGAAACTGCAACAGAATACAACACAACAGCCGATACAATTTCCTGCAGGTATAAATGTGCTGACTATTTTTCGTGGAACGGAACAGAATGTGCCGGTGAAACAAAGATCTTCACATGCCCTGACAAACCTGCGGCAGGCACTGTCTGGAATTCAGTTTCAAGTTATACTCAGGTATGGAACGGCACCAGCTGGCTTCCAGTGGACTCCGCAACTGAATACAACACAGCAACAAGCACAACTTCATGCAGATACATTTGTGACACGAATTATACATGGAACAGTTCAATTTGTGCCGCCGACACAAGAAATAATCAGGAATGTACCGGTCTTCCGGCAAATGCCTACTGGAATACCGCAACGCAAATTTCACAAACCTGGAACGGAACGGCTTGGGCTCCTTCAACAACGGGTGTTCACAACACTGTCGAAAGCACAACTGAATGCCGCTTCAGATGTAACATTAATTATACCTGGAACGGATTAATATGTGCGGCCGACACAAAGACCTTCAACTGTACTGCAAAACCGGGAGGAGACACTACTGTCTGGAATACTGTTTCGAGTTATCTTCAGACATGGGGCGGTTCTTCATGGACACCTCCTGAAAGCGACACTGTTTATGATGCTTCAGCAAGCCCAACTTCATGCAGATATAAATGTGCAACATACTACAATTGGAATTCTGCCAACTCACAATGTGAAGCTGACACAAGGATTTATGTTAAGGCAAATGCAACCGGGGCAAACAACGGAACGAGCTGGACAAATGCATTCACAGATCTTCAAAAAGCTCTTGACAGGGCAAAAATGATCACCGACTCAAACCCTTCAATACATATGGAAATATGGGTTGCCGGCGGAACATACAAGCCATCATTTGCGGCAGGAAATTATTCATTGAGGCTTCGCGGAACAAGTGGATGGTACGGAGCAAAATTAAGAGTTAACATCGGCGGCTCTATCATTCATGACAATCTGACTCTTTCAAGCGGAACTGCTTCTTCATGGTATAATTTTACTGTTGCATCGGGGCAATCTGTAGCAATAACATATACTTCCGCAGGGAACTATCCTCATGAAGTGTGGTTTGAAGTCAGAACTGGAAGTAATGGTGCAGGTGCGGCATATTTTGCAACTCTTGCAGGACAGGCAACACCTCAGCCGTTTGGCAACAGACACAAACATTTCTCACTTGTTAACAACACTACTGTATATGGCGGATTCAACGGAACTGAAACGGAGCTTTCGCAGCGTAAACTCCCCGGAGATGTTGGACACACTTCCGCTCATACTGTTGTTATAAGTGGCGACAATCTCTCATACAATGTTTTCAGACACAACGGAAACGGTGTCAACAACACTGCTGTTCTTAATGGTGTCACCATATCAGGAGGCAATGCTCAACCGGAAAGGGTTTATTACTGGTACGACATTAACGATTATATTGAATTCTGTGAAGATTTTGACGGATGCTGGCCGACAGATGCCGTCCATATTCCAGGACCGCAGTGGATGTATGCAAGGGGTGCTGCAATGTCAAACTATTCTTCAGTTAAAAGTTATCCGACACTTTTAAACATTACTGTTGAAAACTGCAGCACGCTTAATACAGGAGATGATGCAACATACAGTGGACATGTCTATTCATGGAATGATTAAAAATTTGGAGAGATCAATGAAAAAAAACCTGTTATTAATACTGCTTTCTGTATTATTTTTTTCCTGCGAAGACAATTCAACGACCAAAGAACTCGGATTTGTTGATCTTGACGAAAACAACGATTTTGACTGGGCTGTTGAAGAATCCGACGAAACCTTTGATTCTGACATGTCCGACGAGTCCGATGAATCCGACGAAACCTTTGATTCTGACATGTCCGACGAGTCCGATGAGTCCGACGAAACCTTTGATTCTGACATGTCCGACGAGTCCGACGAGTCCGATGAGTCCGACCAGTCCGACGAGTCCGAGATGTCTGACCAGTCTGATGAAGATTTTAATGACGAAGATTTCAATGACGAAGACCAATTCATTCCTGAAAATGTCATTTTTGTCAAACACGATGCAACGGGTCTGAACGACGGAACAAGCTGGGAAAACGGCTACACAGATCTCAGTGTTGCAATCAGATTTCTCATTGAAAACCACATCGAAGGTAAAGACATCTGGGTGGCAAAAGGAACATATCATCCCACAGACTGCCCGAATCATTACAGCGAATGCAACTTTGAAACTCCGCAGAGAAGATACCATTTCACTCTTTTGAAAGGAGTCGGCATTTATGGCGGATTCACTGGAACTGAAACTGATATTTTTCAAAGGGACTGGGCAAACAATGAAACCATTCTAAGCGGTGATTTCAATAATGATGATGAAACTGCTGGAAATTCAGAAAACGCATATCATGTGTTCTATCATGATGGATGGGAGAAAAAAGATAACACCGCCATCCTTGACGGATTTACAATAACAGGCGGCAATGCAAATGGTGACAACTGGCCTGATCAGGACGGTGGCGGCATCAGAAACAACAAATGGACGGAATTCGGGTCAACTCACACCGCACCGGTAATAAGAAACTGCATATTCAGAAACAATAATTCTCTCCTTGTCGGCGGAGCAATGTACAACCACGAAGGGGCAAGTCCAGTCATAGAAAACTGTACTTTTGCCGGCAATACCGCTAACAAAGGTGGTGCAATATATAATTATCTTGGAGCACCGGTCATATCAAACTGCACTTTTGTCGGAAATCTTACAACAACAGTGGGGGGTGCAGTCGTAATAGATTCATCTGCTGTAACAATTTCAGACTCTGTTCTTGACAGCAACAGTTCAGGCCAGGCCGGAGGAGCTGTTTTTATAAGAGGAACTGAAACTCCTTTGATAAAAAGCACCTTGTTCAAAAATAACACTTCTCTGAATGCCGGAGCAGTTGCAAATCATGAAGCGGATAATGTTGTTTTTGAAAATTGCTACTTTTACAACAACTCAGCAACCGGCTCGGCACTCCCGAGCGGTCTGGGCGGGGCACTTCAGAATAACGAAGGCAGCAATGTAACAGTGATCAACTCCGTTTTTAAAGGAAACAGTGCCGTTGCGGGCGGAGCTGTTTTAAATATAAAATCAGACATTTCTGTTATAAACTGCTCAATTAGCGGAAACAATGCAAACGGTGCGATTGGAAACGGCGAAAGCAATCCTGAAATTGTCAACACAATAATTTACGCAAATACAGGCGGATCATTTTTCAACATTCCTGAAGGAACTTACGGTATGGCAGCAAGCATTCCTGTTGTGAGTTACAGTGACATTGAAGGGTGCGGCGGAAGTGCGATGACCTGTGGAACAGGCACTGAAACATGCTGGATTGCAGATTGCGGAACTGACAACGGTAATAACATAGCTGAAGACCCTCTTTTTATCAATTCAGGAGATGAACCATTGAATCTGACTGATCTTTCGCCATGTGTTGATGCCGGAGACAGCACAAAAATACCAGTAACGGTTACAAAAGATATTGCAGGAAACGATAGAATTCAGGGTGTTGCCATTGAAATGGGGGCTTATGAGGTTAAGTAAGTATTTGTTTGTTCTGACATTTTTCTTTACAGTTGTTCGGGAAGTGAGAGCAGTTACTGCATTACCGCATTTGACTGTGCTGAAGGTGAGATATGCAGGAACGGAGAATGTATTCCGGGCACTGCCGGAGACTCTGGAAATTCAGGTGATTCAGGAAACATCGGCGATTCGGGAAACTCAGGGAACAGTGGTAACAGCGGAAATTCAGGTGACAGTGGGAACTCTGGTGACAGCGGGGATTCAGGTGACAGCGGCGACTCCTCAGATGATGATGAAACAGTTGTCAATCCTGATAATACTTACTCTGACAATGAAACGGATTATGAAACAACAGACATCACAGAGGATGAAATTTCAGATATTGATGCTGATGAATCAATTGATGAAACAATAATAGACGATGATCCTCCTCCATGTGTTCCAGGCACTTTCACATTTGAATATACCGGTGCGGAACAAACCTGGACTGTTCCGTCTGGAACCGGAACTTATACTGCTGAAGTATGGGGTGCTCAAGGTGGACAGGGAAGCGCTGACGGAATAGCACAGGGTGCTCTCGGGGGTTATGCAAAAGGAACTCTTTCTGTAACTTCAGGACAGATTTTGTATGTTTATGTCGGACAAGGCAATGTTTACTCTACAACGACCCTTGTCTCAGCATTCAACGGAGGAGGAGCAGGTCGCGGCAATTCAGACACCAACACCAGAGGAGCAGGTGGCGGAGCAAGCGATATCCGTATTGACGGAAACGCATTTGCAAATCGTGTTATCGTTGCCGGTGGAGGTGGCGGTTCTTCCGGAACTTCTTATATTGGTGGAGCAGGAGGAGGAGTGTCAGGCAGTGACGGCACAGGCGGATTACCGGGAACAGGAGGAACTCAAACTGCCGGAGGCATATCAGCTTTCGAAGCAGAAATGACTCACGGGTCTCTTGGACAAGGTGGCGGATTAACAGAAGGATCAACTTTTACACTTGCAGGTGGCGGTGGCGGCTATTACGGCGGCGGCGGCGGTCTCGGTGCCGGCGGTGGTTCAGGCTATATCGGCGGTGTTACAGAAGGAACAATGCAAAACGGTGTAAATTCAGGTAATGGCAAAGTAGTTATAACAAGAACATGTCCTT
>Ga0209717_1003231_pt1 | contig 14461 bp, 13 predicted proteins | sample AD_UKC048_MetaG_FD_184418 | JGI IMG/M metagenome (GOLD analysis project Ga0209717, IMG submission 184418) | Active sludge microbial communities of municipal wastewater-treating anaerobic digesters from USA - AD_UKC048_MetaG (SPAdes) (version 2) | ecosystem: Engineered > Bioreactor > Anaerobic >... | reverse complement strand
CCGAGCAAGAGGGCCTGGCGCGGACCTACGGCATGGGCCGTCAGATCATTGCGGGCGGCGTTCTCGCCGGTGTTGGCGGTGTCGCGGCCGCGTCGATTTTTTCAACCCACGATCTGTTCGGTCTCGACCAACAGCTGGGCATTCCCGCCGGCAACGCCTACTCCGACGCCGATCTAGAAATCCTGCAGGCGCGATATCAACAAATGAGCGCAACCGCCAGTTCGAGCGGCGGTGACGGCGGCGGTTTCTCAGGTTCGCCGAGCTGCGGTGACAGCGGAGGAAGTTGCGGCGACGGCGGCAGCGGCGGAGTATGCGGCGGCGGAGGATGCGGCGGCGGCGGGGGTTGCGGTAGTTAACAGCTTTACGAAGAAAAATGCTTGTATCGACCGCTGGGTGGTCGTTGTGACGGTTTTTTTTCATAAGTCGAGTATGGTGTTTTTATCAGCATAACGACCGTCCGGCGGCGCTTGAACGCACATTTTAGGAGGAAGCTGTTCGATCTCTATAGCACGTTGAGCCGCAATCGCTGCATCGGATGTCGTTGCGCGTGTGTCACCGGTGAATGCAACGTTTTGCCGTGCTCGAAAACCCCAATACGTGCGATGGGCGAAGTCCGTACAATTCTGTCATGTTGTCAGACAACCCGACTTATTCCACCGCCCTCGGTCATGCCGCAGACGCGCTCAATGCCGTCGTGCGGCCGCAGTCTTTAGCGGACGAAGCGCACCGACAGCTCCTGTTGCAGCTTGAGATGGGGCTGTGGAAGGTGGGCACCAAACTGCCGCCCGAGAAGGCGCTCGCGGAATCGCTCGCGGTTTCGCGTCCGGTGCTGCGGGAGGCGCTGGCGCGTTTAAAGGCAGATGGCCGCATCGAAACACGACAAGGCTCCGGCGCGTTCGTCGCGGATCGCAATAAGCTTTCCGCGTTTCGCTTTGCGGGTACTGCTGCGAGCGCGCCGTCCGGAGCAGTTGCTGCTTCCGGCGTTACAGCCGACATCGCCGAGCGCGAAATGTTGGAATTGCGGCAGATCGTTGAATCCGGAGCAGCGGAGTTGGCGGCCTCGCGTCGCACCGACGATGACCTCGCGGCGATCCGCGATGCGGTGAACGCGATGGACGGCGCGCTTGCCGCTCGGAGCGATGGCTCAACCGTAGACGACGATTTTCACAACGCGATTGCCGCCGCGACGCACAACGCCCAGCTCACGAAGTTTCTCGAATTTCTCGGCGCGCAGTTTTCCGCATCGCGCAAAGCCACGTGGGACAACGCGGGTTATGGCGTCGGCATCACCGAAGTCGGCCAATCAGACCACCGCGCGATGCTCAAAGCCATCGAAGCGGGCGAGGGCACGAAGGCCAAGCGCTTGGCGCACAATCATGTGCAGCGTGCGATTGACCGCGTAGTAGATCGCATTAACGCGCGCGCGAACAACGAAGGATCATCCCAATGAAATCTGCCACTTTGTTTGAAGCACTCGCCGCCATCTTGCCGCCGGAAAGCTTGAAGATCGCGGACGAAGACAAGCGCCCCTACGAGTGCGATGGATTGACGATGTATCGCGTACTGCCAAAGTGCGTCGCGTTGCCAGAAAACGAGGCGCAGCTTGCGGCAATCGTGGCGTTATGTCATGCGCATCGTGTGCCCATTGTCGCGCGCGGCGCAGGAACCGGGCTCTCCGGCGGCGCAATGCCGAGTGCCGATGGCTTGCTCCTTTCAACGGCGAAAATGATGAAGATTCTCGCGGTTGACCCGCTCGCATGTACCGCGCGCGTGCAGCCCGGCGTGCGCAATCTCGCGATCAGCGAACACGTCGCAGCGCATGGGCTCTACTACGCGCCAGATCCATCGTCGCAAATCGCGTGCACCATTGGCGGGAACGTTGCCGAAAATTCCGGTGGTGTGCATTGCTTGAAGTACGGCTTGACCGTGCACAACATTCGCAAGCTTCGCGTGGTGCTCATGACCGGCGACATCGTTGAACTTGGCTCAGACTCGCTGGACGCCATGGCGCCCGGTGGCTACGACTTGCTCTCGCTCATGATCGGCTCCGAAGGGCTGCTCGGAATCGTGACCGAAGTGACTGTGAAGCTCACGCCGAAGCCGCAGCTCGCGCAGGTCGCAATGGCCTCGTTTGCTAGCGTCGAGACAGCTGGCGCGGCGGTGGGCGCGATCATCGGGGCGGGGATTGTTCCAGCGGGTCTGGAAATGATGGACCAAATCGCGACCATCGCGGTCGAGGGCTTTGTGCATGCGGGTTACGACCTGACAGCCGAGGCCATTTTGCTTTGCGAAAGCGACGGCACGCCTGAAGAAGTGGCCGACGAAATGGCGCGCGTCGCGGAGGTGTTGCGCGGCGCTGGCGCAACGGACATCAAAGTCTCGCAAAACGAAGATGAGCGCCTGCGCTACTGGAGCGGACGCAAAAACGCGTTCTCCGCGACGGGCCGCGTTTCGCCGGACTACTACTGTATGGACGGCACGATTCCTCGCGCGCAACTGCCTCGCGTGTTACGCGCGATTGCTGACCTGTCGGCGAAATACAACCTGCGCTGCGCCAACGTGTTTCATGCGGGCGACGGCAATTTGCATCCACTCATCATGTTCGACGCGAACATACCGGGTGAGCTGGAACGCGCAGAAGAGTTCGGTGCGGAAATACTTGAACTGTGCATCGAAGTCGGCGGCACGATCACCGGCGAGCACGGTGTCGGTGTAGAAAAAATCAACCAAATGTGCGTGCAGTTTTCGCCCAAAGAACTCACGCGCATGCACGAGATTAAGCACGCATTCGACAAGCATGGATTGCTCAATCCCGGAAAGGCCGTACCCACGCTGCACCGCTGCGCCGAGTTCGGCAAGATGCGCGTGGGGCAAGGGCGACCGTTGCCGTTTGCGGAGTTGGAGCGGTTCTGATGCACGCTCACAACTTAGATTCGATTGAACTTCACGACGCCAAACTGACGTCAACACACATTGACTATGCACAACGTGTTGTTGTGATCGAGCTTGATTACTACCCTGATCCTGTCATGGCTCGCTCGCGTGTTGGCGCTCGCATTGAATTTCGTAACGTCGTGTCGTTTTCGCACATCGCAGACCTAGCAATGCTTGAGCAGCATGCGTCTGCGGGGAACGTTACAAATTGGTGGCCCGAAGGCGAAGGCAAGACATATTTGTATCTCGCCGGCGGTTGTCTGATTGTTGAGGCGACCGAAGTACACATGGAATCACGGAGTAACTGATGTTGACCTTTGAACGCCCACCAGAATCTGCCGTTACGGCGACGGTTGATTCGCTACAAAAATCCTACGGCGAACGTGCCGTGACGACGCACGCTGTGCGTGAGCACCACAGCCACGGCGAAGGCATGCGCGACGCGGGTTTGCCGGACGTTGTGGTGTTCCCCGAGACGAACGAAGAAATCGCGAGCATTTTGAAGCTCTGCAACGCCGCGCGCATTCCGGTGATTGCGTATGGCACGGGCACCTCGCTTGAGGGGCACCTCAAAGCGATTTATGGCGGCGTCTGCCTTGATCTTTCGCGGATGACTAAGGTGTTGGAAATCAACGCAGAAGACCTTGACTGTCGCGTACAGGCGGGAGTTACGCGCGAGCAATTGAACGCGGATATTCGTCACACCGGTTTGTTCTTCCCGATTGATCCAGGCGCAAACGCGAGTATCGGCGGAATGAGCGCTACGCGTGCAAGTGGCACTAACGCGGTTCGCTACGGCACGATGCGCGAAAATGTGCTCGGCCTCACTGTTATCACGCCCGACGGTCGCATCATCAAAACTGGAACCCGCGCCAAAAAATCAAGCGCTGGTTACGACCTCACGCGCCTCTACATTGGCTCCGAAGGCACGCTAGGCATCATCACCGAAATTCAATTGAAACTCTACGGCGTGCCCGAACGCATCAGCGCGGCAGTGTGTCAATTCGACGATTTGCACGGGGCCGTGAACACCGTGATCATGGCCATGCAAATGGGCATTCCGATGGCGCGCATCGAACTCTTGGACGACGTGCAAATGCAAGCCTGCATCAAATACAGCAAGCTCGAGGACATGGAGCCGAAGCCCACGTTGTTCATGGAGTTTCACGGCACCGACGCTTACGTGGCCGAACAAATTGAGCAGATGAAAGCCATCACGGCAGAACACGGTGGCGGCGAGTATCGTTTTGCCGATAAGCAAGAAGATCGCAGTAAGCTGTGGAAGGCGCGGCACGATGTCTATTGGGCGGGCATGAATTTCGTGCCGGGCAAAGAGGCGTTCGCGACCGACACCTGCGTGCCGATTTCGCGGCTTGCCGATTGCATTACCGAGGCCAAACGAATTTCCGATGCGAGCGGGTTGATTTGCATGATCGTGGGCCACGTGGGTGACGGCAATTTTCATGTGCAAATTACGTTCGATCCGAACAATCCGGTTGAGCATGCGCGTGCCGATGACGCAGCGAAACAAATCGCGTTGGTCGCTATTGCGATGGGGGGCACCTGTACGGGCGAGCACGGCATTGGCATTCACAAGCTTGAGGCCTTGAAAGCCGAGCACGGCGAAGGCGTTGATCTGATGCGCACGATCAAAAAGGCGCTCGACCCGAACAACATCATGAATCCAGGGAAGACGATTCCGATGCAGTGAATTCGTTCTATAAACCTAAGCGGGCACCAATCCATAGAAATTACGCACGGCGAACAATCTTTTGCCACAGATTTACACAGATGAACACTGATTTGGCGAGTACGTTTCGGTAGAGGCCGTTTCGTGCGAATCTGTGGAAATCAACTGACTTATCTGTGAGATCTGTGTCAATAATCGCTAGCGAACCCCGTGAGTTTGGTGGATTGGCAGTACTGCCCGCCGCGCAGACTAGCCAGCAAATTTTGCAAACACGAAACGAACGGGCCGCATAAAGTAAACGCCCCTTCAACCCTTGAAACAGACAAGAGACACGAACATGGCCTACACCCTCCTAATCGGCAACAAAAATTACTCTTCGTGGTCGTTGCGCCCGTGGCTGTTGATGCACGCGTTTGGCATTGCATTCACGGAAGAAAACTACGTGTTCGACACACCGGAATTCGCCGCTGAAATTCAGTCGCGCAAACGCTCTCCGAATGGCAAAGTGCCGGTGCTGCGTGATGGTGACGTGACGGTGTGGGACTCGCTCGCAATTACCGAGTACCTCGCAGAACGCCACGCTTACTTGTGGCCTGCCGATGCAGTGGCCCGTGCACACGCGCGCTGCGCCAGCGCCGAAATGCACTCGGGTTTTCAGGCTGTCCGTAATTGGATGCCGATGAACGTGCGTCGCAGTTACCCGATTGCCGTGCCACGCGAAGACGTGCAGAAGGACATCGATCGCATTCAAGCGCTGTGGGCCGAGGCGCGCGCGAAATTTGGCGCGGGCGGCGCGTTTCTGTACGGCACGTTTAGCGCGGCCGACGCCTACTTCGCACCTGTTGTGTTTCGCTTCGCGACGTACGGCGTGGAGATTTCACCCGTTGTCGCGGAATACGTGAAAGCGATGCTCGCGCACCCTTCAATGCAGCAATGGATCGCGGACTCGAAGGCGGAGACCGTGGTGATCGGGCATGAAGAGCCAGAGCATATTTACGCGGCGAAGTAAGACGCATCTGCCTCCCCAATGAGTCGGGGCGGCCACAGTCCTAGCACGTATCCGTCTCGGAAAGACTGAAAGTCACGTCAAATGATCGAAACCTGGCAATCTCAAATCAAAGCCGCCGCCGCATCGGGCAAGAAACTGAGCATTCGCGGTAGCGGCAGCAAATCGTTTCTATCGCCGCAGGCGGCGGGTGACGTGATCGATACGCGTGCTCACGCGGGCATCGTGGAATACGAGCCGAGCGAGCTCGTGATCGTCGTCCGCACAGGCACGTCGCTCGCAGAAGTCGAAAAGGCGATGTTGGAGGCCGGGCAGATGCTCGCGTTCGAGCCGCCGCATTTCGGTGACGGCGCAACCATTGGCGGGACGGTCGCGACTGGGCTTTCCGGGCCGCGCCGCCCCTACGCCGGGCCTACGCGCGACTTCATATTGGGTTGCAAAGTACTCGACGGCAAAGGCGATCATCTTTCCTTCGGTGGCAAGGTGATGAAGAATGTGGCGGGCTTTGATGTGTCGCGTTTGATTGCGGGTTCGATGGGGACGCTCGGCGTGATCACCGAGATCGCGTTCAAATGTTTGCCGCTCGCAAAGGCGCAACAAACGCGAGTCTTCGAAATGGGCGCGGACGCGGCCATCGTTGCGATGAATCGTTGGTACGCCGAGGCGAACCCAATCACCGCGACCGTGTGGCTGCAAGGTAAGCTCTATGTGCGCCTCGCGGGCGCAGCACCGGCAGTGGCATCCTCCGCCGCAAAGCTCGGTGGTGAAGTACTTGCGGATGATGCTGCTTGGTGGCGCAGCTGGCGCGAACAAACGCATTCGTTCTTTTCTGACGACGGGCCGCTCATTCGTGTGGCGTGCAAAACTACAGCGCCGTGGGGCGACTTTGCGAACAACCAAGACGCGCAAGCCATCGATTGGGGCGGTGCGCAGCGCTGGGTGCGTACGCAGTCAATCGCATTGCCTGCCATTCGCGAATGGGCGCGGGCAGAAGGTGGCCACGCCAACGTGTTTCGCGGCGACTCGACTGAGGCGGAGCGCACGTGTGCGCCACAGGCCGCGCTGCTCGATGTGAGCCAAAAAATTAAAGCGTCGTTTGACCCGTACAACGTATTTCCCAAAATGTAGGCTGCAGTCCCATTGCACCCAAATTGGTACCAACCGTTTCGCCACGCTGAGCACGCTTCGCACTTCAATGCACTAGGTGCAATGAGATTGCACCCTACAAACAACGCACGATCTAACCATGCAAACCAATCTCGCTGATTTCATTAAAGACACGCCCGAAGGCATCGAGGCTGATGCCATTTTGCGTTCGTGCGTGCATTGCGGTTTTTGTACGGCCACGTGCCCTACGTACCAAGTCTTGGGTGACGAATTGGATGGCCCGCGTGGGCGCATTTATCTGATCAAGCAAGTGCTCGAAGGCGCAGAACCCACGATCAAAACGCAGCAGCATTTGGATCGTTGCCTAACGTGTCGAAATTGCGAAAGCACTTGCCCGAGCGGTGTGGAATATGGACGGTTGGTTGACATTGGTCGCTCGGTGGTGGAGCGCAAAGTCGGGCGCAGCACAAAGGAAAAATTTCAACGCGACATGTTGCGCAAGGGCATGTTGAGCAAAAAGACGTTCGCTGCGGCGCTCGCTATGGGGCGTGCTGCGCGTCCGTTTTTACCCGCCTCGCTGAAGGCGAAAATTCAGCCGCGCCGTGCGCCTGGCACATGGCCTACCGCGACGCATGCGCGTACGATGCTGCTGCTAGATAACTGCGTGCAAGACGCGCTTGCGCCATCCATTGATGCGGCAGCGGCGCGCGTGTTGGCGGCCGCGGGGGTGACCTTGCAACGTGTGTCGGCGGGTGGTTGCTGCGGTGCGCTTTCGCATCATCTCAATGCGCATGGCGAGGCGGTGCAAAAAGTTCGCGCGAACATTGATGCGTGGTGGCCGCTTGTTGAGCGTGGCGCTGAGGCGATTGTCGTCACTGCTTCGGGTTGCTCGGTGATGGTGAAGGACTACGGTCATTTCATGAAGCATGACGCTGTTTACGCCGAGCGCGCGGCGAAGATCGCCGCACTCGCGCGCGATGTATCCGAGGTGATCGCTGCCGAATGGCCGAAGCTCAAGGCGAAAGTGAAGCCCGCTACGGAAAAAATTGCGTATCACCCACCGTGCACTTTGCAGCACGGAATGAAGCTCAAAGGCGGCGTCGAATCGCTGCTCAAAGACATGGGTTTTTCCCTCGCCCCTGTGGCTGATAGCCATCTCTGCTGCGGCTCCGCGGGCACTTATTCAATCTTGCAAGCCGACTTGAGCAACGAACTCAAGGGCCGCAAACTCAAAAGCCTCACCGCAGGCGCCCCCACGCAAATTGCGACGGCAAACATCGGCTGCATGACGCATTTGCAAAGTGGCACCGAGCTTGTGGTGAAACATTGGATCGAGTTGTTGGATGAGCGGTTGGCGTAACGGCACGAAACCATGACACGCGAAAAGTACAAACACTTTCTGACGATCCCGACACGCTGGATGGACAACGACGTCTACGGCCACGTCAACAACGTCGTCTATTACAGTTGGTTCGACACGGTGATTAACGAATATCTGATTCGTGCGGGCGGCCTTGATATTCACAACGCACCCGTCGTTGGTTTTGCCGTGGATTCGGGCTGCACCTACAAAAAGAGTTTTGCATTTCCTGAGCCCGTTCATGCAGGCTTGTGCGTGACAAAACTCGGTAACAGTTCCGTACGTTACGAAGTCGGTTTATTTGGTGCAGACGACGCGCCAGATGCAGAGCCGCGCGCGACGGGCTTTTTCGTGCATGTGTTCGTGGATCGTGCCACGAACAAGAGCGTGCCGATTCCGGCGTCCATTCGCGCCGCGCTCGAAGCCATCCACATTTAATTTTTAGGCGAAGCAGATGCCGCAACATCCCGATCCAGCATCCGTCGTGCAACGTCAATTGGACGCGTATAACGCGCGAGACATCGACGCGCTCATGGCGACCTACGCCGACGATATTGAGCAGTTTGATTTTCCGAGCACGGTGCTGGCGGTCGGTGCGGCGGCTGTGCGTGCGCGACAGAGCGTTCGCTTGCAAGAGCCAGATCTGTACGCACGACTCCTCGGCCGCACCGCGATGGGCAACCTAGTCATTGATCACGAAATCGTCACCCGAAACTTTCCCGAAGGTGTCGGCACCGTTGAACTCATCGCGATGTACGAAGTGCAGGGTGATCGCATCAAGCGCGCGTGGTTTAAGTTTGGCGAAAAGCGAATGGGGCGGCCTGAGTAGCTCGGATGCTTGCATCCGGGTTGCTAACCATTGTTAGTCAGTGACGGTTTGATTGCGGATGCACGGGAACCCGGAAGCGAGCATCCGGGCTACGGGACTACGGGTTGGAACGAGACTTCCACCGACACACGCCATCGCATCCGGCCAGCGCAGCAAGCGTGCCGACCGCATTCAGCATTAATACGAACCCACCTGATCGCGCACTAAATGGTGGGTCAATGAAAAGTAAGCCCGCAAAAAACACAACCGGTGCTGCGACCACAATCAGCTCGGCAAATCGGCGCGTTGGTAGAAGCGTCTTTAACAACGCGCCGAGCAGCACGGATGACAACGCCAAACAGACGGTGGCGCCTACTTCAATCCAGCGGACATACTTGAGAAATTCGTCGGGGCGCGAGTTCAACGCCCACTCGCCGATTTGGTCAATCGCCAAGAGGTTCAAGCTCCATTGCGCATACCAAAAAGCGGTGAACGCACCGACCAAGAGGAAAAAGGAGGCGAGCGGCTTTCGTGGCGATCGCGTTACGGATTGCACAGCCCTCACACCGCCACCGGCGCCTTAATCGGCGGATGACTTTCATACCCAACAATCTCAAAATCCTCAAACTCGTAATCAAAAATCGACGCGGGTTTGCGTTTGATAACTAGGCTTGGCGGCGCGAGCGGCGTGCGCGCGAGCTGCGTGGCGACTTGTTCGGTGTGGTTGTCGTAAATGTGGCAATCGCCGCCGGTCCAGATGAAATCGCCGACGTCGAGATCACATTGCTGCGCGATCATGTGGGTGAGGAGGGCGTAGCTTGCGATGTTGAACGGCACGCCGAGGAAGAGGTCGGCGCTGCGTTGATACAGCTGGCAGGACAGGCGCGGCTTGGCTGGTTGAACGGACCGTTCGGCAGACCCTTCGACAAGCTCAGGGCGAACGGTTGGAGAAGCAACGTAAAACTGAAAAAACGCGTGACACGGCATGAGCGCCATCTTCGGCAGATCGGCGACGTTCCATGCGCTCACGATGATGCGGCGCGAATTTGGGTCGCGTTTGATCAAGTCCACCGCTTGCGCGATTTGATCGATGGTGCCACCGCCGTCTTCTTCGCGCTTGGGCCATGAGCGCCACTGCACGCCGTACACCGGGCCGAGATCGCCGTCGGCCTTCGCCCATTCGTTCCAAATCGTTACGCCGCGCTCTTGCAGCCATTTCGCGTTGCCGTCGCCGCGCAGGAACCACAAGAGTTCGTACGCGATGCTTTTCCAGTGCACCTTCTTTGTCGTCAACAGCGGAAAGCCACGCGTGAGATCGAAACGCATTTGCGCGCCGAACACCGAACGCGTGCCGGTGCCCGTACGGTCGCCCTTGTGCGCCCCGGACGTGCTGACTTGTTGCAGCAGATCGAGGTAAGGTTGCTCCAAGGCGGGGAGGGCGGCGGGTGTAGAAGTGTGGGCGTGTTGCATGGTGAAAGTTTATTCGTTTCGGTCGTGCAAGGGCTTTGTAGGCGCGGACTCGGCCGCGCTCGCCGTCGCCACGGCGGCGCTGGGAGGTCGCTTAACACCCGAACCGACGGATCGCTGGATTACGTGATAACAGCTTTTTGGCGCCAGCGACCAGCGGGCGGTCGTTAGCGCTAAATTTTTCGTATAGTCAACAATATTAGAAAAGTGCCTACATCGACCACTTGGCGGTCGGTAGCGCGTAAAAGCTGTAAATCGTAATCTTCCCGTTCGCCGTGCTTGCGCCTTCGGCGATGGCATATCCTCTCGCCACCCCTTTCTTTGCCCCAAAATCATCATTTCCGCTACCGACACTCTGCCGCGCCATCGCATCCTGATCGTCGAGGACGAGGACGCCATCGCCGAAACGCTGGCCTACGCGTTGCGCACCGATGGCTTTGCGCCGGTGCACGTCCGGCTGCTCGCGGATGCGCGGCGCGAGCTGCGCGCGACGGGGGAGGCCGCTCCGGCGTTGGTTGTGCTTGATGTGGGGCTGCCGGACGGAACGGGCTTTGACTTGTGTCGTGAGATTCGCGCGATGCCGGAACGGGGGAACATCCCGATCATCATGCTCACCGCGCGCAGCGAGGAGATTGATCGCGTGGTCGGGCTTGAGCTTGGCGCGGATGATTACGTGGTGAAACCGTTCAGCCCGCGTGAGGTCAGTTTGCGCGTGCGCACGGTGCTCCGACGCGTGTCTGTGACCGCTGCGACGCGACCGACTGCTCCAACTTTCTTGCTGGACGCCACCGCGCAGCGCATCACGCTCGGCGGCGAGGCGTTGAACCTCACGCGCCGCGAATATTTGTTGCTGAAGACACTGCTCGAACGACCGAGCCGCATTTGTTCTCGCGACATGCTTCTAAACGCCGCATGGGGCACAGACGCCGAAAGCGGCGACCGTACGGTGGACACACACATCAAAACCCTGCGCGCGAAGCTCAAAGCTGCGCGCCCCGACCTCGACCCGATTGAGACGCATCGGGGTTTGGGTTACAGCGTGAGTGTTTAGATGAGCGTTCACTTGCCCGTGTGGAATGACGCCTGTTCCCTCCGTGCGTTCCGGGGAGGGCTAGGGTGGGTATGAAGTTGGTTGGGAGTGGTGTGGTCGTGCTCCCGCCCAACTTCCCGCAGCGAGCGGGGAAGGAGTGCTGGGCTTGGCCAGTCACGCGCGGAATGCGCGTTCACGGTGTGCTCTCGGTCTGGATCTCCGCCTTCGCGGGGATGACACGCTGATATGCATCTAGGCATCCGCCTTCTCTTCGCCGTTTTCGCCATCATCGGCCTTGCGGCGTTTTTCGTGCTCACGGTTTTTGTGAACGAAATCAGGCCATCCGTCGCAGAAGTGATGGAAGACGTGATGATTGACTCGGCGCATATGTTGGCCGAAATTGCAGCGAACGATTTATCGAAAGGCACGATCAACGACGGCGATTTTGCGCGCGCGTTGAAGGCCTACAACGGCCGCAATCCGAGTGCGCAAGTTCACGGTTTCAAGAAGGAGACCGTGGACTTTCGCGTCTACGTCACCGACGACAAAGGCATCGTGCAATTCGATTCGGAGAATCGCTCCGTCGGGCAAGATTTTTCGAAGTGGCGCGACGTGTTGCTCACGCTGCAAGGCAAATACGGTGCGCGCACTAGCAGGGCAACGGTGGACGCTGAAGACACATCCGTCTTTCATGTCGCCGCGCCGATCACTCGCGATGGCAAGACCATTGGCGTGCTGAGTTTGGCGAAAGCGACTAATACCGTCGCGCCATTTGTCGAGCGTGCAGAGCGGAAGATTTTGGTGAGTGGTGCGTGGCTGTTTGGGCTTTCGCTGCTCGTTGGCGTCGTCGCCACGTTGTGGATTGTCAGTGGCGTGCGGCGCTTGGCGCGCTATGCGGACGAGGTGGACGCAGGGCGGCGCACAGCGGTACCCGCGTTGCCGGGCGAGCTGGGGAAGCTCGCGAAGTCGATGGGCGCGATGCGCGAGCGTTTGGAGGGACAGCGCTACGTCGAGAACACGGTGCGCGCTCTTACGCACGAGCTGAAGTCACCGATTGCCGCGATTCGCGGAGCGGGCGAGCTCTTGCGTGAACCGATGCCTGACGCGGATCGCGTGCACTTCGCCGACAACGTCGTTGCGCAAAGCGAGCGCATGCATTCGACAGTCGAGCGCTTGTTGGAGCTTTCCAAGCTGGAGCAATTGGCCGCGCCGGAGCATCAACAACGCATCGAGGTGGCAGCGTTGTTCGCCCGCGCAACTGCGAACGCCGCAGCTCACGCGGAGCGCGTCGGCGTGCAACTCGTGTTCGACGAATCATCGACGCACATCGTGGGCGACGCAGAGACGCTGCAGCTCGCGATTGATAATTTGGTGCGCAACGCGATTGATTTTTCGCCGCGAGGCGGCGTGGTTCGCGTATCGGCGCTCGCAGTTCACCGCGCGGTGAACATCGACGTGACCGACGAAGGACCGGGGTTTGCCTCGTTCGTGCAAGAGCGCATCGGCGAGCGCTTCATCTCTACGCCACGCCCCGACGGCCGTCCCAAAGGCAGCGGCCTCGGCCTCGCCATTGCAAGACAGGTCGCACTGCTGCATGGCGGGACGCTGAGCGTGGAGCTGGCGCGTTCACTGACGTGCGTGCGATTGAGGTTGCCCGGGGCGTAGCGCTCGCAATAGGCAACGTTGCGCGCGGAGTAGGTCTGTAGGCGCTGACTTGGCGGCGCATCACGCCACGGAGCGACGCCAAGTCGTCGCCTACCGTACGTCGAATTTTCTTTGAGGAAACGTGTAGCGGCGACAACGACTTCACACAGACTTCACACACTTCATTTTCTGCGCACATGAGTTGCAGATATTCCATTCTGTTTTCAACGAACGGAGTGTGTGTATGAAGCGGTTTCCTTTGCTGGCCAAGGCGGCTTCGCTGGGTGCGGTGCTGATGGTGTTGATGGTGGGTTTGTCGATGATTGGTGGTCTGGCGGGTGAGCGCATGGGCTATCGGGCGCAGGCGGCGGCGAGCGTGCGCGAGAGTTTGGCGGGGCCGCAGACGATTGCGGGCGCGGCGATGTCAAGACGTTGTACGAAAACGGTGGAATCAACCGTGACTCGGGACAAGAAGACAGTGACCGAGCGAAACGACGAGCAGGTGTTACTGAAAGCGCTTCCGCAAAAGATTAGCTGGACTGCAAGCAGCAAAATCGAGCCGCGCTACCGAGGGCTCTACAAGGTGAACTCATTCAACTTGGAAGCAAAAGGCGACGTGACGTGGATCGCAGCGCGCGAACTCGCCGCGCCCAGCGTCAAAGCGCCTATCGTGGCCGTTCGATGCGAAGCGCCGCGCATGGAGTTCGCCGTCTCGGATGCTCGCGGAATTCGCAGTATTAAAGTCATCGGCCCGAAAGGAGCGGCCGAAGTTGTGGCGAGCACTACAGGTGAATTTTTCAAGACCGGATTCGAGTCGTCGATCAACGTCGACGAAGGCATGCTTGATAGTCCCCTGCGTGTTGAGTTGAACATCGAACTCGTTGGCACCGAGTCGCTTGGTTTTGTCGCATTGGGAAATGAAAACACCGTCGCGCTGCAATCAGATTGGGCGCACCCGTCATTTGTTGGGGCGTTCTTGCCGGTCAATCGCACGATTCGTGACGGCGGATTTGATGCGGGGTGGAGCGTTTCTTCTTTGGCTTCGAATGCGCGTGGGCAGTTAGGAAAGAACGTTTCCGCGTGCGCGGAGCGCGCCAGTGGCTCACAACAACCGACCGGCTGCCTCCAATCCTTCGGCGTAGATTTCATCGATCCGATCAATCCGGCTTCGCTCTCTGACCGCGCGACGAAGTACGGCATTTTGTTCATCGTGTTGACGTTTGCGGGCATCGTGCTCCTTGAAGTGTTGAAGGGCGAAGCGGTGCATCCGGTGCAGTATTTATTGATCGGCGCAGCGATGGCGGCGTTCTTCCTGTTGCTCTTGAGTTTGTCGGAGCACATCGCGTTTGTGTGGGCGTATGTGGCGGCGGCGGTGGCGTGCGTATTGCTCTTGACTGTGTACGCAAAAGCCGCGC
>Ga0209717_1003225_pt1 | contig 14483 bp, 4 predicted proteins | sample AD_UKC048_MetaG_FD_184418 | JGI IMG/M metagenome (GOLD analysis project Ga0209717, IMG submission 184418) | Active sludge microbial communities of municipal wastewater-treating anaerobic digesters from USA - AD_UKC048_MetaG (SPAdes) (version 2) | ecosystem: Engineered > Bioreactor > Anaerobic >... | reverse complement strand
CGGGTACGGATTCGAGGCCCGTCCAGGTGCCCGGGTTTTTGGTTTTGAGGCCAAGTTTTTTCAGAAATTCTTTCGGTTGCATTTGTCTAAGACGTTTGGCTGATAAAAAGCGGCGCAAAGGTAGGGAAACGGGCGCGGAATTCAGTATGTGCGAGTGTGTAGCAAAAACCAACCTCAAAGATTATGATTTAGTGACCACCCGGCTTTGGGCTCCTTTCAAGTCATCGGACGACTCTGAGTCATCCGATGACTTGAAAGGAGCCCAAAGCCGGGTGGTCACTAAATCATATTAAGATTAAAGTTCAACAAATTTCCGTTAAAATTTTCCCGATTCCCTGTTTCCATTAACCATCCTCAACAAAATGTAAACGGCTGAAAAGCCTGCATCAACATAGTAGTAAACGACTTCGGAACAACAAAAAAGCAGCCGGCAGACTTCCTTTAACTCACAATTGTTAAAATTGTAATGTGTATATTTTGCCAGCCTCTTTCAGAATACCTTTGAAATACCGAACCTTGTTGCGAAAACGCTTCGATAGCACATCGATTCCGGTCGTCAGGAGTTTTACCGACGACCGGAAGGACGTGCTACCGACAAAATACTAAACCGTATGAATATGAAACGAATCGGCCTCCTTCTGTTTATAGCCCTCGGCTATATCCAACTTTCGGCCCAGCAGATCACGTCAAAATTCACTTCCCGCGAGCGCGGCTGGTGGACGTTCGGCATCGACGGCGGCCTGGCGTACCAGAGCGCCGACGTGCGCACCACCTTCAACGGCTGGGGCGCCGGGCTCACGCTCGGTAAAAACCTGCTGTACCGCCCCGGTGGCGCATTTTCCTTCGATGTAAGAGGCCGGGGATTGTTCACCCGCAGTTACGGTCTCGATTTCAAACCGTCCTACGGTCTTCAGCGAAACGACGCCCTGAATGGCAACTATTCCTCCGAACTCGATTACCTGCAGGATGAAAGCGCACCGAACGACTCGTCGTTCGTGTACCAGAATTACCGCCATTCCATGGGCGAACTGGGCCTTGAAGGCGTGCTCACATTCAACCGCCTGCGCGAACGGACGGGCGTTGTGCTGTCGCTTTTCGGTGGCATCGGGCTCGATTTTTACAGCACCAAAACCGACCAACTGGCCGGTAACGAACCGTATAACTACTTGTCTGTCAATTCCTCCAATTCCAAAAACATCATTCTCGCCGATCTGAAAGACCTGCGCGACGGCACCTACGAAAGTCCCGCCGACGGATTCACGGAGCAGTCGCTCAAAGCCGGACTGATGCCCGGCGCCGGTATCGAACTCGGTTACCAGGTAGGGCCGCATTTTGTTATCGGCATCGGCCACAAAATTACGTTCAGCCGTACCGACATACTCGATGGTCAGCGGTGGACCAACAGCAACGCGCCCACCGGCAACAACGACTGGCAGCACTATACCAACCTGCATTTTCGCTGGGATATCGGTCGGGCCGAACCCAAAGTAGCGGCGCCGCGCATCGAGATCATCAACCCCGGCTCCAGCCCGTACGTGACCAGCTCTTCCAATGAAAACCTGCGCGCCCGCATCCAGAATGTATATGCCTACAGCGATGTGCAGTGCTATCTCAATGGCAGCAATCAGCCATTTACTTTTGAAAAAGGCCGCCTTTCCGCCGATCTGCGCCTCCGCCCCGGCCGCAATGAAGCGCGTATCGTAGCTACCAATCCGGCCGGCCGCGACGAAAAAACAGTTGTCCTCGTACTGGAAGACCGTTACACGCCACCGCCGCCGCCATACACACCGCCTCCGGTGACGCCTCCTCCACCGCCGGTGATGCCGAGGCCGGAAGTGCGCATCGTAGAGCCTTCCCGATCGCCATATACGACCGACCGCGACAACGTGCGCCTGCTGGCACAGATCAGAAACGTGACGGACCAGCGCGACCTGCGCCTGTTCGTCAACGGCTCCGACGCGCGTTTTACCCTGGCGGAAGGACTGGAAGCCAGTGTACGCCTCCGTGAAGGCCGCAACACGATCCGGGTGGAAGCGAATACCAGCGGGGGCCGCGCTTCCGATGAAATTGAAGTGGTGTATCAACGGTATACGGCTCCGCCACCCCCGCCGCCGTCCGGCCCGCAGGGCAAGCGCCCGGTGGTGCGCATCACACAGCCGCGCAACAATACCGAAACGACGACCGTGTCGAACTATACCCTGAAAGCCACGGTGGAAGAAGTAGACAACCGCGACGACATTACCGTTTATTTCAACGGAAATGTGCTGCGTAACGTCAGTTTCGACGTACGGTCTCACGCGCTGTCGGCCGACCTGAACCTGATCACCGGCAACAACAGCGTCACCATCCGGGCGCGCAACCGCTACGGCGATGGCGAGGCATCCGCTTCGATCATCAAAAACGTAGTGCAGCAAAAACCGGAAGTTACCATTACCGAACCGCGTGAAGGCGCTTCGTTCCGGCAGCCTGCCACGACGTTTAAAGCCACCACACGGTTCGTGACCTCGCGAAACGACATTACGCTGGAATTGAACCGCCGTACCGTGCCGTTCAATTTTGATGCGAACACCGGCGCAGTGACGGCCGACCTCACATTGCAGGAAGGCAAAAACAGTGTTGCCATTTCGGTGAAAAACAGTGCCGGCAGCGCCCAGGCAACTGCCCAGGTAAATTACCTCGCACCAAAACCGCCGAAAGTGAACATCACCGAACCGGCTAACAATTCGGAAACCCGCACGGCACAAGGGCAGCTGACGGCGGGTCTGGTAAACGTCGACAACAAAAACGACGTAACCGTTCAGGTGAACGGCGCTTCGGTGCTTTTCAGTTTCGATCCGAAACGCAAAATCATCAGCGCCAGGGTCAATTACGTGGAAGGAAACAACACGATTCGGGTGAGCGCTAAAACCGATGCGGGTTCAGACGAGGCTTCCGTCCTGGTGCGTTTTATAAAAGCCCAGCCGCCGGTTGTAACCATCCTCAATCCGAAAGGAACCCGTAACATTACCGACAAGCCGGCCTTCACGCTGACCGCCAAGGTTACCAATGTTTTCAGTGATAAAAACGTGCAGGTTACCCTGAACGGCACGTCAGTCACCGGATTTACCCTCGACAAAGGTGGAAACCTGTCGGCAGGCGTGACCCTGAAAAACGGGAAAAATACCTTTGTGGTAAAAGCGACAACCCCCGACGGAACAGCTGAAGCCACGGCAAGCATCCAGCTGGAAGTGCCGGCGGTAGTAATAGTGGATCCCAAACCGGTACTCGAATTTGTTACGCCGAAACGTAGTGGCGTGACGATGGCAGAGGTTGCTTTCAATATGAAAGCCACCGCCAAAAACCTGACCGACAAATCGCAGATCAGACTGAAACTGAACGGCCAGGAAATCCGGAACTTCGATTTCAGCGTTCGAGCCGCCGCTGTTACAGCAGCCCTGACGCTGAAAGAAGGCAAAAATATCATCCTGCTGGAAGCCACCAATAAAGGCGGTTCGGCTACTGCCCAAACGGAAATTATTTACAAACCCGCAGCGCCGTCCGTGCCCAAACCGGAAGTTGTCATCGAATCGGCTTCCCAGCCCACCGTCAGCCCGTTCAACCCGAACGAAGGCCGCAGCGCTGTAGTGGCCAATGTGCGGTACATCGACGCGAAGGAGCAGATTCTTGTGAAAGTGAACGGTGCGGCTGTGACCGATTTCACGTTCAATGCGGCGACGGCGAAAGTGACCTGGGTTTCGGTTTTGAAGAGAGGCGACAACCCCGTTGAAATAACCGTGACGAATGCCGGAGGCTCGGCAACGGCGACCCGGAACGTTAAGTTCGAGTGAGGTTATTAGTTATCGGTTATTAGTTATTAGGGGTGGGTAAGGGACCATCTGTACAAATGCCTGGCTGCTCGATTGCGCGGCCAGGCATAATTTTATACAGGTTTGGCTGCACCATCGAGTAACCAGGCATTATATATACAGGCCTGGCCGCACAATCGAGTAGCTAGGCATTTGTACAGATGGTCCCTTACCCACCCCTAATAACTAATAACTGATAACCAATAATCAGACATTATCGATACAGGCCTGGCTACACAATCGAGCAGCCAGGCATTAGTACAGATGGTCCCTTACCCACCCTAATAACTAATAACTGATAACTGATAACCAATAATCAGACATTATCGATACAGGCCTGGCTACACAATCGAGCAGCCAGGCATTAGTACAGATGGTCCCTTACCCACCCTGATAACTAATAACCGATAACTAATAACCAATTACAAAAAAACACTATGGTATGGTAATTGATTCAGGTATACCGAACAACACTGTTTCAATCCATGCGCCGCCTCAACGTCCTGGTCGCCGACGACCACCCCATCTTTGCAGAAGGTCTGCAAGCCGTTTTATCCCGTTCCGATGGCGGAAAATTTGCCTATCACATACAAGGCATCGCCCGTACGGGTCTGCAAATTTCGGATTGGCTGCGCTTTGGCAGTACGGATCTGTTGCTGCTCGACCTGAATTTACCTGAAACAGACAGCCTTAAAATGTTGCCGACCGTAAAAAAAGCGTCGGCCCAGACCCGTGTGCTGATCATGACCCTGTTTGATGACCCGCGTATGGTAAAAGCGGCATTTAAAGCAGGCGCCGACGGGTATATGCTTAAATCGGGTACACAAGCGGAATTGCTGGAGGCCATCGAAGAAGTGGTGCAGGGGCACACCTACCTTGGGAAAGGTATTGCGCTGGACAAGGCATATTCCGGAATTCAGGATTCCAGCAACGGTCTGCCCGACAAACAATTTGCCGGAAAATACGGATTGACCCGCCGCGAAATCGAGATCATGCAACATATCGGCAGGGCGCTCAGCAACAAGGAAATTGCCGATCAACTCTTTATAAGCGACCAAACCGTGAGTGTGCACCGCAAAAATATAATGCGGAAATTACGGGTAAACAGCACTGCCAGCCTGATAAAAATCGCCTTCGAACACCACCTCGTGTAAGAATTTTAACATCCTTAACATTAAATTACCCCTCAAATGGTATGCCTTCTGAAAAGATCGGCATTGTTTTTGAAATGTTTAGGAATGCTGGTTAAGTGGTCTTTTATGCCTCCATTCGTTTGTAGGATTATGGAAGGAAACCTAACTTTGCAACTGCGCTATCCCCAAACTGATGAAGCGCTTCTTACTTCAAATATAATTTTCACAAACAGTTTTAATTAATCTCATGAGAAAAGCAAATTCTACTTTCTCTTCTATGGTACTGGGGTTGTTGGCTACTTTGGTTGTGACTTTCACAGCCACAGTAAACGTCAATGCTCAGTGTACACTTATTTGTAATGACTTGGTGAATGTATCGCTCGCCGAGGATTGCTCGTTGACCCTGCTTCCGGATATGATCCTGGAAGGAGGCGGTTGCCCAAACGGCATTTTGGTCGTTGAAGTTGACCGCGTTGCGCCGTTTGGTAACGGCCCATGGGTAACTGGTGTACTTACTTCCGCCGACCTGAACAAAACGTTCGCAGTGCGCGTAAGAAACACGGCTACTCCAAACGGCAACACCTGCTGGGGTATGATCCATGTAGAAGACAAACTCGCTCCGACGATTCTGTGCGCTGATATCACTATCAGCTGCGCTATTACGGAATACAGCCCGAGCGACCTGGAAGACCTGGGCTTCGCACAGGCTTATCCGGATGCCAGCGATAACTGCTATACGCCTACGCTGTCGTTCACGGACCAGTTCTTCGATCTCCCTTGCGGAAGCCAGGGTGACCTGAGCGCCCGTGCAGTACGTACGTGGACTGCTGTTGACGGCAGCGGCAATTCCGCTACCTGCCAGCAGGACATCTACTTCGAACGTCGCCATCCTGATGACGTCGATTTCCCGGAAGATGTGACCATCTACTGCGACGAATCGTATCCGGTTGATGCTGATGGCCACCCGTCTTCTTCCCTGACCGGTGCTCCTTACATCCTTGATTTCGGTGTGAACGTTCCGATTTTCCCGAACAACTCTTTCTGCGAAATCAATGCTACCTACACGGACCAACTGATCACCGTATGCGAAGGCACCCGTAAATACCTCCGTACCTGGACGGTATACGACTGGTGTATCCCTACCGGCGCCGGCAATCCGCTGTACCACATTCAGCTGATCAAAATCCTGGACGACCAGGGTCCTGAAATTGCTTGCCCAAGCGACATGGTGGCTTCCACGAATCCGAACCAGTGCTGCGCTACGGTAAACCTGCCAGACGTGATCATCGACGACAACTGCTCGCGCATCAGCAGCATCAGCGCAATGGTGGTTGCTTACGACCAGTATCTGCCTGATCAGGTGATCGGTACTTACAATATCACCGGCAACACCCTGTCTACTTTCCCGGGCAATAACTTCTGGGATCGCGACACACTGGGCCGCTACGGCACTACGCCTTGCCTGCCTATCGGTACGCACACTGTTATTTACATGGCACAGGATGCTTGCGGTAACACCAGCTCCTGCTCCTTCCAACTGACGGTTCTGGACGATATCGCTCCAGTGGCTACCTGCACACAGTTCACGACGGTTGCTATCGGCACGGATGACCCGACTGACTGCTACGTACCAAGCGCCAACTGCGAATTCGCAGGTGTTACCTGGGTTCCGGCTTCAGCTTTCGATCAGGGCTCGCACGATAACTGCAACGGTGTTGAATTCACCATCCGCCGTATGCCTGAAGGTGACGGTACCTACAGCGACTGCATCGACGGACTTTCTCCGCTGTGCGACGGCTACGAATACAACGTTGCTACTACTGAAAACGACTCGATCAAATTTTACTGCTGCGAAGTAGGAACTACCCAAACGGTAATCCTGCGCGTTTATCAGGTTGACATCAACGGCAACCGCGACTACTACCGCAACGACGACGGCAGCCCGCTGACCGATCCGGACGGTGTTATTCAGTACATCTACAACGAATGTATGATCAACGTAGAAGTACAGGACAAAATCAAACCGACTTGCCAGCCACCTGCGCACGTAACGGTTAACTGCGAAAACTTCGATCCTACGCTCTGGGCTTACGGCTACCCGATCATTTCGGACAACTGCTGCCTGGACCAAACGCCTCCAACGAGCGCTAACCCACAAGGTCAGACCGGTATTCCTGCCGGTACAACCGCTGTCCCGAACGTTTGTGGTGCTACTCAAAAAACGTACTACAACAACTTCCTGAACGCGAACTTTGACACTACCTGCAACCGCGGTATCATCATCCGTCGCTTCACGGCATGGGATTGCCAGGGCTTCTCGAGCAGCTGCACACAACGTGTAACGGTAACAAACACCCAGGCTTACACGGTTCAGTTCCCTGCCGACAAACTGGTTAACTGCGTTACCGCTCCTGACTTCGGCAAACCGATCATCACCAACGATGAAGGTTGCGAACTGGTTGGAACGGCATACAACGACGTGGTATTCACGGTTGTACCGGATGCCTGCTACAAAATCGAACGTACCTGGACGATCATCAACTGGTGCACGTACCTGCCCGACAATCCTTGCACGGCAATCACCCGCAACGCGGTGAACCCTGTAACTGGTCTGGCTCCATCCAAAACGGTGAACGTTACGGCTGAGAACTGCATCACGTACAAACAGATCATCAAAGTAATCGACCAGACTCCTCCAACAGTTGCTTGCCAGGATATCGACACTTGCGACCTCTCGACGAACAATGTTCGTTACTGGAACGACGGTCTGAACTGGTGGGATAACGGCACGATGCAGCACGACCTGTGCGAGAAAGAAACGGAAATCGCAGTAACCGCTACGGACTTCTGCGACACCCTGTCTCCAACCGGTGGTCTGCGTTTCCGCTACCTGCTGTTCCTGGATCTGGACGGCGACGGCATCATGGAAACAGTAGTTTCCAGCGCTGACCTTGCAACCCGCCCATTGGGCCAGGTTCTGTATGGCAACGCAACCACTCCGCTGTACCACGGTGGTACGCCATGGTTCTTTGACAACACAAGCAACGCTAACCAGCGCTACCGCTTCGACATCGAGCAAACTGCCAACGGTGCGAAAGTAATCTGGCGCAACGCTTCGGGCACGAAACTGCCTGAACTGGCACACGGTCGTCACAAAATCAAATGGATCGCAGAAGACGGTTGCGGTAACGAAGCCGTTTGCGAAAAAACCTTCACGATCAAAGACTGCAAACCACCGGTTGTGGCTTGTGCAAACGTGAACATCAACCTGATGGTAGGTGGTATGGCTACACTGTGGGCAACTGACTTCTTCCTGTACGGAGATGACAACTGCACCCCGACGAACATCCTGAACCCTACACTGGCTGTGATCCGCGCCGACGAAAATCCGGGCAATACCTACCCAGGTAGCGCACCTGCCAACCAAAGCGTGGTAGTAACCTGCGACGACGAAGGCACCAACGTACCAGTACAAGTATGGCTGCAAGATGCTGCCGGCAACGCCGACTTCTGCATCGCATACGTAAACGTACAGGCTAACGTAGTAGGCTGCGACGGCAACACGCCTTCCGCTACCGTTGCCGGTGCACTGGCTACTGAAAACACACTGAGCATCGACCAGGTGTCCGTAGGATTCAACATTGCTCCGAACATGAACAATACACAGGTAGTAGACGGTAACTACGCTTTCAGCAACGTTCCAATGGGCACTAACGTAACCGTTACGCCTGCTAAAGACAACGATCCGCTGAATGGTGTAACTACCTATGACCTGGTACTGATCTCCAAACACATCCTGGGTCTGGAGCCGCTGACAACGCCTTACAAAATGATTGCTGCTGACGCTAACCGCTCCGGTTCGATCACTACGTTCGACATTGTCGAGTTCCGCAAACTGATCCTGGGTATCTACGAAGAACTGCCTGGTAACACATCCTGGAGATTCGTGAACAAAGCATACTCGTTCCCGAGCCCATCCAATCCGTTCCAGACTACGTTCCCTGAGAACCTGTCTATCAGCAACCTGGCAGCCAGCCAGATGAACGCCGACTTCGTAGGTGTGAAAATCGGTGACGTGAACAATTCCGTTACGCCGAACTCCCTGCTGTCTGCTGAATCCCGTACCGCCGGTACGCTGGTATTCGATGTGAACGCTGCATCCCAGTCTGTAAAAGCAGGCGAAGAAGTAGTAGTGAACTTCAAAGCCGCTGAGAAAATGCTGGGCTACCAGTTCACAATGAACTTCGACGGTCTGGAAGTAGTAGAAGTAATGCCGGGCGCTAACATGACGAAAGACAATTTCGGTGTGTTCTCCGACGCTATCACGACTTCCGCTGAAGGTGACGCTACCGAATTTGCAGTGAAATTCCGCGCAGTGAAAGCAGGTGACATCAGCCGTATGCTGAACGTTTCCAGCCGCATCACGAAAGCAGAGGCTTACACCGCAGGTGGCGAACGCAACGAAGTTGCATTCCGCTTCGAAGGTTCCACCGGTGTAGTAATCGGCACGGGCTTCGAACTGTACCAGAACCAGCCTAACCCGGTTGTAGGCAAAACGAGCATCTCGTTCAACCTGCCGGAAAGCGCAGACGCAACCCTGAAAATCACGACGGTAGAAGGCCGCGTGGTGAAAATGGTGAAAGGCGCCTTCGCAAAAGGTCTGAATACTGTAACACTGAACCGCTCCGACCTCGAATCCGGTATCCTGTTCTACGAACTGTCTACCTCGAACAACAGCGCAGTGAAAAAGATGATCATCGTAGACTAATCTACTGATAGTCAACTTATAAAAGAGAGAGCGGGTGTGCGGCGAAAGCCGTGCACCCGCTTTTTTTGTGCGCCAGATCCTGCTGTGAATGTGAATTCCTGGGGTAGATGATTTTTGTTATTTGTGCTGGTAGATAAGAGCAACCAATACCACCGGCTTCGGAGAAGCCCAACATTTGTAGAAAAGACCAAGCGTCACCACCGGCTTCGGAGAAGCCCAACATTTGTAGAATGATCAAGCGTCACCACCGGCTTCGGAGAAGCCCAACATTTGTAGATTCCAGGAGAAATGAACCTTTGGCTTTTATGAATCCGAATATTTGCGTTGAACGTGGTCTGTTTTTCGAAATCTGAAATCAAATTCACATGGGATCTACAAATGTTGGGCTTCTCCGAAGCCGGTGGTGGCGCTTGGTCTTTTCTACAAATGTTGGGCTTCTCCGAAGCCGGTGGCGACACTTGATCATTCTACAAATGTTGGGCTTCTCCGAAGCCAGTGGTGACGCTTGATCATTCTCGCCGAATCACCCGGGCATTCCATCTGGCAATAATCATATATGCTAAAAATTAAATTTGAAAAACGCTCCATACCGCCTCATTTTGAGCCCGGTGAAGTACCTTTGCGGCCTTTGTGGCAAAAGTCGCATAAGAATAAATTGCAATCTGAAAAGCATCTTGCCGTTTAGAGAGCATGTTGAGTTTTTCATGCTGAGGCGAAAACGGAAAAATTTTATTTCAGGCAAGGCAAATTTTGCAGTCGGATGCGGGCAATCCGGCGAAAAATTTAACGAAGACTTGAAATAAAATTTTTCGTTTGCAGCCCGGCAATGAAAACCTCAATATGTTCTTAGGCGAGTACAGGAGTTGAAGCCTGGAAGGCGGGCAAAAAAATCGAATATTCATTTTTTATAGGCAAATCCGTATAAAAAACAGCCTTTTTTTCGCTGATCTCGTTTTTGGCCCGCTTTTTGAAAAGTATGTAGTATCACTTTTAATCCCGAGCGTTGTAAAACGTTTCCCGTCCTCTTCCCAGAGGTAATTTCATGACATCTTATTAATAGAAATCCAATTGTTTTCCATGAATCTTTGTGTACGTCGCAATGTATTCCTAGTGGTATTTGGACTGTTATCGGCAGCGGGAGCACTTTCTGCGCAGGTAGGGTTTTCTTTACCCTTTGTAAACAACGTAACGCCTGGCAGCCCGCTGAACGCCCCCGTTCAGGTAACCGGTTTCAACAATATTGCAGGCGTGCAGTTTGTCATCACCTGGGATCCCCAGGTGCTCAGTTTTCTCACCGTCGATAATTTCAACCTTCCGGGTCTGGACGCTGCCGAATTCAACAGTTCGCAGGCAGGTACCAATGGCATACTTCGTTTTGCCTGGGTCAGCGACAACCTGACCGCAGGTACGACCAAACCGGACGGCTCCACGATTTTCCGGGTCCGTTTTCAGGTACTTGGCGCCATAAATTCCAGTACGCCTATTACTATTACGCAGAGCGCGCCGACCAGTTTCGAGGTAAATCAGGTCGTCAACGGCAATTTACAAGCCTACGGAATCGACCAGGTAAACCTTACACAGGGCTTCGCAGCCGTCGGTTATACGGTCGGCGTTTCGGAGATTTCCAACGATTCAAAATGGGCAGTAAGCATCGTTCCCAACCCCTTTTCGGATACGGCACAGATATTTTTTGAAAACGAAGAAGGTACTGATATTCAAGCGGTTATAACAGATATAGCCGGAAAAATTATCCTCGAAAAAAACTTTTTTTCGTCCACATCCGGCCAACATGGCATGGAAATTGCCTCTTCTCTATTACGTGAAAAAGGCATGTATTTCTTGATACTACGCACTGATAAACGATCGTGCGTCCGACCCTTGTTCCTGTTTTGATTCACATCTATTTCATCATCATCCCACTTCCGCGTTAAAGATGAGACCGATTACAAGCATCCTCGTTGCAGGACTGTTATTCATTGCCCTTCAAATGTCCGGGCAAGCGCTGATAACCAGTTTTTCTCCTGCCACTATTACCTCTTCGGTTGGTAGCACCGTAACGCTCCAGTTCAAAGTAACGAACTTCACCAACATTGCCTCCGCGCAATTCCCTATCAAGTACGACCAAACCAAGCTACAGTTTGTATCGGTAAACGGCTTCGCGCTGCCCGATCTGTCTGCCGGCAACTTCAACGCAATACCTGCGCAGGGAGTGGTTCGTTTTACCTGGTTTCCCGATCCCGGCGTCAATCCGACCGGCGTAACGGTGCCGGATGGAACGACGGTTTTCACCATCTCTTTCTCCGTACTGGCAACAGGTGCGACCACCGTCAATCTTTCGCCCAGCGTGGCGCCGAGCATCGAGGTGATCCGCAACGGCGCACCGATCACGGTGTCGTACCAGGCGGGCGGTTCCACCATTACGGGTGGTTCCGGCGGCGGCAACCCGAACCCTACTGCCTTTCAGGTAGTAGCCAATACGATTTACATTCCTAAAGATTCCATTCGCTGCATGCCGGTGACCGTCAATAACATGACGAACATCATTTCCGCGCAATATGCCATGCACTGGAATACGGCAGTGCTGCAATACCAGAACACCAAGGCATTCGACCTGCCCTACCTGACGGCTTCCGACTTCAACGTGCCCGCCACGCCTGCCGGAACCCTGCTGCTGGGCTGGGACGACGAATCACTGCAAGGCGTAACCCGTGCCAACGGTTACAAGATATACGAAGTATGCTTCAAAGGCGTAGGAGCCGCAGGCACCAACTCACTGGTAACGTTCGACGGCGTGGGTATTCCACCCAGTTCGGGCAGCGCGGAAGCGTACAATACTGCCAACCAGAATGTGTGGACCGCTTCTTCCGGTGTAACCGATACGTTGTTCGTCACGGCTCCGCCGCTGCCAAACACCAGCCTGACCTTTACGGTGGATAAGGACTCCGTACCGACCGGCTCGCAAACCTGCCTCGACGTGAAAGTGAAAAACTTCACCGACATCGTGGCCATGCAATTCGGTATGACGTACGATCCGACCAAATTGCAGTTTCTGATGATTAACACCGGCGCCAACCCGCTCGGCGTTCAAACAGGCGTAAGCGGCCCCAACTTCGTAGCCACGCCTACCATCGCTGCCGGTACGATCCGTTTTATCTGGGACGACAGCACGGCGCCTTTCGGCGTGACGGTGCCTGATAATACCTCCATTTTCTCCGTTTGTTTCCAGGTAGTAGCGCCTACGGGTACTACGACGCCGGTTACCATCGGCAACGTGACAGGCCTGCCTGCTGCATTTGCTAAAGAAGGGGTCGGCGAGATTCCGGGCGTTATGAACAGCGGACACGTATATACTACAGCCGAACAGCCTTGTACGGTTACCGGTACCGCTACCAACCCTGCCTGCGCAGGAGTGAACACGGGTTCGATCAACCTGACCGTTTCGGCTAACTGCCCGGCACATACCTATGCATGGGCCGGACCAAGCGGCTACACCGCTACCACGGAAGATATCAGCAACATCGCTGCCGGTGCATACACAGTAACGGTGTCGTTCTCGGGCGGTACTACCCAAACGGCTACGTTCACCCTGACTGCTCCGTCGGCCATCACCGCTACTGCTGTTGCAACGCCTGCAAACTGCTTCGGCGGTATGGACGGCGCTATCACGCTGACTCCAAGCGGCGGCACGGCTCCCTACACCTATGCATGGTCGGGTCCGAGCGCATACACTTCGACCACACAAAGCCCTACCGGCCTGAAAGCAGGTAGTTATACCGTCGTTATCACGGATGCCAGCGGATGTTCCTTTACGCCACCGGCGGTTACCGTAGCACAACCCAATGCGATCGCATTGCCTTCCAACCAGTTGGTTGTGAAGAACGTATGTTTCGGACAAACGAACGGTACCATCAGCATCGGCGTAACGGGCGGCACAGCCCCTTACACGTTCCTGTGGGCCGGCCCGGGCGGATACTCTTCCACTTCGGAAGACCTCATCAACCTCGCAGCAGGTTCTTACACCGTAACAGTGACGGATACCAAAGGCTGTACTTTTGTAAGCAGCCCGGCTATCACGGTACAGTCGCCGGCAGCAGCACTGAGTGCCACGTTGCTAAACTCTACCAATGTTTCCTGCTTCGGCGCTTCTACAGGCGCTATCATGATCAATGTTGCCGGTGGTACGCCTATTTATTCTTACGCATGGCAAAAAGACGGTTCTTCTTTTTCCTCCAGTAAAAACCTGACTAATATTCCCGTAGGTTCCTACAACCTGACGGTAACGGATAATGCCGGTTGTACTGCTACGCTCGGCCCGATTTCGATCACCGGCCCTGCTTCCGGCCTGTCGGTCAGTTCCACGAATACCAACGTGAGTTGCCCAGGCGGCAATGACGCCTGCATCACCCTGAACATCACCGGCGGTACCGGCACACCTACCATCACCTGGAGCCCCAGTATTCCGGGCGGTGCCAACCCTTGCGGACTGTCAGCCGGCACGTACACGGCAACGGTAACTGACCAGGGCGCTTGCTCTGCCACTTCCCAGCCCATCACCATCACAGGTCCTGCGGCTATCTCGATCGGCCAGGTCGACGTGATCGGCGTATCCTGCGCAGGCACTGGCAACGGCGGCATCGTGATTCACCCTTCCGGCGGCAACGGCGGCCCGTACACGGTTTTCTGGAACGGCAGTTCACTGTCCGGTGAAGCCATCAGCGCACTGGCCGGCGGCACCTA
>Ga0209717_1003221_pt1 | contig 14487 bp, 13 predicted proteins | sample AD_UKC048_MetaG_FD_184418 | JGI IMG/M metagenome (GOLD analysis project Ga0209717, IMG submission 184418) | Active sludge microbial communities of municipal wastewater-treating anaerobic digesters from USA - AD_UKC048_MetaG (SPAdes) (version 2) | ecosystem: Engineered > Bioreactor > Anaerobic >... | reverse complement strand
AGCTCCTGGGCGCGTGGTCGGTCCAGCGTGGGCAAAAAGCGCCGTTCGGAGCGCCACAAATCCGTCAGCTCGTCGGTGTTTTGGTAGACGCCCACCGTTAGCCCGGCCAGATAGGCCGCGCCCAGCGCTGTGGTTTCAATCACTGCGGGCCGCACCACCGGAATGCCCAACAGGTCCGCCTGAAACTGCATCAACAGATCGTTGATGCAGGCGCCGCCGTCCACCCGCAGCTCCGACACGGTGGCGCCACCCACATCGGCCACGTCGCGGCCCATGGCTTGCAGCAGTGCCGCGCTTTGGTAGGCGATGCTCTCCAGCGCGGCCCGGGCAATATGGGCCACGGAGGTGCCGCGTGTTAAGCCGGTGATGGTGCCGCGCGCATCGGGCTTCCAGTAGGGTGCACCCAGCCCGGTAAAGGCCGGCACCACGATCACACCACCGGAATCGGGCACGCTTTGCGCCAGGGCTTGTACCTCACCGCTGGCCTGGATGGCGTGCAAGCCATCACGCAGCCATTGCACCACCGCGCCGCCGACAAAGACGCTGCCTTCGATTGCAAACTCGGGCGTGGGGGCAGTTTGCGCTGCGCTGGTGGTAATCAGGCCGTTGTGGGAGGTCTGGAAGTTGCCACCGGTGTGCATCAGCATGAAGCAGCCGGTGCCGTAGGTGTTCTTCACCATGCCCGCCTTGAAGCAGGCCTGGCCAAACAAGGCGCTCTGCTGGTCGCCTGCCACGCCACCAATGGGGATGGCATGGCCCAATAGGTCGGGTGCAACTTCACCATACAGTGCGCTGGACGGCTTCACGGTTGGCAGCAGGCTTGCGGGAATGTCCAGCGCTTGCAGCAGCTCGGCATCCCATTGGTTGGTGTGCACGTTGAACAGCATGGTGCGTGACGCGTTGCTGACGTCGGTGGCATGCACGGCCCCGTTGGTCAGTCGCCAGATCAGCCAGCTGTCCACCGTGCCAAACGCCAGTTCTCCATTGGCGGCCTGTTGCCGGGCACCGACCACGTTGTCCAGTATCCATTTCAGCTTGGTGCCGGAGAAATAGGCATCCACCAGCAAGCCTGTTTTGGCCTGGATGGTGTCGGCCAGACCCCGCTCGCGCAGGGCTACGCAGGTGGGTTCGGCACGGCGGTCTTGCCAGACGATGACGTGGTGCAGGGGCAGACCCGTGCGCCGGTTCCACACCACGGTGGTTTCTCGCTGGTTGGTGATGCCCAGCGCCTGCACCTGACTGGCGGTGATGCCGGCCTTGGCCAGGGCTTCGCGGGCCGTGGCCAACTGGGTGCGCCAGATCTCCTCTGGGTCGTGCTCCACCCAGCCAGGTTGTGGGTAAATTTGCGGTAGCTCCAACTGGGCTTGCGCCACCACGCGGCCCAGGGCGTCAAACACGATGCTGCGGGAGCTGGAGGTGCCTTGGTCCAAGGCAAGCAGATAGGTCATGGGTTCACCTTGGGGGTAGATGGGGCTGCGGTGCTGGATGCTACGGTGTAGCGTACCTGCGCATCCGTGAGCAGGTCAGGGAAGGGGTCTGGGGGTGGGGCATCGGTAAACAATCGGTCGATCTGCGACAACTTGGCTACCTCCACCATGGCGGGGCGGTTGAACTTGCTGCTGTCTGCGGCCACCCAGACCTCACGCGCATGCGCAATGATGGTCTGTGACACCTTGACCTCGCGGAAATCGAAGTCGCGCAGGGTGCCGTCGGCCTCGATGCCGGAAATGCCGATCAGCGCAATGTCCACCTTGAATTGGCGTATGAAGTCCACCGCCGCTTCGCCAACAATGCCCTGATCCCAGCCCCGCACGACACCACCGACCACGATCACCTCGCTGTGGGTGTTGGCGCTCAGGATGCTTGCCACATTTAGGTTGTTGGTGATGACCAGCAGCCCGGTGTGCCCGTGCAGGGCCCGCGCAATGGCCTCGGTCGTGGTGCCAATATTCAGGATCAGCGAGCAGTCATTGGGCACCGCAGCGGCCACATCGCGGGCGATGCGAATCTTGCCCTCGGCGTTGAGGTTTTCCCGCTGCTTGTGGGCGATGTTCTCAATCGTCGAGCTGGGCACCCGCACGCCACCGTGGAAGCGCGCCAGCAAGCCTTCGTCGGCGAGCCGCTGCACATCGCGGCGCACCGTCTGCAGGGTGACCCCCAGCGTGTCGGCCAATTGCTCCACGGAAACGGTGCCATGGGTTTGCACATAGGCCAGCAATTCAAACAGTCTGGGGTGTCGATTCATTGAGGTTCCTTTGGCGGATGTTGCCATGGTGGCACATCTTAAAACGAATAAAAACGAACAAAATTAGGGTAAATACCGAGTTAAATCGAAAACAAAAGAATAACAATCGCTGAAATCGAATTCAGACGAAAACACAAAGAAAAGGTGGCGTGATGCAGTTGTCCCTGGAAGGCGTCAACAAACGAGTGGGCCCGCAGACCTGGTTGCACGACATGAGTATCGCGCCGCGCAGCGGCGCGGTCACCGTGCTGCTGGGGGCCACCCAAGCCGGCAAGACCAGCCTGATGCGCATCATGGCGGGGCTGGATGTGCCCACCACCGGGCGGGTGTTGGTGGACGGGCGTGACGTGGTGGGGGTCCCGGTGCGTGAGCGCAACGTCGCCATGGTGTACCAGCAGTTCATCAACTACCCCTCGCTCAAGGTGCGCGACAACATTGCCTCTCCGCTCAAGCTGCGCGGCGAAAAAAATGTGGACCAGCGCGTTCGGGAATTGGCCGAGAAACTGCACATCGAGATGTTTCTGGACCGGCTACCGGCCGAACTCTCGGGTGGCCAGCAACAGCGCGTGGCCTTGGCCCGCGCCTTGGCCAAGGGCGCGCCTCTCATGCTGCTGGATGAACCCCTGGTGAACCTGGACTACAAGCTGCGCGAGGAACTGCGCGACGAATTGACCGCACTGTTTGCGGCGGGCAACTCCACCGTGGTTTATGCCACCACCGAGCCGGGCGAAGCCTTGCTGCTGGGCGGCTACACCGCTGTGCTGGATGAGGGCGAGCTGCTGCAATACGGCCCCACCGCCGAGGTCTTTCACAAGCCGGCCTCGTTGCGGGTGGCGCGTGCCTTCAGCGATCCCCCCATGAACCTGCTGGCCGCCGCTGCGACCCCCGAGGGTGTGCAACTGGAAGGCGGGCCGCTGTTGGCACTGGGCCTGTCGTCCAAATCAACCCCCAAGCTGACCGTTGGCATGCGGGCCAGCGCATTGCGCGTACACGCCCAACCGGGCGACGTGGCACTGCCCGGCAAAGTGGAGCTGGCCGAAATTTCGGGGTCAGACACCTTTGTGCACGTGCACACCCTGGTGGGTGAGCTGGTGGCGCAGCTCACCGGCGTTCACTACTTCGAGTTGGGCGTGCAGGTCACCCTGTACTTCAATCCCGCGCTGGTTTATGTGTTTGACGCCCAGGGCATGCTGGTGCTGGCGCCCGTGCGCGGCGGGGGACGTTGATATGGCACGCATTGAACTGGATCTGGCCCACGCCTACCGGCGTGACCCCAAGCAGGACAGCGACTACGCGCTGCTGCCCCTGAAGATGGCGTTCGAGGACGGTGGTGCCTATGCGCTCTTGGGCCCTTCTGGCTGCGGCAAGACCACGCTGCTCAACATCATGTCTGGCCTGGTGACCCCGTCGCAGGGCAGTGTGCTGTTTGATGGGCGTGATGTGACCAGCGCCTCGCCCCAGCAGCGCAATATTGCCCAGGTGTTCCAGTTCCCGGTGATCTACGACACCATGACCGTGGCGGAGAACCTGGCCTTCCCCTTGCGCAACCGCAAGATGCCCAAGGAGCAGATTGCCAAACGCGTGGGCGAGATTGCCGAGATGCTGGAAATGAGCGGCCAGTTGAACCAGCGCGCCGCTGGCCTCGCGGCCGACGCCAAACAAAAAATTTCGCTGGGTCGTGGCCTGGTGCGCCCCGATGTATCGGCCGTGCTGTTCGATGAACCGCTGACCGTGATCGACCCCCACCTGAAGTGGCAGCTGCGCCGCAAGCTCAAGCAAATCCACCATGAACTCAAGCTCACCTTGATCTATGTGACCCACGACCAGGTGGAGGCTTTGACCTTTGCCGACCAGGTGGTGGTGATGACACGCGGCCGAGCGGTGCAAGTGGGCTCTCCCGCCGATTTGTTCGAGCGCCCCAGCCACACCTTTGTGGGTCATTTCATTGGCTCACCCGGCATGAATTTTCTGGCCGGGCAGGTGAACGGCCAGGGTGTGCAGGTGGGCGATACCACACTGGCCTTGTCTGCTGGTCGCTCCTTGCCAGCAGGTGACATCAAGCTGGGCATACGGCCGGAGTACCTGACTCTGGTACCGGCCCAGACCGACGGTGCGCTGGCCATGACCGTGTCACGCGTGCAGGACGTGGGCACCCATGTCATGTTGAGTGCCGACTTTGAAGGCACCACCTTGAAGGCGCGCCTGTCAACAGACGCGGCCCAGCTCACGGTCGGCGACACCGTGTGGCTCAAGGTGTTGGGTGAACACACCTGCATCTACAAGAATGAGGAGATTGTGGAATGAGCACTACAACGAAGCCAATCAACCAGAAAGCCTGGTTCTTGATTCTGCCCATGCTGATTTGCGTGGCGTTTTCCGCCGTGCTGCCTTTGATGGTGGTGGTTAATTATTCGGTGCAGGACATCATCTCGCCGGAGCGCCGCGTGTTTGTCGGCACCGAGTGGTTTGCCGCGATCATGCGTGACGAGGAATTACATGGCGCCCTGTGGCGGCAGATCACGTATTCGTTCGCGGTGCTGGCGGTGGAGCTGCCACTGGGTATCTTGCTGGCGCTGGCCATGCCGGCCCAGGGTTGGAAGTCGTCCGCAGCCTTGGTGATCGTGTCGCTGTCCCTGCTGATCCCCTGGAACGTGGTGGGCACCATCTGGCAGATTTTTGGCCGAACGGATATCGGTTTGATGGGGGCTGCGCTACTGGGCATGGGCATTGACTTCAGCTACACCGGCAACCCGGTGCACGCCTGGCTCACGGTGTTACTGATGGATGTGTGGCACTGGACGCCATTGGTCGCGCTGCTGGGGTATGCCGGTCTGCGCTCCATCCCCGACGCCTACTACCAGGCCGCCAGCATTGATGGCGCCAGCAAGTGGGACGTCTTTCGGTATGTGCAGCTACCCAAGATGCGGGGCGTGCTGATGATTGCGGTGCTGCTGCGCTTCATGGACAGCTTCATGATCTACACCGAACCCTTTGTGCTGACCGGGGGCGGGCCGGGCAATTCGACCACCTTCCTGTCGCAGTTCCTCACACAAAAAGCCGTGGGTCAGTTTGACCTGGGACCGGCTGCCGCGTTCTCCTTGATCTACTTCCTGATCATCTTGCTGATGTGTTTTATCTTGTACAACTGGATGCAGCGCGTCGGCACCCAGGAAAAGGAGGGTGGCGGCCATGCATAAACCCAAGTTCCAGAAGCGCTCGCTCTTCATGATCGCCTATGTGGTGTTTGCGCTGTTGCCCATCTACTGGATGGTCAACATGTCTTTCAAGACCAACAACGAAATCCTGGCCGGCTTCTCGCTGTTCCCGCAGCATTTCACGTGGGACAACTACAAGACCATCCTGACTGACCCGGCCTGGTACTCGGGCTATATCAACAGCCTGATCTATGTGGGCATCAATACGGTCATTTCCTTGATCGTGGCGCTGCCGGCAGCCTATGCGTTCTCGCGCTACAGCTTCTTGGGTGACAAGCATGTGTTCTTCTGGTTGTTGACCAACCGCATGACCCCGCCTGCCGTGTTCTTGCTGCCGTTCTTTCAGCTCTATACCTCGGTCGGTCTGATGGACACGCACATTGCGGTGGCCCTGGTGCACCTGTTGTTCAACGTGCCCTTGGCGGTGTGGATTTTGGAAGGCTTCATGAGCGGCATTCCACGGGAAATTGATGAAACCGCGTATATCGATGGCTACTCATTCCCTCGATTTTTTGTGCAAATTTTCCTGCCGCTGATCAAGGCCGGTGTGGGTGTTGCTGCCTTCTTCTGCTTCATGTTCAGCTGGGTGGAGTTGTTGCTGGCCCGCACGCTGACCAGTGTGAACGCCAAACCCATTGCCGCCACGATGACCCGCACCGTGTCGGCGTCCGGCATGGACTGGGCCACGCTGGCGGCCGCCGGGGTGCTGACCATTGTTCCCGGCGCCATTGTGATTTGGTTTGTTCGCAACTACATCGCCAAGGGTTTTGCGATGGGTCGCGTTTGACACAGGAGTTCGAGATGTTTGATTGGATGGCATGGACCACCCCCGTTGCGGTGTTCTTCTCTTGCATTGTGCTGATGCTGGCCGGCATGACCGTGTGGGAGATCAAGTCTCCCACCACCCTGCGCAAGGGTTTTCTGCCGATTGAAACCACGCGCGGTGACCGCCTCTTCATCGGTTTGCTGTCGGCCGCCTATGTGAACCTGGCCTTTGTCGGCATCAGCGGAAAACTGGTGGCCTGGATGAGCCTGGACGGCGAACCGTCCATCTGGATCAGCTTTGTGCTTTCGATGGCTCTGTTGGCCCTGATCATGCGCAAGGGTTGACACTATTTTGTTGAATCAAGGATCGGCTTGTTCCCCCTGGAGCCGTTGCAGCCTTTCACACAGGGGTTCATTAGACCTAGGAGATTGACGATGAAATTGAGGTATTCCGTATTGGCAGTGGCTGTGGCCTGTGCCATGGCTAGCCAAGGCTGGGCTGACGAGGCCGCCGCCAAGAAATGGATTGACAGCGAGTTCCAGCCGTCAACCCTCTCCAAGACCCAGCAAGCAGCCGAGATGAAGTGGTTCATCGATGCGGCTGCCAAGCTCAAGACCAAGGGCGTGAAAGAGATTTCCGTCGTGTCGGAGACCATCACCACCCATGAGTACGAATCCAAGACGCTGGCCAAGGCGTTTGAGGAAATCACCGGCATCAAGGTCAAGCACGACCTGATCGGCGAAGGCGACGTGGTCGAGAAGCTGCAAACCTCCATGCAGTCCGGCAAATCCATTTATGACGGCTGGATCACCGACTCCGACCTGATCGGCACCCACTACCGCTATGGCAAGATTTTGAACCTGACCGACTACATGACGGGTGCAGGCAAAGAGTGGACCAACCCGGGCCTGGACATCAAAGATTTCATTGGCACCAGTTTCACCACCGCGCCCGATGGCAAGCTCTACCAGTTGCCCGACCAGCAGTTCGCCAACCTGTACTGGTTCCGCGCCGACCTGTTCGACCGCCAGGACTTGAAGGACAAGTTCAAGGCCAAGTACGGCTACGACCTGGGCGTGCCCTTGAACTGGAGCGCCTACGAAGACATCGCCGAGTTCTTCACCAATGATGTGAAGAACATCGACGGCAAGCCGATTTACGGCCACATGGACTACGGCAAGAAAGACCCATCGCTGGGCTGGCGCTTCACCGATGCCTGGTTGTCCATGGCCGGCTCCGCCGACATCGGCATCCCCAATGGCAAGCCGGTTGACGAATGGGGCATCCGCGCCTCCGCCGACGGCTGCACGCCACAGGGTGCCTCCGTGGCGCGTGGTGGTGCCACCAATTCACCCGCTGCCGTCTACGCCTTGACCAAGTACATCGACTGGATGAAGAAGTACTCCCCCAAGGAAGCCATCGGCATGACCTTTGGCGAAGCCGGCCCCGTGCCCGCGCAAGGCCAGATCGCCCAGCAAATCTTCTGGTACACCGCGTTCACGGCCGACATGATCAAGCCTGGCCTGCCCGTGGTCAATGCCGACGGCACTCCGAAGTGGCGCATGGCCCCCGGACCTAACGGCCCATACTGGAAGCAAGGCATGCAAAACGGCTACCAGGACGTAGGTTCGTGGACCTTCTTCAAGGACCACAATGCCGACAAGGTGGCTGCCGCCTGGTTGTACGCGCAGTTTGTGACCGCCAAGACAACGTCCCTGAAAAAGACCACCGTGGGCCTGACTCCGATCCGCGAGAGCGACATCAAGTCCAGTGCCATGACGGCCATGGCACCCAAGCTGGGCGGATTGGTCGAGTTCTACCGCAGCCCGGCCCGCGTGGCCTGGACGCCCACCGGCACCAACGTGCCGGACTACCCCAAGCTGGCGCAGCTGTGGTGGAAGAACGTGGCGGTGGCTGTGACGGGCGAAAAGACACCACAGGCCGCCATGGACAACCTGGCCAATGAAATGGACGACGTGATGGGTCGCCTGGAGCGTGCCGGCATGGCCGTGTGCCCACCCAAGCTCAACCCCAAGCAAGACCCCAGCAAGTGGTTGAGCGACAAGGGCGCACCCTGGGCCAAGCTGGCCAACGAAAAGCCAAAGGGTGAAACCATTGGCTACAACACGCTGCTGACAGCCTGGAAGAACGGCAAAACGCGTTAATGCGTTGCGTTGAATCTCCCATGCTCTAAAGGTTGGCCGTGTGAGCACATCTGCCACACGGCCATTTTTTTCCACATAGCCTATGCCCCAACACATGCAGCCCCAATTGACACGGCGCGCCGAGCTCACGGCCCAACTGGCACAAGTGCAGTCCTATGACATCGCCATCGTCGGCGGTGGTGCCACGGGTCTGGGCGTTGCGCTGGACGCCGCAGCCCGAGGATTCACGGTCGTTCTGGTGGAGTCGCACGACTTTGCCAAGGGCACTTCGTCGCGGGCGACCAAGCTGGTGCACGGTGGCGTGCGCTACCTGGCGCAGGGCAATATTTCGCTGGTGCGTGAGGCCCTGCATGAGCGCACCACGCTGCTGAACAACGCGCCGCATCTGGCGCAACCCCTGCCGTTCATCATGCCGTCCTACAAATGGTGGGAGACACCGTTCTACGGCATTGGACTCAAGATGTACGACGCCCTGGCAGGCAAGGCCGGCCTGGGCAAGACGGAATTTCTGAACCGAGACGAAGCGCTTCACTATCTGCCCACCGCACTGCCACAAGGTTTGCAGGGCGGCGTCAAATACTGGGATGGCCAGTTCAACGATGCCAAGCTGGCCATGGCGCTGGCCCGCACCGCCGCAGCGCGCGGTGCGCTGTTGGTGAACTACTGCCGCGCCGATCATCTGTTGTACGACGACGGCAAGGTGTCCGGCCTGGTCTGCGAAGACACTTTGAGTGGCATGCAATACACCCTCAAGACCCGTTGTGTGGTGAACGCCACCGGCGTCTGGGTGGACACGCTGCGCCAAAAAGACGGCGCTGCCAGCGGCGCCAGCAGCAAGCGCGCCACCCAACCCATGGTCACACCCAGCCAGGGCGTACACATGGTGGTGGACCGCTCGTTCCTGGACAGCGACGTGGCCTTGATGGTGCCCAAGACCGCCGATGGGCGTGTCCTGTTTGCGGTGCCCTGGTTGGGCAAGGTTATTTTGGGCACCACCGATACCCCGCGCAACGATCTGGCGCTGGAGCCCCTGCCGTTCAAGGAAGAGGTGGACTTCATCCTCAACGAATCGGCCCGCTACCTGCGCCGCGCACCGACACGCGCCGATGTAAAAAGCGTGTGGGTGGGCCTGCGCCCCCTGGTCAAGCCGCAGGACGACGACGGCGACAACACCAAAGGCATCAGTCGTGAACACACGGTGATGGTGAGTCGCAGCGGCATGGTGACCGTGACCGGCGGCAAGTGGACCACCTACCGTGCCATGGCCGAAGACGTGCTGGATGCCTGCGCCGACCGGTCTTTGCTGGAGCGCCGTGCCAAAGGCGTCACCACTCACCTCAAACTTGTGGGCTCCGGCGTGCCTGCAGCGCAGATTCGGTCCATCTGCATGCCACCCGGTTTGCACTCCTATGGCGATGAACAAGCCGTCGTACAGGCCATGCCCGGTGCGGACCGAATGCTCTGCGAAGGCCTGAGCGAAGGCATGGTGCGCTTTGCCGCGCGCCATGAATACGCCATCACCGTGGAAGACATGTTGGCGCGGCGTTCACGGCTGTTGTTTTTGGATGCCCGCTTGGCCGCAACGCTGGCACACGCGGTGGGAGAAATTTTGCGCCAGGAAACCGGTATTGACCCCCAAATCGAGGCCTTTACCGCACTGGCGCAGCACTATTTGCAACTGCCCGTGTAAGCACGGTATCCACCTATTGACGCCATTGCACAACGCCCCGACCATGGTTCTGATTCGGGTGTAAGAGGAGACCACATCGTGAGAGTATTTACGCGTCTGGCGCTGTTGGGCGGCATTTTGTCTGCCCTGTTGCTTGTTGTGGGCGGCATGGGCCTTTACGGTTTAGCGGCGACCAATGAGGCGTTGCGCACGGTCTATGAAGACCGCACCGTACCGGCAGGGCAATTGGGGGAGATCGGAGCCAAGCTGATCAGCAACCAGCTAGCCTTGACGGATAAGCCTTTCAACCGCCTCAAGGCCAGTATCGCACCTTTGATTGGCCACCACCCCTGCGCAAAAATCTTCGTGATTCTCACTACAGCGTGATTCCTGTGTCGGTTCGCCTTAAGTCTGTCAGTTTTGCACCTTAACTTGTCAGTAACTCGGCGGCATGAATTCCGTTTTCTATGCGCTTAAGTGAAAGTAACTGCTAATAAGACCCATGTGGCCCTCAACGGCTTGAGCCCCAAACTGACCCCTTAACTTGTCAGTAACTTGCATTTGCTACCTTAAGTGTGTCAGTATCTGCAAAACCAGCTTCCTCCTATAGGCCATGGCACGTTTCCTCGTTTTACCCGGCAGTGTGGCGGTCGCCAGCGATCGGCTGGTGCAAATACTTGGCCTGAATGTTGACGGCAGTATTGAAGCGCGCGATCTGGCCAATGGCAGCACGTTTAACTGTGATCCTTCCTTGTTGAAGGCAGCTCCTCGGGCCAGGCATGGACAGGCTGGAGCTGCACAGAGAATTGATGTGGCTGTCGACAATGATTGGGAAACAGCGCGTCAGCGCGAGGCGGTACTGCGGACAATTTCAGAGCAAGGTAACCTCAGCCGCCAAGTGGCCGACGCTGCTGCGAATCTAGGGGTCTCCGTGCGTACGGTCTTTCGATGGTTGGCCGCATATCGGCAATTGCCCCAAACATCGTCCTTGCTACCCAACCCAATGGGCCCGCCAAAAGGCACCAAACGCATTGACGCCAAAGTAGAAGAGGTCATTGAGTCGGTCATCAATGACGTCTACTTGAGCAAGCCCAGAGCCAAGAAGGAAGAGGTCGCTCGCATGGTGGGCCTTCGCTGTGAAGCAATGGGTCTCAAGGCGCCATCGCGCAAACCCATACTGGCGCGCCTTAGCGCGTTGGATAAATCAGTGGTTGCCAAAGCCCGGCTGGAGCCCGGCGAGGCCGCTGCACTGGTTGATTTTGTACCGGGCACCTACAAGGTAGTCAAGCCACTGGATGTCGTACAAATCGATCACACCCTGGCCGATGTGATTGTGGTTGACGAAGAAAACCGCCTGCCCATCGGGCGCCCGTGGCTTACTCTGGCGGTGGATGTGGCCACGCGTGTCATCGTGGGTTTTTATGTTTCACTCGAAGCACCGTCATCAACGTCCGTGGCGCTGTGCATTGCACAGGCGGTTCTGCCCAAAGAGCAGTGGCTCAGGCAAAGGGAACTCAACTGTGTCTGGCCGGTATGGGGTCTGCCCAAGGCGGTACATGCGGATAACGGTGCTGATTTTACGGCCGCCGCACTTCGGCGCGGTTGTGATGAACATGGGATCAAACTCATTCTTCGGCCCATTGCCAATCCGCACTACGGGGGGCACATCGAGCGTTTGATTGGAACCATCATGGGTCGCGTGCACCTCCTGCCAGGATCTACGGGTTCGAACCCACAAGACAAAGGGCAGTATCCGGCGGAAGCACAGGCTCGTCTCACTATGGCGGAGCTGGAGCAATGGCTGGCACTGGAGATCTGCGAGCAATACCATCGGCGCATCCACAAGGGGATCCGAAAATCCCCTTTGGCGGCCTGGGAGCTGGGGGTGCATGGGCAGGACCCCATCGTGCGCTCCCTACCAGAGCAGCCGGAGCAATTCACAGTGAGCTTCCTTCCCTTCGAGGAGAGAAGGCTGCGCAGGGATGGCCTGCACATGTTTCACATCCGTTACTGGGACAACGTTCTGCCGGTATTGGTCAAGCCGGGCGTGCCGATTCTTGTTCGATTTGATCCCCGCAACTTGTCCAGGGTTTGGGTGATGGGTCCAGACAACAACTACCACCCCATTCGTTATGCCGACCTGTCACTGCCCCCCATCACGCTATGGGAGCATCGTGCGGCGATCCAGACACTCAAAGAACAGGGCAAGACTTCGCTGTCGGAACGCGTGATATTCCAGGCGGTTCTTGCGCAGAAAGAGTTGATAGAGAAGGCCAGTGCTAAAACAAAATCTGCGCGGCGTTTCGCACAGCGCCAGAGGAATGCGCAGTCGGCGACTTTAGACCAGGTGTGGAATGCGCCGGGAACTATCGACTATTCCAAACCCGTTGTACCCTACGACGCTGAGGTCTGGGAGTAGCAAAGCTATGGCAAATGGTCTTGAGCATCTGCACGTGGGCGTTTGGTCCTATCTGGAGGGTTCCATCGAGGAGCGTGTGACCAGGTTGTATGCCCCTAAGTGGGTCGGCTATGCGCGCGGAAACGAAGCCTTGGCGCGCCTGGACCATTTGCTTACCCATCCGCCAAGCGGGCGCATGCCCTGCATGCTGCTGTACGGGGACAGCAACATCGGCAAAACCATGATTGTCGAGAAGTTCATTCGGGACAACCCCAACATCTGCAATGAATTCAATGAGGTGGAGCTGCGCAAAACAGTGCATCTTCAAATGCCGGCAAACCCCAGTGACAACAAGCTCTATGCGCAGATTATTGAAGGCTTGGGTGTGCAGGCTCCCATCAATCGCCGCGGCACCGATATGGAGTTGCTGGGTCTGCGGTTGCTGCACCGGCAACCACCCAAGGTCATGATCATAGATGAAGTTCATCACCTGCTGGCCGGCTCCGGACGTGAGCAGCGCCAACTGCTGAACCAGTTGAAATTCATCAGCAATGAGCTGCGCATGTCCATCGTGGCGTTAGGCACGAGTGACGCGCTGATTGCCATGCAGACGGATCCACAGATAGCGTCCAGGTTTGAGCCGTTCGCATTACCCAAGTGGCGAGAAAGTCCGGAGTTTCGGGCATTCGTTGCCAGCTTTGGTCGCCTCTTGCCGCTGGAAAAGCCATCAGCGTTTGGCGACAAGGCCATCATTCACAAGCTCATCAGCGCAAGTGGTGGGCTAACCGGCAAGGTTACAACACTACTCTCGCAGGCCGCGGAATTGGCCATCCGTCAGAAGGTGGAATGCATCACCGCCGACCTGATCGACCAGGCGGCCGCCTCGGGCACGTACAAACGGCGACCTGCCGACGTCGAGATTGAGATGTAACAGGGCTTGCGTTTCATGTAACACCCGTCTAGAATGTTGCATGTAACGCTTAACAGAGGGCTCAGGTCATGGGAACATCAATATCGGAACGGGTTCAAAAGCACCGTGACGGGCTGCGCGCTGCGGGCATGCGCCCGGTGCAGATCTGGGTGCCCGACACCCGGCGTGAAACATTCGCGCTTGAATGTCAGCGGCAGTCACGCTTGCTGAAGAACGATGCGCATGAAGCCCAGACCCTGGACTGGTTGGGCACAGTTGCTGACACCCAAGGGTGGAAATGAGGCGGGGAGATCTGGTAACCATCGCGCTGCAGGGTGACTATGGAAAACCAAGGCCAGCGCTCATTGTTCAGTCGGACCTTTTCAATGAACACCCATCCGTCACGATTTTGCCGGTGACGAGCGAGCTACGTGAGACGCCGCTGTTTCGGATTCGTGTCGAGCCAACGCCAGCCAATGGATTGCAAAAAATATCGGATGTGATGGTGGACAAGGCACAGTCGGTTCCGCGGGAGCGGATCGGAGATGTCTTTGGCCACTTGGGCGAAGAAGAAATGCTGGCCGTCAGCCGATCCTTGGCGGTGTTTTTGAGCGTGGTTTGACGCCGAAATTGAATGCCCAGTGTGCTACTGACAGACTAAAGGCGCAGTTACTGACAAGTTAAGGTTCAAAACTGACAGACTTAAGGTGAACCGACACCGGGCCTGGGCATTCATATGCCTGACAATATTCATAAAACAACTCAAAGAATTTGCACATGATATTAACCATTGACATCGATCAGGAAGGGCCGGGTATTTACACGGCACGAGCAAGTCGGGGCGGCGTACTCGTGACGGAGCCACAAACATATGACTGTATTGAGACAGCTATTAGAGAGCAGTCGTCGGAAATTCCTTCAGGATTTGCCCAATTCGTGGATTTCACATATGGAGGTGTGTCAACTGGAACACACTGGGTAGGAGAGGTGCCCGCTAAAGCCGCAGAGTTGGCTAACCGGCTGGTAGCGTTGAATGCAGATACGTACAGACTCATCGAATCACGGGGTTAGGTCAAGGTTCGCATGCATGGCGTGCCGCTGCCATTTGGTTATGACAAG
>Ga0209717_1003216_pt1 | contig 14501 bp, 12 predicted proteins | sample AD_UKC048_MetaG_FD_184418 | JGI IMG/M metagenome (GOLD analysis project Ga0209717, IMG submission 184418) | Active sludge microbial communities of municipal wastewater-treating anaerobic digesters from USA - AD_UKC048_MetaG (SPAdes) (version 2) | ecosystem: Engineered > Bioreactor > Anaerobic >... | reverse complement strand
AGTGTGATAAAGGAAAGGGTCACCGTTCTTGTCTAATGAAGCAGTCCCTTCCGCGATTATCTTGTAGTCTTCCTCAGCGTAATTCGCCTCTTTTTCTGTTCCGGGAACACAGTTATAATTTGCATCCACCTCACATGAAAAACCGCTGTCGATACCGATGAACTTCGCGTTTATACCGTTCATGGCGATGATCGCGTCTTCAAGTGTGTGTCCTGGGCTTGCAGGATCCCAGTATTCTTCGCCGAATCCCTGTTTGCCGACCGGAATATGTGAAAAATCTTCATCAGTGATCATTATGAAAAGGGGCATTGCGAGTTCTCTGAAACACATTCCGCCGACATTTCCTTCTTTTCCTGTGCAGTCAACAGGCGCAAGATTGAAAGTTCCAGCTCCAAGGGGGGGCTGATTCAAAAGAGCATTGAAAAGCCCTGCACCGCTTGCCGCCTGATAGAGTGTCTCTTCGTGCGGTTCTGTTCCGCCGCTTGTTCCCGGCATGTTGTCAAGCGAGTTTTGTGCTTCGACAGGGTCTGTCGTTACATATTGGTCAACTTTGTAAACTTCATCCATTTTCTGCTTATTCCAGTCCATGAAGTGTGCTATCGAAAAACCGACTGTCATTCCTGGGATCTCTTTCGGCAGGTCTTCAATTATCTTTGTTTTAATTTCAGCTTTGAGATTATCCAGTTCCTGTCCCATCGAACCGGAAAGATCCAGAAGTATTGCGACATCCACTTTTGTTATATTGGTATTGAAATCGAGTTTGCGGTGAACTTTGTCAGGAGCGCTATAGGGGAGAACAACATAAAAAAGCCCGTCAGGGATCTTGCTGTTAGGATCTTTAGGGTCTGAACCGTAAACGATCTCAGCAAGGTCATCACTTCCGTCCCCGTCAGTATCCTTGTTGTAAGGATCAGTTCCGTCCTCTTTTTCTTTCTTATCCTTGATGCCGTCATTATCGCTGTCACGGTCAAGATAATCAGCCACTTCATCTGAGTCAGTATCTTTGCAGGGAATTGAAGGGCACTCCTCGATATCTGCTGTTCCGTCCCCGTCACTGTCAAGGTCAAGGCAGTTCGGAAGTCCGTCTCCATCGACATCTTCACAACCTTCACTTCCGTTTGAAATGCCGTCATTATCATCATCGTCAGAAGCGACATCACAACCGCAGTCAAGGACGGTGTCACCCGTATCTCCGCTGTTTCCGGAATCACCTGTATCACCGGAGTTTCCCGTGTCGCCCGAATCTCCTGTGTTCCCTGAATTACCGGAATTACCTGAGTTTCCCGAATCACCTGATTCGTTTTCGTTTTCGTCTTTCACACATGACTGCACAATCACAAAAAAAAGAACCAGTGCAATGATAAGAACTTTTTTCATTTTTCACCTCTGTATTTAAATAAAGATCAGTAATTCCGGTTTTATGACAAGGATAAGCCCAAGTGTGAGCATTAGAATTCCGCTCACTACTTTGAGGATCTTGGCATATTTTTCCTCAAAGCGGTATTTGCCCATCGTAAAGACAAATATCAGCACAATTATTGCAAGGGGGACAACATAATAAACATTGTAAAGGGCCATGTATAGATATTTCTGAAGAGTTGAAATATCCGATATTGAAAGAACTCTCGTATAAATTGCAGGAAGTCCGATCGTGCATCCGAGTTCGATGAGATTTACAAAAAAGGCGAGAGCGATCGTTCCTGCAAGGCCGAGGAAGATATTGTCAGTTCCCATTACCCCTCTCATTTTTTTAAAGAGTTTCGGTTTTGCGCTTTCGGGGATCATGAGCGACACACCCTTTTTAAAAAAGAAAAACTCCTTTAAGTTAATGAGACCCATTATAATTGCGACAACTCCAAGAAGGATTGTAACCGTTTCTGTTATCCCCATGAAAAGAAAAATGTTAAGCCATGCAGTCATGAACAGAAAATATACAACTCCTGACGCAACGACAAAAACAGTGCCTGTCATTATAAGCTTTTTTCTGCTTTTTGTGTTGACAAGAAGAGTGAGCAGAAACATCAGAACCCATATCGCGCAAGGGTTTATCCCGTCAAGAAGTCCAATCAGCAAAGTGAAGGAGGGGAGTGATATCAGTGACGCATCAAGTTTCCCAAGAAAAGGGACATCAACTGTCGTGTCGCTTGATGCATTCTTTACGGCATCGGGGTTTCCCGCAAGATATTCGGTTATCATCTTTTCAATAAGTTCTTCGTGTTCACCCACTTCATATCCTGTGACATACGAGCCGCCCAGAGTGAAAGTAGGCACACCGGGGTTGTTAATTTTAAGATCGGTACATATCTTTTCAAACAGCTCTCTGTTTGTCTTGTCGCGGGCAACCTCAAGCCGTTTAAATTTTATCTGAGGAAATTTTATTTCCCAGGCATCAACAAGCGGTCTTGCCTTTTTGCAGTGAGGGCATTTGTGTGAATAAAAGAAGTAGAAAGTTGCATCGCTTGAGCCGGCAATGAATTTTTTTATCATCTGCTCTATCTTCTGCTGATATTCCTCAGCCGAATCCGGCTCATAACCCGCTTCACGCATATCACCTATGACAAAAAGGGGAACGACCGCCTTTTCCATCTCGAATCTTTCGATCAGTTCCTTAAAGCTTTTTTTAGTTTCAGAACTTTCAGTCACATTGATGCTGTTAAAATTTATGTCAGGATATTTTTCAGCAAGTTTTTTTACAAATTCAAGGGATGCGACACTTTTTGAACTTTTATCGGAATAATATGTGGTGAAATCAGCTCCAAATATGCAACTCGCTGATAACACTAAGAATATAAGAATTGCTTTTTTCATTTCATCTCTCCCTGCAGCATCTGAAACCGGCGTAAAGTTCGCTCCATCCAGCTGAATAAGTGCATTCCAGCCGGTCAATTGCTCCGGCACAGTTGAAAGCACCGCCTCTTATTTTATATCCGCTTCCTGTATCAGTCACTTCCCAGACATTTCCGTTTATATCGTGAGCTCCTGCAAAATTGACACAATCCTGAAATTCTCCTGTGAGAGCCGGCTTGAAACAGTAATATTCGTATCCGCAATTCGGGAATGTGCTGCATTCTGATTCAGGAATATCATTTTCAAGACAGTGATCATCACAAAAGGTGTCAACATTGTTACATATCTCGACATCCCAGTTGTTTCCCCATGAATATGTCAGCTTTTCAGGTCCTTCACAAATACTTACCCATTCTGAATCTCTGCACAGAAACTTTCCTGCCGCAACGCAGGCGAATTTAAATTGTTCGTAAGCAGCATTATTCATAGGGTTTTCCATCCACGGAAGCACTCCCTTTTTTGAAATTGCGATATCTGTTGCAGTTCCCTGATCTTCCGCTGTGGCGTCTTTTCTTGAAGCTTCATACCTGTCAATGCAGATCCTGCCCGCTTCAACCATATCATCAGGACATTCTGAAAGTTCGTCATTATCTGAAAAAAGTTCACTGTCTTTGTAAATGACCTCAGTATCGGCACAACTTGCGGTAAAAAGCATTGATAATAAATAAAAAGCAAAGATTCTCATATGTTAACCTCAAAAATCGTAGTTTATCAGCAGCCGTATGTTGTGTCTGATGTAGTTTTCATCTGTGTAGTCGTTTTTTCCAAGAGTCGAGAAATTTTTTTCCAAAAGATAATAAATGCTGACTGTAAGATCTTCATCAGGGCTCCATCCCGGCTCAAATTCAAGAAGGAGAGCATGGTCAACACGCCTCTTTTTAACTATGCGGTCTGAATATTCCCAGACATCTTTATCAAACATTGTGCTGTTGCGATAAGTCGGGGTGAATATGAAAAACAGTTTTTCATAATTAAAACGACCTCTTACTGCTACTGTTGCATCTATGCCCCTGTTCTTTCCGGAAAGTGATGATATCCCTGATTCACCAAGATATGGATAACTTGAGCCGGAAATATCGTCATAAAAATTGAAATTGGCATTGCCGTAAATTCTTACATAGCTGTCAAATTCGCCGAAATAAAAATATTCACCAGTTGAAAAACCAGCGTAGGGGCCTCTCAGATATTTCAGCGTTGAATCGATACCGTGAGTGTAACCGCCTGTTATTGAGAAGAAAAAGCTCATATTGTCAGAGTGGTTGAAAAAGATCTCACCGTCTCCTGACCAGTCGGTGTAATAACTCCGGAAATCATCAAAGTCGTATCCCGCAAAAGTTCCGTAAATTGAAAAAGAGAGGTCATATTCACCGAATGTCGAGCTCCATCCGGCATTTATCATACCTGTCAGTTGGGATTGCCGCCACTTATCTGCAACCAGTCCGTTAACAAAAAGAGATGTTCCGATCGAAAAATCATAAATATCCAGATTTATTCCAATATCTGACAGGAGTTCTTTTGATCCGATCCTTTTGGTCGAATCTCTGCCAAGAGATGGAATGTAAGAATCATAACCTGTACCTGTTGAAAAGCTGCCAGACCATGAGATATCGTTTTCGTCGGCGTAACTATTTGTAAAAATTATCAGAATTATCAGAAGTAAACATTTTCTTAAACTTTGCACTTTCCTTTTTTTCCTTTTTTCTTTTTATCCTTTTTCTCCTTTTTCTTTTCTTTTTCCCGTTCTTTTTTTCTTTCTTCCGCCTTGGAATCATCGCTGTCGTCATCAAGGTCTACAGTGTCGGTTCCCTTGTTCTCTTTTTCGCCGCTCTTTTCGGGTTGTTTCTCATCGGCACAAACAGGGTTAAGGAAAAAAAATATTGCTATCACGGAAAAAAGGATCTTTTTCAAAGTTTCTCTCCTTAGTTCAACTTTTTAATTTATATACCATTTCCGCAAGATTTTCAACACCTGTTTCTTTCACAAAACAATATATTCTGTCCACATCGTGCTGTGCCGGATCAGAAAAGATCAGTTCTTCCGGCGTTGTTTTTCTTGAAGAAAATATTGAGGAAACAAGGCATTTAGTCAATGGGACCGGTCTCATTCCGGCTTTAAGGAGAGCAAAAAATCTTTTTGTTGACCATGTCAGAACAGTTGTTCCTGCGGGGAGATCGGAGAGATTTTCAAAACCGCATCCTCTTTTTCCAAGCAGGTTCTTTATTTGAAAAGCTCTAGTTGAAGCTGAGTATGAATTGTAAGGTCTTACCGGATCCTGAACAGATACGGCAGGGTGTCTTTCATTTCCATAGAATTTATTAAGTGCGGCAATTATGTTTCTGACCAGGAAAGGTGAAGATCTGAAATGGAGAAGATATCTCAAAGGAATAGTGTCTGGCGGGGCTTCTATGGCAATATTTCCATTAAAAACAGGATATTGCGGCATGACAGAAGAGGGTTGGCATCGGTAGTTTTTAAGAAGTGTTATGTTAAATCCGATATCAAGTGACCCCGGAACGATAGAGATATCTCCATCAGGCAGAATGCTGCCGAAACTGAAAAACGGGACTCTGTTTCTGAAAAAGATTTTTTTAATGTAGAAACTTTCAGGAGAAAAGTCATCTTCAATGAAAAAAAGTGTTTCTTTCTGTAGAAGATTTCCGATCTTGTCGATGGAATTTTTCTGTATTGCAAGAATTGCGGACTGATCTTTCTTTCCGTCTTTGAGAAATCCTTTTTCTAAAGGGGACAACTCGCCTGTCGAAGAAATGAAATAGTCAGAAATATCAGCCATATGGATGCATTTTTTTATAAGCACTGTCTCGGTCTTAATTTCAAGACGACTGAACGCAGATTCAATAACTGTCTGTGATTCCCTGTTGCCGAAAGAAATTATGCATGCCGAACGCTTCATGGGGTGAATAATATCGATCACCCTTGCATAAGCAAATTATTTTGATAATATCAGACAGTATTTTTGAGGATTGCAGGCAAGTGAAGCGTTTTATATTCATTTTATTTTTCATTTTAGCTGGATGTTCCGGAAAAAAGGAAAAAGTTAGAACCGATGACCCTTGCAGTAAGATCGTAAGCACTGCGCCAAGCATAACCGAGACTCTTTTTGAGCTCGGACTTGGGGACAGAACAGTGGGGGTGACTGATAACTGCAAACTTCCTCAAGATGCTGTAGATATTAAAAGAATAGGCAAAGTGCTCGATGTCAGCAGTGAGGCGGTCTTATCCTTAAACCCTGACACAGCGATAGTTCTCAGTGCTAACGAATCTCTTGCAGTGAAGATGAACAATCTTAAAATAAATACGATCGTTGTAGATCAGTCAACAATTGAAGGTTTCGTTTTCTCTTTAAAGATCATTGGCGAGGTTTGCTCTGTTCAGCAAAGTGCGGATGACCTCAATCGCAGCATCGAAGAAAAACTGAATAGTGTTCTAAGTAGCTTTAAGCCGGATAAGTCGCTGAAAATAATGGTTGTTGCCGGCAGAGATTATTTTGATGAAGGGATAAAGGATGTCTATATTGCAGGTCGTGACGGGTTTTATGAAAAGATTATGGAGATCATAGGAGTTCAGAATGTTTATCAGGGCTCTCTGGCATATCCGAAAATTCAGGTTGAAGGAATAATGACTCTTGATCCCGATATGATAATTGATGTTGTAACGATGGAAAACATCAGTGGAGAAAAGCTTGCAAGTATACAGAAAAACTGGGATAAGCTTAAAAATATTAAAGCAGTGAAAAACGGAAAAGTGTTTGTTGTAAATAAAGACTACTGGTCAATTCCGGGGCCGGGATATGTCAGGATCGTTGAAGATTTTATAGAGATGATAAAAAAATGACATTGATTATAAAATCTTTAAATGTACAAATTGACGGTTTTAAAATTATAAAAAATATCTCATTCTCAGCGTCACTTGGTGAAAACATCTCGATCATAGGTCCCAACGGAGCAGGAAAGACAACACTTTTAAGGGCTGTTGCAGGACTGGTCGATTTCAAAGGGACAGTTTTTATAAATGGCAATGACACTGGGAAAATTGATATCCTAAAAAGGGCGGCACTTGTTTCTTATGTTGCGCAATTATCTGATATTGCAGGTGATATAACGGTCAGACACTTTCTTGAACTTTCAAGGTTTCATAGTTTGAAACCTTGGGCAAGTCTGACTGTTTTGGAAAAGCGGCTCATTGAAAATGCACTGAATGTCACTCAGACAAAAGAGTTCGAAAAAAGGGAAATGTCAACTCTGAGCGGCGGGGAAAGACAGAGGGTTCTCATTGCAGGTGCGATTGTTCAGGATACTCCGCTCATTCTTCTTGATGAGCCGCTTAACTATCTTGATCCGGTTCAAAGGGATAAAGTGTCCAAACTTATCAGAAAAATTGCTGATGCAGGCAAAACTGTAATAACGGTAACACATGAAATTAATGAAGCTTTTTTATTTTCTTCAAGAATTATTGTTATGGCTGACGGCAGTATCGCCGCTGAAGGGAGCTGTGAAGATATTATAAATTCAGATATTCTTGAAAAGGTTTTCTCAACTTCTTTTCATAAATTAACCCATCCTGAAACAAATAGACCTCTTATGTTCCCAAAAGGGAGCGGCAATGAGTAAGCCATTGATAAAACTGACGATTCTGTTTGTGTCAGCGATAATTCTTTTGTGGATTCTACCATTTGCCGGAATGAACACTGTAGCATTTTCCTCAGAGATATTTCAGACGATACGGCTTCCAAGAGCCATCATGAGCTTTGCCGCCGGAGCAGTTCTAGGGGTTTGCGGAATGTCGTTCCAGTCAATGTTTCGTAACGACCTTGCAACGCCTTACACCCTCGGCATCAGCAGTGGAGCGGCACTTGGAGCTGTAATTGCGATAAAATTCATCTCATGTGCATCTTTCTGCCCTCTTTTTTCATTTGTCCAGATATTCAGCTTCATCGGTGCAATTGCCACGGTTGCTCTGATATATTCAGTGGTTAAGGCAAAAGAGAGGATGAATACTGATTTTCTTCTTCTTGCAGGGGTTGCCGTCAATTTCACTTTCAGCGGACTTATTCTGTTTATTCAATATCTTGCAAGCGGATCAGAAAGTTCGATGATGATAAGATGGATGACCGGCTCTCTGGATATAACGGGCTTTGAACCGGTTCTCAAGATAATTCCGGCACTTATCATTTTTCCTGTTTCGCTTTTACTTCACCGTGAACTTGACCTGATGAGGATAAATTCAGACATAGCCGCATCAAGGGGAGTGGATCTGAAAAAGACCGGGAACACAATATTTTTTGCAGTATCATTTGCAGTTGCGGTTGTTGTATCTCAAACAGGGCCGATCGGATTTGTCGGGATGATCGCACCTCATATCGGCAGGAAGCTGATCTCAAAAGAGCATAAATATCTGGCGGTTGCATCATTTATGATCGGCGGAATGATCCTTCTGATCGCTGACACTATATCAAGAACTGTCATCGCACCCTCAGAAATCCCCGCGGGAGTGATCACAGCCCTCATCGGAGGACCTTTCTTTCTGTTTGTGCTGATAAAGAAGAAAAATTAGTGAATCCCTCTTGTTCTGTTAAGTATTCTGATCTGTTCTTTAGTATAGAACTTTTTGGGATAAGTGCTTTTAACTGTGAAGGTTTTCTTGTCAGTGAGGGTGAGTAGGGGATCTCCCTGTATCATCATTCCAAGCCACCACGATTCGATGAAAGCATGGTCAAATCCGTAATTTGCATAATTTTCCCAGATGTCGTTGACCCACATCTGATAACCGGTTCCCCAGTTTTCTCCGTTTGCAAGTGCGATATTCATCACTTCAGGGTTGAAAATTCCTCCCGTTTTTGTACTGCCGAGCGTTGCAAGTCCGTATTCTCCTTTGAGATATTCACTTGCGATGTTGCCGCCGTTTGCAGTATATCTTGAGATGGAGCAGTCAAAAAGGTTATAGAAACTTCCTTTCACCTTTCCGTTAATTATCTCATCAATTGTAAGAATGTTCGCCGGGTTAGGGGAGAAGTTGTCGTCAAAATAGATCTTCTGAGGGTCGCTGTGGATCCACTGATAGACATATTCAGCACCTTCTTTGGTCATGAAATCCATATATGTTGTCTTACTGGTATCTTCCGGTCTTTCCCTTCTTTCATAGTTCTCTCCATAGATCGAACCGAGCTCCCAGTCGCTGTCTCTGATTCCCATGTAATCTTCGTAAACATTGCCTGACTCATCAATATATACACTCCAATCATCATCGATAAACGAAAAGAAGTTTCTCGAATCAAAAAATGACCCGTTTTTGCGGTATTCATGGGCTCTGCCGAGATAGTCTGATATCTCTTTAACTGTTCCGATAATTCGTGATGAGAAGATTTCCAGTGTAAGATCTTTAGGGTATTTGTCATATATTCCGTTGGTGTCTGAATCCTCCCAGAGACCATCCATATCCATGAAAAAGAACTCACTTGGAAATTCTTCATAAACTATTCCGTAAGGTTCACCGTAATCTGCATGCTGTTCAAAACTTGCAGGGGGCATATCTCCAATGAAAACGGCACCTTTTATTGAGTGATCATTATAACTTTCTTTAATTATCTCTTTCATGATTTCAGCTCCGCCCGGCATCCAGTAGCGGATTGCAGGAATAAATCCATCAGATTCAACATCCTGAATATATTGATCTAATTCATCATCAAGTTTGCCTTTTAGGGATTTGTTTACAAGAATAAGAAAGTCGTGATTTTCGAGTGTAACAACTGTTTCATCAGTATTGAATGTCCAGATTTTTCCTTTTACCGAGTTTCCTTCGTCATCTGTAACTATAACCTGCCAGAAATACTGAGTGTTAAGATCAAGTGGCTTTTCAGGTTTCCATTTTAAATCGCTTGAATTTTCAAGTACTTTGTCGGCAGGAACAATGTCAGTTCCAAATAAAAGAGTATATTTTACAGCACCTCCATCAGGATCGGAACTCGCTTTCCATGAAAGCTCGACTCCGTTGTCAACATTTTCAGCGCCGTCTTCAGGGGTTGGAGAAGTGGGAGGAAGTGGCTCAAGGTCCATATCTTCAGGTGTGCATGCTCTTTCGGTGGGATTTCCGTTTCCATCAATGTCATAACAGTAGCAGATTTTATGAAGTTCATCACCAAAGAAAGTGGTTATCGCTTTTTTGTCAAAAGTGAGATAAGTATTTACCATTATTCCGAAATTTTCATCAAAGTTCCAGGCGTTTTCTTCAATGAAAAGCTTTAAGCCGCTCTCTTTTGCAGGGTCTGGGATGGCATCAGGGCAGACCCTGAAAAGGGTGCTGTCAACAAAGTCATTCCTGTAAAGATAAAGATAGAAATATGTCGAATTAACTGTATCAACTTCATTTTCAGTCATCCAGTCAAGTGTTTCAAATGACGGGAGAATGTTTGCGGTATAATATGTGGTTTCTGAATATTCTGAAGCAGAAGTTATATAAAGATAACCCTCATAATCTGCCGCAAAAGTGTTGTCAATGTTTGAAAACACGAATTTATTTCCCGACTTGTCTGTTAATTCACCTTGAAGATAATGAGGTTTCTCTTCAGGTTTAAGATCATAGCTTGAAGGTACAGCAGGAAGTAGCGGTGCGACTATTTTGAAAGCAAACCCTTTGTTCGGCTCAAGAAATGATTCATCAAGCCCAATGTTTATAATCTCAGCCGGATCATCTGTGATTTCAGCCGTATCTGAGTCATTTTCTTCTGAATCCGTTAAGTTTTCATCGGATAAGTCATCAGACAAATCTTCATCCGCAATTGAAATAATGTCAGCATCATTTTTTGCTGAACCATCATCACAACCAAAAATTAAAACTGAAACAAAAACAGTTAGAACAAATAGATTTTTTCTCATGGCGAACCTCCAAAAAACAAATTCAGGACAATATCTGCAAAAATAGTACCTAAGAAAAAAGTTCAATGAAATCAAGAGGTATGTCAGGTTTTTGAAGCACACAAATTCGTTTCAGATATTGTGAGGTCTGTTTGAAGATGCCTGTTGACTTTAATTTTACCTTCTATTATTCTGTTTTGACTGTTTAGTATGAAAAAGTTTGAGGATTAATATGAAACAGAAGAAAAATGAAACGCCTCAGAGAAAAGCGAAAAAAGAAATATCAATTATTCGCTCATCGGCTGCCGAATATCTGACATTCGTAGCGGCAGGAGGCAGGGGAGGTGTTGAAGCAGTTTACTCCGATGAAAACATCTGGTTGACCCAGAAAATGATGGGAGTGCTTTACGATGTTGATGTCAGGACGATTAACTATCACTTGAAAAAGATATTCAGCGACAGCGAGTTACAGGAAGATTCAGTTATCCGAAATTTTCGGATAACTGCCACTGACGGCAAAAACTACGACACCAATCACTATAATCTATCGGCAATAATTGCAGTTGGTTACAAGGTCAACTCTGAACGGGCTGTGCAGTTTAGAAAATGGGCGACCACCATTATTAAGGAATATACCATCAAAGCATATGTAATGGATGATGAACGGATAAAAAAAGGCGGTTCTATCCTGACTGAGCAATACTTTGAAGAGCAGTTACAGCGTATTCGGGAAATACGCATGAGTGAACGCAAATTCTATCAGAAAATCACCGATATATATTCGACTTCTATTGATTATGATGTTACCGCTCTATCCACTAAACGGTTTTTTGCCACTGTTCAGAACAAACTGCACTGGGCTATACATGGTGCTACTGCGGCGGAAATTATTTATAACCGAGCAGATGCAAAAAAAGAGAACATGGGATTAAATACATGGAAAGATGCTCCGAAAGGAAAAATTCAGAAATTTGATGTAAGCGTTGCCAAAAACTACTTGACTGAGGAAGAGCTGGCACAATTGGAAAGGTTGGTGTCAGCATATCTTGATGTTGCAGAAAGCATGGCAATTCGCAAAATACCAATGACTATGGCAGATTGGGAAACCCGTCTGAATAGATTCATTGAAGCTACAGACAGGGAGATCCTCCAGGATGCAGGAAAAGTAACGGCGGAAATTGCCAAAGCTCATGCTGAGAGCGAATTTGAAAAATACCGGATTGTTCAGGATCGCCTTTTTGAAAGTGATTTTGACAGGATGATAAAAAAGTTAGAGCACAAGAAAGAATAAAGTAAGGGCGAAAAATCTTTCGCCCCTACGGCAACATATTGAAAAAGTTTGAAATTAAGATATTATTCACAGGGCTGAGAATTGCCGCTGCGAATGCCCCTGTGAAAGCAGGAGAATTAATCCGGGTGGATGCGGCTACCGGACAGCCCGTTTTTGTTTGGGAAGATCTGATTTGAAGATAAATCTTAGAAAAACGACTGAACTTTCATTAATATTGCAAAATATCGAAGAAAACACAGATGTTCTTATAAAAGTGGCAACATATTGAAAAAACCTGCACTTAAATTCTAATCACAGCCATTGCAACTCTTACTCCGTCAGCGGCACTTGAGATTATGCCGCCTGCATTTCCGCTTCCTTCTCCACAGATATAGAGATTGGAGAAGGGCTGGGTGGTAAGGTTTTGATTTCTTTGAGCTTTCAAGGGCGAAGAGGTTTTGCTTTCAAGTCCCATTGCAACACCATCCTGAAATCCTCGAATCTTATTATTGAATATTTTGAGCCCGTTTATCAGCCGTTCAAGAACTGTTTTCGGGAAAAGTTCGTGAAAATCTCTGCTTACAAGGTTGAATGAATAGCTTGATGATGAAAACCGGTTTGAAGTTTTCCCGTTTATGAGGTCAGTGATGTTTGTTGCAGGAATATCAAATGAATTTGTAGAGTTATAAAACTTTTTCTCAAGATCTTCAAGAAGATCAAGTGCAGTCAGCGGTGAAACATGAGCATTGGAAATCTCTTCAATTTTAAACGGGGTGACGACAGCACTGTTGGCAAAAATTCCGTTTCTTGAATAATTGCTCATTCCGTTCACGACCGAAAGTCCGCTTTCGGGAGATGATTGTACGACTTTTCCACCGGGGCACATGCAGAACGAAAATACAGAACTGTTGTCGAAACTTTCTGCAAGCCGGTATTCAGCCGCTTTAACTCCCGGAAGTGAAGCCGTTCCCCACTGAGCAAGATTTATGGCTTCCTGAAGATGCTCAACCCTGAAGCCGATAGCAAAAGGCTTGGTTGAAAATTGAACATTGTTTTCAAGCAACATCCTGTAAAGATTGAAAGAACTGTGGCCCGGAGCAAAAATGAAAACATCTCCTTCGAGCTTTCCGTTTTGCTTTCCGGTTATTTCAAGAGCGGTGATTTTATCACCTGATCTATGAATTTCAGTCACTTCAGTTTCAAAAAAAACAATTCCTCCGCATGATCTGAAATCTGAAATTATTGCAGGGATAATTTTTTTTTAGATTGTCACTTCCAAGGTGAGGGTGGGTCATATATGCAATTTCTTCCGGAGCACCTGCTTTAATGAGTTCTTCAAAAATGAAGTTTTTCTCAAGCGTAATGGTTTTTGTCCTGCTTGTGAGCTTTCCGTCGCTGAATGTTCCGGCACCCCCTTCACCAAAGCAGTAACCACTGTTTTTAATCAGCAGTCCGCTGTTTTCAAACGACTCAATGTCTGCGGTCCTTTTTTGAACACGGCCACCTTTTTCAATAACTACAACAGAATAACCCGATCTTTGAAGGATCAGCCCGCAAAAGATTCCGGCAGGACCGCATCCGGTGATAATCACTTTTTTCTCTTTGCCATGATCTGATGATGGAAATTCAAGCTTTTTTATTTCAGGTGCTTCACCTTTTATGGCAGGTGAGGTCACACCAATCCTTAAAAGCCAGTGAATATCCCGTTTATTCCTTGCATCGAGAGATTTTCTTAAAATTGAAAACGAATGTTCTGAAGTATCAATTTTCTGTGAAATGACCTTTTTGAGATCACTATTTGAAAAATCAGTTGGTAGCTTTAATTCGAGTTCGGTGTAACCCATTAAAAGAATTGAATATTACTTTTCAGCAGGTTTTTCGAAGACTTCTTTTCCGTCAACACATTTCCAACCCTGTTTCGCAAGTTCTTCATGGTCGAAGTTGATCCCTTCCTTTGCACAGTTTGCAAGAAGGAATTTTTCCATTTCAGTGAATTTTCCTATTCTTGAATACATTAAAGCGGTGTTACCCATCTTTCTTTCTTTGTGATTTATGATCGCACCTTTTTCGATCAGAACCTTTACAGATTCATACTGTCCGTATTTTGCGGCAAGTGTAAGAGCTGTCCAGCCCTCATAATCATATTCTTCAATATCAATCTTGGGAGCAATGACCTCTTTCCATTCAACATCGAAAGGATTCTGTTCCCACCACGGTTTGCTTTGATTCTCTTTTCTCATTTTATCGAGCTCTTTTTTGGAAAGACGGACTTTCTTTTTCCATGTCTTCTTTCCTTCTTCAACTATGAATGCAACAGTTTCAGCAAGCCGTTTCTCTTTTGAAGGATCTTTCTTGTCAAGGTCCTGTCCTACAGCATAGAAAAGAGGACTTCTTACATTTTCACCATCGGTCTCTTCGAGCCGCGCACCTTTTGAGATGAGGAATTTCATTATTTCAACATAACCGCCTTCAGCAGCATAATGAAGAAGGTTTTTCTGATCACGGTCATAACTTGT
>Ga0209717_1003209_pt1 | contig 14517 bp, 14 predicted proteins | sample AD_UKC048_MetaG_FD_184418 | JGI IMG/M metagenome (GOLD analysis project Ga0209717, IMG submission 184418) | Active sludge microbial communities of municipal wastewater-treating anaerobic digesters from USA - AD_UKC048_MetaG (SPAdes) (version 2) | ecosystem: Engineered > Bioreactor > Anaerobic >... | reverse complement strand
TTGAAATTTCTTTCTATGTTGTAGTTTATTAGTCTAACAAGACTTTCCAGCAATTCAAAGGGTTCTCGACATACCTCACGGTATGAAGGGACTATTTCGTTAGTTTTGTAAAATTGCTAAAGCAATCCATGGCGAAACGCACATATTAAAACTAACTTCTAATCTTCATCATTATTGCCCCTCATAAAATCTACATAGTGAACCGTATTATTCTTTAATTCTACCATATCATTATTTATTTTTTCTATTAATATAGAAATATTTTCTTCATTTATAGAAACACCGAATGCACTTCCATGACCTTGTGCGTAATTTACAAGTCCACTTTCATTTAAATAATCTTTTAAATTTTCAATAGGATGTCCTTCACAATTTCTTGCTGAACCTTGTAAACCGTTTTTAGTTTTAACTAAGTATAAAACTGGCTTTTTAAAGTGTGCAGTGAGGTTCATAGCAATTAAACCATTAACTGCCTTTTCGTCCTCATCTTTAAGAATTTTTTGGCAAATTATAATTTCATTTTTATCTTGCCCTTCTTTTTCTATTTCTTTTAGTGACCTAGCAAAACATCTTTTTACTACTCTATCTTGAGTGTTTTTTGTCTTGATGGTTTCTTCAACCATTTCTTCAGCTAAGGTTTGATATCTAGTGTTAACTATTTTTGTTCCTTCATTTTCAAGCATTGAAGTAAACAGCTTTTCTTTTTGTTCCTTTGTTCCAAATCTTATTAAACTATTGATAAGTGGAGCAATATAAAAAGATATTCCTTGAGGGTTCACATCTTCGCCAACTAAACATGATTGTTTTAGTATGGCTGATTTTAAAAATGGATTATTAAATTCTTTTAATCCTTTTGTAATTATCCATCTATTTTCTAAAGTTGTAATATCCAATATATCACTTACAATAGAAGTTGCCGCCAAATCATAATAGAAATTACTATAATTTACATTAAATTTTGTATCTAAGTATTGTACAAATTTTAAAACAACACCCCCTCCAGAAAGGGCTTTATTTGGATAATCATCTAATTGAGGATTTACAATAGCAATACAATCATTATCTTCCAATTCTTTTTCACTTTCATGATGGTCTAGTATTATTAAGTCTATAGAATTGTTATAGAGTTTTTCCTGTTCTTCTATATCATTTGTTCCTGCGTCTGGAACTATTACCAAATTGCAATAGTTTTTTATAAAAAAGTTTACACTATCTTTAAGTCCATGCTCTTTTCCTTCGTGAACAAAGAATACATAGTTTAAATCTTTGTTTATTTTTAAAAGATAATTTAATAATATTGATGCCGAACAAAATCCATCAGCATCACTATCTACTAAAAAGCCAATCTTTTTATCTAAATTATTTATTAATAATTGATATGCCTTCTCAATATTCTTCAGATTTAATGGACTATGTTCATTTTTTTCTGTTGGATTGTAGTAATTATCCCAATTACTTTCATCAGTTATACCTCTTGCTAAAACTAGTTGTTTAAAATAGTTTCTAAATTGTTTTATGTCTTTAGTTTCTTTTTTTATTTGAATATTCATTTTTTCTATTCCTTCTTTCTTTTACTATAATATTATAGCATATTTATTATGAAAAGTCAATACGTTTACTATATAATTTTTTAAATGTTTCTGCCCCTTTATCAATTGGTGCATCTTTATTTTCTAAAAGATTTTGGCTATCCCAAATAAAACTTGTTTTAACGAATTTGCCCGCTTTTCTTGCTTCTTTTTCGTATTTTTCAAATAGTTTATTTTGTTTTTTATAGTCGTTATTTTCATAATCCCTATCGAAACAAAGAACTATTTCTCTTAAATTTGGAATTTTTAATAGTAAATTTAATTGCCATTCTCCCAATTGATTATTACAAGTGGCAACTGAATTATTAAAATTAAAAAAAGAACCCATCTTCATAACGCTTTTTTCTGCCTCAAAAACAAAAACAGTTCCAGTTTTTGAAATATCTTCCTTGTTAAAATTTAGACCATATAAGTTTAATCTCAATGGATGATTAAATTTCTTATCACCTATAATAAGTGGGCAATATTTTGCATGTGCGTCAACATCTAAATTTCTAACTCTTATACCGATTAATCTATTATCTATGTCATAATGTGGAATAATGATTTGATTATCAGGACGATAGAAAGAAATTTGAAATTTTTCAATACTTTCTTTATTTATTCCTTCCATCTGCCACTCAAAGATTTCGTCCTTTTCAAAACAATCTAATATGCTTTTATTATGTTCTTTTAATATTTGAGGTTTTATAATTTTTTTTACAGCTGGTATATCAAAAGTAACATGTTCTTTTCTTTCTGATTTAATACTTTTATTCAAAATCTTTTCTATTAATTGAATGGCTTTATGAAAATTATAATTTTCATTATAAAGTTTTCTATTTTGAATTATAACATCATAGATAGAAAGATTTTTGCCACAATCTGTGTAACAATGGAAATAACCGCTATCGTCAAAAAAATGTAGTTTTAAAGAACCGCCACTTTTATTATGACAAATAGTGTTGGTTTCCATATGTTCTCTTCTATCAACAAAAATTTCAGCACCAAGATATTTTAATATTTCTTTTATTTCATCTCTATTAAATATCACAGCAATCCTCCAACTTTAGATATGTCATTCCCAATTCTTTTGCAACATTTTCTTTTATTTCTATAATACTTTCTAACTCCAATAACTCAAAGTCCTCAATATCACCATACTTTTCATTTGTAATAAAATACTCATCCCTTCGACAAGTTCCTTTATCAAAATATGAAATTATCCTTGTTTTCATATATCGACCTCTTCTAAGTTTGTATATATCCATTATTTGATTAGGTGGACGCTTGCCGCCAAAATCTATTTGCTCTATTGCTTTTTTCTCTTTATCAGACAAATCTAGGAATATACACCCAACATCAGCTTTATTCGCCAAACTTTTTGCATTAGCAAGAAATCTTTGGTCTTTAAAACCATCTGCACTCATTACATCATTACTTAATTGAGTTCCAGTATATACCCATAAATTTAACTCTACTGCTAGTTCTTTTAGAGCAGTAGATAAAAGTAACAAGGCAACATCTTCACGTACTTTTACATCTCTAAATTCTGCCAATAAAGCGGGTGAACTAAATATATAATCATAAAATACATGGTCTAAACCATTTGTATAATATAGCTTTCTAACGGCTGATTTTACTTTTGCAATTGATGGATTTGGCATAACTACCAATTTAAAGTTTTCTGAATATTGTTCTATTATAAATATAGCCTGTTGCACCAACTTTCTTTCCTTGTCGGTTAATTTATATGGATACAAAACTTTATCCTCATTTATTCCAGTTAAGTATGCTAACATTAAAGAACCAATTTCTTTATCATCTTGTTCAGTCGCAATATATAGAACTTTATCTGAACTATATCGTCTTTCCCATTCATTTGTTCGCCAATTGTATCTAACTGGAAAAGCCAATTCACAAGCATTACCTATTGCATTACGTGTTTTACCACCTGCCGAAGTAGATGACATCATAAACAGTGTTCCTTTTCTTGCTCCGCCGACGACTGTGTTAAAATAATCACCCATTAATTTAGCACCAACAACTGAATTTGTTTCAAAATCAGAGAAAATACCTCTAATTTTTTGCCCCATATCTATTGTTTCGACCTCAGACAAACCATATTTGTATTCTAGTATTCCCAATTTCTTTTTAAAAAATTCAGTTATATCTTGTGTTGTCATTTTTTGAAAAGTTTCATTTTTTTCTGATATATCTTCATCAAATACATCAGTTGAATAAATACATGAAGTATCAATACCTATTTTATTTAAATCTCTTAACAAATTGGCTTTTTTTAGATTGTTGTAATAGTTTGTAAAGTTCCCTTCATTACCCAAGTCTATTGCTTGACTTAAATAATTTGCCCCATCATGTCGTTCCCAAACGCTATATGCCGCAGGACTAAGCTTTAAAGACTTGTCGATGTCAATAATAGTTAAACTTTCTGCACCTTCATTAAAACAATTATATATTGTACTAAATATATATTTGTCTAAAATATTATCAAAATCATCTGGTGATAATTGAAATTCGTCTGTTCTTTGGAGGATTTGTGGGTTCTTGCACAAAACTCCTAATACCTGTGCAACATTACTTTTATTCATTCCCTAAGTCCTCCAAATTTATTTTTGGAACAATTTTACATTGTTTTTGGCGTACTATTTTTTTTACAGGTGTTTCTTTAATATTCTGTTTTTCCATTCTTCTTTTTATTATATCTATATTTTCCAAATACAGCTCGTATTCCTCTTTCAAATAAGGTATAATTGCAAAAGAAGTTAGTTCTTTTTCTTTTGTTTCTGTCCAAAAAAGAATAAGCTCCATTATTCTTTCCTCTGTCATTGTTGTTTTTAAACCTGCAAGTGTACTCATATCTCTATCATTAGGTTTTCGCCCAACTTTATCAATAAAAAGATTTATTAATTCACTATTCAAATTTATCCCTTCTTTCTTAGTATTTGTATTAATTATAGCATATTTTTAGATAAAAAGCAAGGGTTGTTTACTTTTAGCAAACAACCCATTACATTATAGGAAATCGGCTACACAAGCTGTACGACTTCTCTCTGTCTTGACTAATTGACAATCAGAATATAATTGTTTATATTCTGAGTCTTTTATCTTTTCTAAAGCCAATAGACCATTGTCCTCTCTAAAAACATTTTTGTCTGTCTGTTTGATGTCGCCATCAAAAATAATTTTACTACCTTCACCTATTCTTGATACTAATAATTTTATATGCTTTTTAGTAAGGTTTTGTGCCTCAGTAACTAAAACAATACAATTGGAAAAACTTCTGCCACGTATTTGTGATAATGAGACAATTTCTATTTCTTCATTTGCCACTTTTTCACAAATAGCATCTATCCCCTCTATATCTACAAATCCACCCAAATATGAAAGTTCCTTATCTAGTAAATCGCCCTTTAAAAAGCCTGTCTCTCTTGCAAATTCTACAGTAGAATTATTCGGAATTAAAACAATTTTCTTTCCATCTCGTACTTTTGATAAAGCATAATGAGATGATATAAAAGTTTTACCTGTTCCAAAAGAACTTAGTATTCTTATTATAGTTTTTTCATCTTTAAGTAATTCATTCATTAAGATTTTTTGCTCGATATTTCTAGGTTTACAATCCCTAGAAATTTTTACATCAGTACCTAGTTTGACCCACTTGTCTTTATAGTAGATAGTGTTTGCATAAGCATTATCACCTTCATAGCCTATTACATAATAACAATCTTTATTAAAATCTGACAAAACACTTTCATCATTGTTTGCCAAAAAATTATTTGCTGCATCTATCAATTCTACATTTTGTAAATCATTTATATATTTAGTGTTACTTTGAATTTTATCCTCGGCGAATTTAAATAGCTTTTTACCACTTTTTACCCAAGATAATCCTTCTTCTAAGGAATATGTTGCTAAAAGGTTGTTTTCTGTTTCATCTTTAAAGTCGTTAAAAGTTTTATCTACGAAATTAAAAACACTTTTATTTTCTAATAATATTTGACGACATTTTTTCGCCATATCAGAAGTATCACTATCTAATTTAGATAACTCTTCCATTGGTATAATAAGTTTATCTTTTGGATTTTCCAGATTGTATTTTAACAACCTAGAAAAATTCTCCAATACAAATTCTTTCGTTATTAGCATATTATATCCTTTAGGATAGATTAAACTATCCTTCTATATATTTTTTTAATTCATCTAAAAATAGAATTAATTTGGTATTTAGTAGTGGCGACAAATCAGTTTGTTTGAAATCTTCGCCAAATATTTTTAATTGTGCTTTAGAAAACGCATCTATTTTATCTGGATGTGCAGTATAAATTTCTTTTAAGTCAGCCATTAATTTTGTGAATTTTTCACTATCAGACATTTGATTAACCTCTTTGTCAACCATTTCTATACTAACACCCGACTCTGCAGCTTTTTTAGCTCTTGCATTGGTAAAGGCATTTATTAAATCATCTTCAGTTGCTGGAATTGTGTTTGGTAAATACTTTTCTAGTCTTGAGCCTGTTGCATAAGCAGCATTTCTACCTAAACAAAATAAACTTTTCCCCTTTTCATTTGCAAAATAAACAGTAGCAGTTACATCAGCACTAATTAAGGTAAAAGGGCGACTTTCTAATACTGGATATATATAACTTTCTACCTTTTCATCTATACCTTTCTTTTCTTTTTCGTTAGAGTGTAATACATAAATTATTCCATAGCCTAACTCTTTTATTTCGTTTAGTGCATTCATAACTAAATCAGTAGGATAAATATGACCTTTTCCAAAAGCCAAGCTATCAAGAAATTGAACATTCTGCTCTTCTCTTATAAAGGCTTTTGCGTATTCATAGAGTTTTGGCATAGTATCTATAATAACCCAACTATATTGTTTACGCCACTCTCTATTTTTCTTTAGTTCGGATTTAAAGTCTAAAAATTCATCCCAAGAATTTACTGTGTCGCCCATAAACCCAAAGTGCTCGTCATAGCCTTTTTCAAGGTCACAAATAATGGCTTTTTTGAAAGTTGCAAGAGTGGAACTTTTTCCACTCTTTGGTTTTCCATATAAGATTAAGCTAGGTTTGACTTCTTTCGGGAGTGTATTTTTTATTCCTATCATTTAAAACCCCCCCTTAAGAGAAAAAGCTAACTGGTGTCTGTGTTGTCTGTTGCTTTTGTTGTTGCTCTCTTCTCTCGGCGTATTCTTTTGCAGCGGTCATAGCTTTTAGCATTCGTTCTTCACTAACTGCATCGTTGCCTTTATATGGGGCTGAGCCATTCTCTAGTAATGCAATATATTTTCTTTCAACTTTTGTTTTCTCTATTGGTTCACCTAATAACATTTCTTGTTTAAAAGTTGTTGTTTTTTCTAAAACATCTACTTTTCCTACTATGTTTATGGTATCACCTTTTCGATAATGCTCTTTTATAGCACTTGCCTTTTTTAAATCCTTTACAGATATTATTATATTGGTTAATCTATCATTGTATCCTAAGTGTTGTAGTGATAAATTATACAAACCTTCTATTTTTTCATCTGGTATACAACTTTTGTATACACCTTCTACATCAAATATAACTCCAACTAAGTCGTCACCTTTGTCTTTCTTGTTAAAGAACTTTGCGGTAATTTGTAACTCGCCTTTTAGGTCTACCCCCAACTCACCTTGTATGCGAATATTGTCAGCACTTTTTGGGTCTTCAGTTGTAACAATGGTTACCATATTATCCAATGTTTGTCTAGCCATAGCTAATATTTTTGAGTCATTTTTACCAAAGAATATTGTTGGCACTAAAAAACTTTTTCCCTCAGTATTAGTTACAGATACAACTGTTTTAATCATTGTAGTTGTTCCATTTTTGCATGGAGTTATTGTTATAGAATGTGCGATGCCTTCAATTGTTACAATATTTCTTAATTCACTCATTTTTATACTTCCTTTATATTTTATTATTATTTTGACAAAAAAAATGCACCCAAAAGATTATTAATATTCAATTGGGTGCTTATGTTAATTAAGAGTTTGCTACTTTTTCTTTCAAAGCTTTCTTAGCCGCTTTTGCTGCTTCTTTGTCTGCCTCTTCTTGTGCGTTTGCTGCTACTGCATCAAAAGTTTTTCCTTTTTCAGTTATAACTATTTTTGTAACAACAACGTCTTTGCCGTTTTCATCTGTAAGAGTTTCTTTAACTCTTTCCATTAGTCCTTTTGTGCACATTGCAGTTACAGAGCCTGTTATTTGATTTGTTTTTAAGCCTAATTCAGCCGCTAAAGCCTTTGCAGTGATTGGTGCTCCTGCACCTTGTAAAAAGTTTAAGATATTGATTGAGTTTTGTGATAGCATAGTTATTTCTCCTTTGTTTATAATAATTTTTTTTTGGTATGTTTATATTATACCACGTTTTCGGCTTTTTGTCAAGGGGTTGAAAAAAGTTTTTTATTAACTTTTTTTCCTTAACTTATTATACCATGTTTTTGACACTTTGTCAAGGGGTTGAAAAAAGTTTTTTATTAACTTTTTTTCCTTAACTTATTATACCATGTTTTTGACACTTTGTCAAGGGGTTGAAAAGTTTTTTGGTGGAAGTGAGGAGATTAGAACTCCTAGAAAACGAGTTTACGTTTCTATATTAACTTTGCACTTCCTTTTGAACTTTTACTCTGAAACTCCCACAGCTAAAGGAGTGGGCTTTTCGCACTATCTGTAATTATATTATAACACGTTTTCGGAAAAATGTCAAGGGGTTCAAAAAAGTTTTTTTTATTTTTGAACTTGGTATCAACCTTTTTCCTTATTTATATTATACCACGTTTTCGGCTTTTTGTCAAGGGGTTCAAAAAAGTTTTTTTGAATTTGGTATCAACCTTTTTCCTTAATTATATTATACCACATTTTCGATAAAAAGTCAAGTAATCAAAAAAGAAATTCTTTACTTTGAATTAACTTTGTTTTGTTTTTTTCTTTTGGAATGTACATTTTAGTAATATATAGATTATTTCTTGCCCTTGTAACCGCCACGTAACTTATTCTAACCTCTTCCCTGTTATAATAAGTTAGGTTAACGGCTATAACATTGTCAAATTCTAAACCTTTAGAAGAATGTATAGTCATAACCTTTACACCTTCCAATCCCTCCAATTCTCTTATAAGGGATGAGCCACTTTTCTCTTCTGTTCTTTTCCAAGAAACAAACTTAATACAATTATCCTCTAAAATATTAATAACCTCATCTAATTCCTTATTTGTTCTAACAAGAATTGCCCAATCTTTTAAATCTTTTGGTTCTACTCGTCTTAATCTCCGTATCATTAAAAGAAAAGATGTGCTTAAAACTTCATAACAAGGCATTGAACCTCTTATAGATATTGAGGGCATTGGACTTGTTATAAATTTTTGTGAATAATCAAGAATTTCTTTTGTATTTCTAAAGTTCTTTGTTAACTGTAGCCTTGTTGTATTAAAATTGCTAGCGATTTTTTCAAATATTTCGGGTTTTGCCCCCTTAAAAGAATAAATACATTGATTGATATCTCCTACATAAAAAGTATTTTTTGCTTTTAATTTTTCGATAAACTGATATTCATCTTCTGTTATATCTTGAAATTCATCTACAAGTAAATGCTCAATTTCTGGCACTTGAATATCTGGTTTTAAACATTCTCTTAATAAAAATTCATAATTCTTTTCCAATAATTCAGTCATTACTCTAGTATTACTATTATTTAATAATATTTTTAAGCCTAGAGAGTGTAGTGTACCACTAAAAACTTTATCATTGTTTAATCGACTTTTTATTTCATCAGCCGAATAAACCGTGTAACTTATACTATAAATGTTTTCAGGGTTAACACCTTCATTTATAAGCCTTTTAATTCTTTCAGTTAGAACTTTTGTTTTACCTGAACTGGCTGTTGCTTTTAAGACTATCCGAGATGAATTATCATTTATTGCAATTAGTTGTTCATCTGTCAAATTCATTTTATTACTCCTTTCTAATTAGTATAAATATATTATACCATATAAATAGAAAAAAGTCAAGAGGTACACAATTAAGTGCACCTCTTGTTATTATTTACATAAAAAGTACCAATCTTCGCCGCCCAAATAAGAAAACCCTTTTCTTGTTGCTGTTCCTAACTTATTAGCAATTTGAAAAGCATAGATAGCACTCATGGTTGGTTCTTCAGCATAGCCGTCTGGATATCCAGCATTAAAGCCGAGTTGTGTTAGTCTTTCTTGTGTCCATTTTGTTAAATTTCCTCTATCGTGATATTCGATAGTATATTTCTTAACTTCTGCTAAAGTTTTTTCACCAAAGATACCATCTTCAACTAAAACATTGTTTTTTCTATTAAGAATTTTTTGTAACTCTAATACTTTATCGTTATATATGTATGTAAACTTATTTACTGTTGGTGTTTGTGGTTGAACTGGCTCTTGTGGTTGAGTAGGTGCTGGTTGAGAAACTGTATTACTAACAATTGTTCCTGCCACATTTGGTATTCCTAGAATAGTTGCAACATTTAAAGATTTGTTAGGTCTATCCCAACCACCCTCTCTTACCTCTAAATGTAAGTGAATACCTTGAGAATCCCCTGTATTACCTTCAATTCCAAGCTCTGTTCCTATTATAACATTATTATCAAATTTAGTCAAGACTTTAGATAGGTGAGCATATATCCAAAATCTATTTTGACTATCTCTAACAACAACGCAATTACCATAACCACCTGTGTTCCAACCAGCAAAAACCACTTTACCTGCTTGGACTGCTGTTATTGTTAAGTCTCCTATACCAAAAGCGGCGGAAAGGTCTATTCCTCTATGTCCGTTAACACCATATGGTTGAGTTACTTTAGTTTTTCCTTTATATGGTACAATCATTTATTTCCCCTCCAATTTATCAAGACGACTATTTATTTGAGCAATTTCTACTTCTTTTGCACACTGTGCAAATAAATCTTTTACCATAAATTCAAAACGTGCTAGAGTATCTTGTAATTCTTTAATATCACGCTTTTGGTTTATTTTACAGGACACTTCTTCCTCAGTATCCTTTTTTAAAGCAGTTATTCTACCTATTAAAAAGGATAGAACTGTTATTAGTGTTCCTATAATTCCCAAATATTCTATTTTCATTTTCTCTTACCTCCTATAAAAAATGTGGCGATTGTTTGTAGTCGAACTTTTAAGTCCCAAATTGCTATTTTTAGTTTATCTCTCCATGTCACTTGTTACCACCTCGCTTTTGCTTTCTGCAACATTTTTTACATCTATTTTGGATGGTGCTAATAGCAATATACATGCTACTATTATCACCACTACTGATACACAGATGCACTTTATAATATTTAATTTGTGCTCGTTATTTTGCCTTATACGCTCATTTTCGATTGTTTTTTCGTATACCGACAATAAACTTTTTATGCTCTCTAATGTTTGCATCGCTACTTGACTTTCGTGTTGTTCCAATCCACTCACCCCTCAATTAAGACGTACCAGTCATCCCCTCCAAGGTAGGAATACCCATTCCGTTTTATAGTGCCCAGTTTTTTAGCGTGTTGGAATTGCTCTATGCCAAACATTGTTTGGTATACCCAAGATATCAGCAACATTTAAAGATATATTATCCCTATTCCAACCACCTTGACGTGCCTCTAAATGTAGATGTATGCCTTTTGATGCCCCTGTGTTGCCCTCAACTCCGACCGCCTCGCCTTGATTAACTCTACCGTTTACACCAACACTTACTTTTGACATGTGAGCATAAATCCAGTATCGGTTTAAATCATCTCTGATTACTACACTAAAGCCATAACCGCCATTATCCCATCCAGCATGCACACATTGCCCGCTTTGTACACATATAATAGTTAAGTCGCCGACACCTCACGCTGCTGACAAATCAATGCCTCTGTGCCCTTGATATCCATATTGTTGAGTTACTGTAAAATTTTGTTTATAAGGTGCTATCATTTTTATCACTTTCCTTTTTTAATAAAATATTTTTTAATTTAACAAGTGCTTGACTAGCGTAAAACACACTAGTCGAGCCAAACAAGATTGCTATAGATTTGTTTGTTATGTCAATTGTAACAGATAGATTTAGTTTTGTCAAAATATTTGGGATTAAGTAAGATGCAACCGATAAGCATGTTAAACCAACTGTAAAACTCAGTAATTTTAGCCCCATATTTTTTAGTTTAGTTTTTGAAATTTTTTGAGATAAAATTTTTGTGTTGTAATATAAACCAAAGCTAAAATTGCTGATATAACACAAAGTAAAAATTATAATTGACATTAATAATACATACATATTGTCCTCCTTTTAAATTATATCTTTTGTCATATCTATAAATTGTTTTTTGTAGATTTTAGACGGTCTAGATGGGCTGTGAAACCATAAAGTTTTGTTATTATCTAACAAATATGTATGTGGAGCACTCGTTGCTGTTAAAAAATCAAATGTTTTTATTAAATTTAAATCTAAGTCATATATATATAATTTACCAAAACTATCACCGATTATTATTAAGTTATCCAGAGCAATTAATTGACGCACAATGCCAGTATTTGGTAATTGTACCTCTTTTTCTATTGAACCCGTGCCCGAATTATACACTATAATTAATCCATTATCATTAGCAATATATATTTTGTTGTTTTGCACAACAGACCTGCGATAATCTGCTTGGCTTAATACTGGTTTTGGTATCATAGTGATAATTGACAAATCATCATATGATAATATAGCTGACTTATATAAATCCTCATCATTTTCGGTAGGGTTTCTTCCAGTAGCTACCAATCCGCTGTCTGATAAGCTCAAATACAACGGATTATTAAAAAACACACTAGCTACGACTGTTTTAGATGTGGTGTCCCATTTTTTTACAGTTTGTGTAGCAACACCAGCTGCAGCACAAGCAGCGTATATAAACCCGTCTTTATGGATTATTTTATTAAGAAACGGCACTTCACTTTGATATAATAAATACTCGTCAATATACGCAAGTGTACGTCTATTATATCTTTGTATATATATTGATCTTGGAGTACCTTTGATACATCCAATATATACATAATTTGCGTCATATGTAAAAGCTATTGACGATTGTGCCGCTCCTGTGTTAATAGTTGTTAAAAGTGTTCCAAACTGGTAATCACTCACTTCGATTCTGCCTGCGTTAGCAGAAGTTGATATATAGAATATTCTGCCATCCACAATATAAGCGTTAAAAACGCTAGTTACAGTCGTTAAAGTTATCTCTGACAAATCTTTAATTAAATACTGTTCCTGCAACTTATCAATGTCGTGTTTAGAAACTATAACTGGCAGTGCATTATATAATACACTACTTAATACAGTTCCACTTTTTACAACAATTTGTGGAGTAGCATAAATTAAATTAGTAGTGGAAAACTCGCAGTTTCCACCAATAAAATCCAACACTTGTGTTGTTCCTGAGCCATTAGCATTTTGAGATAGAACAACTCGTGTATATACAGTAGATAAACTGTCTGTTGTTTTTGGCGAGTTAATTATATAACTCCTGTTGCTACTAAGTGTTTGTGTGGGGAAATTAAAAATGGTATCAGCTGATGCTGTGCCATTTACAGTAAATTGACTTAAGTTATCATCTATATTTGTGAAAGTAAACGTTAAACTATTATACAAATATGTGCTAGTTAAATTCCAAGTTCCACCAGTATTTAAAGGAATTAAATTACTTGTTTTTATTGTAGTTGTTGATTTTTCATTTTGTAAATTATCGATTATCTGATATTTAGCAATAGTAACATCACTGCTTGAGTTACGATATAATATTTTGTTGTATTCGTCTATCTCTAAAATATAATTATCAGAAATTCCACTTTGTATAATCCCCTTTTGTATCCAGTCTTTTGAAAAAATAATAGTCTGTCCGCCATTAGTTCCAACCCAAAAGAAATCAAGTTTTTTTATAATATTTCGTATTGCATTCGCGTTTGGGGATGAGTACACAAGTGACGTTAATGTTAAATCTGATTTTTGAAACATTCGTATTTCGCCAATTGAATTACCACACACGATGTGGTTGCCATCGACTAATATTTTTCTAATTTGACTTGAATTTGAAATTGACGTGTTGGTGATTGTTAAATTAGATTTTTGTACTTTAATAATAGCAAAAACATTATTATTATCAACATGACCATTACCACCAATATACAAAAAATCCTCATCTTGTTCTATAGAAATCGGATTTATATAATTAAAATCAGAAACTTGAACAACGTTTAACGATTTATCTAATTTGTAAATTTTATGGGCTTCTGTTATTACATAAACATAAGCGTTATCAGCAACCATCCCGTGCACCGCTCCTAGCCCTGATATGGTTTTAGTTTCAATAAAATCCCCCGTTTTAACATTCCCTTTGATTATTTGATGCAAAACAGAACCACCTGTAAAATAATAATCCTCGTCAAAAGTTGCAGTAAAAAGATTTGTAATACTCGTGGAACTAATTTTTACCTGTTTAACAACTTCCATCGTTTTGGTGTCTAAAATTATCAAACCATGTCCTAACGCATTGCCTCCAAAAACAAACAGTCTATCTCCGACCAAAAAACTCGGTCTTTCGTTATTAATTGGTAGCGTTCCAGTTTCACCAATTAGTTTAAATGAGTATCTTCCTTCTTTTATAGCATTATTAACGTCAATTAATCTACTCGATGCAGGATTTATCTTTAAATTATCCTCGAGCGATTTTTTAACGTATGCCAATCCATTATCTCTTTTTCCTAATAAATTTACCATAAATCCTCCTTAAAAGTCACTTTCTAATTTTGGATAGAAAGGCAAAGCATTTTCAGCTGTTACATATAAATTACCATATCCAATTTGAGGAAAACTTTTTTGATAATTACTACCATTATCTTTCATTCCAAC
>Ga0209717_1003197_pt1 | contig 14553 bp, 9 predicted proteins | sample AD_UKC048_MetaG_FD_184418 | JGI IMG/M metagenome (GOLD analysis project Ga0209717, IMG submission 184418) | Active sludge microbial communities of municipal wastewater-treating anaerobic digesters from USA - AD_UKC048_MetaG (SPAdes) (version 2) | ecosystem: Engineered > Bioreactor > Anaerobic >... | reverse complement strand
CATCCTGGACCATCAAGGTGGTAGCTCGCTGCGGCGACTCCACGCTGATGGTCCAGGATGCCTACGGCTACCTGTGGATCTGCCCGAGCGGCAAGCCCACCAAGACGATCTTCTCCTTTCCGGAGTACGCGGAGCCCGGACGGCGCATCGTCGACTGCGACGGAACGCTCCTCGGAAACCGCCTAGCGATCGCCAAGCTCGGCGGCAAGATCGTCGCGATGGACGATCGCTGCGCGCATCGGTTCGCGCTCTCAATGCTGCTTGCCACGGGCCTGGCATTCGCGGCGCCGCCCAAGATCGTCTTCCTGTACAGCGCTCCGGTAGGGGACGCTGGTTGGGGCTTCGCTCACGAGAAGGCCCGTCGCGAAGTCCAGGCGAAGTTCGGTACCAAGATTGAGACCAGCTTCATCGACAGCGTTACGGAAGGACCAGATTCGGAGCGTGTGGTGCGAGAACTCATATCGCAGGGAGCGAAGATGGTTGTCGGGACCAGCTTTGGCTACATGGATCCGATGCTGAGAGTCTCTGGCGACTATGGCGACGTCAAGTTCGAACATGCTTCGGGCTATAAGACCTCGCCGAACATGCGGATCTTCAATAGCCGCATCTACGAAGGCTACTACCTGGCGGGCGTTGTGGCTGGCTCGATGACCAAGACGAACGTGCTCGGCTTTGTAGGGGCAGTGCCGATCCCGGAAGTCATTCGAAATCTGAACAGCTTCACCCTGGGGGCTCTGTCGGTCAACCCGAAGGTGACCACGAAGATCGTCTGGACGAACGAGTGGTTCAACCCACCGAAAGAGACAGACGCCGCCAACTCATTGATCAACAACGGCGCGGATGTGCTGATGCAGAACACCGCGTCTCCGGCGGTCCTTCAAACCGCGCAACAGCGGGGCAAGCGTGCGTTTGGCGTCTACTCCGACATGACGTCGTATGCGCCAAAGGCCAGCCTCGGTTCAGCGATCATCAACTGGACGCCCTACTACACGCGAGCTATCCAAGACTACCTGGACGGCACGTGGAAGACCGGCGCCAGCCTCTGGGGGGTCAAGCAGGGTGCCGTCGACCTGGTCGGTCTTGCGGCCGATGTTCCGGCACAGACAAAGGCCAAGTTGGAGGAGGTCAAGTCGGGCCTGCGAAACGGATCGTTCGCGATCTGGAGCGGCCCGATTCAGGATCAGAACGGCAAGGAAGTCCTGGCCAGTAAGGTGGAAGCCACGGACAAGTTCCTTGACGGAATGAACTTCCTTGTCAAAGGCGTCGAAGGCAAGCTCCCGACTCAGTAGCAGAGTGCTGTCGTCGGACGTCGAATGAAACGGCGGTCTGCAGCCGCTGCAGGCCCCGTCTTCTGTTCGGCTCAAAGTATCAGGCGCAGATCGCCAGGAGATTGACAGTGAATTCGTCGTCCGCTTCGCATACCTCGGTACGTGACTCGCAAGCGCCCGTTTCGGCTGGCGCGAGTGCTTCTTTCGTATGGTCCGATGCACGTCTACTTGGCTTCGGGCCGATGGACCATACCCACGAGGAGTTCTATCGCGTTACGTTCGATCTCCTCACTTGCACCTTCGCGGGTGCCTCGGATGCCCTGCACGCGTTTGAGAGCCATGCAGTCGAGCACTTCGAGCAGGAGAACGAGTGGATGGAGAAATCGCTCTTTCCGGCTCGAGATTGCCACATAGCAGAGCATGCTGCCGTCCTCTTGTCGGTTCGAGAGGTCGGCGAAGGTTTCACTTCCGGCGCACTCGGACTCGACACCGTGCACGATCTAGCAATGGAACTGTTCTCCTGGTTTCCAGGGCATGCCGACTATCTTGATTCGGCGTTGGCTGCCTGGATGACTCGGCGCAATATGGGCGGGACGCCCGTGGTGATGCGCCGATCGCTTAGAGCCTGACTCGAGTGCTACACCGATAGCGCGCCGAAGTGCAACATCGCCGCCGCGCGCGGCGACTATGCAATTGCGCCGGCGGAATTAGCGCGGAGAGGCACTAGGTTCAGGACGAAAGGCGATGTTCCTGGACTGAATATCCGTGAACGTCGAGTTCGCGATACTGACAAGGTGAAACCTCTAAGGCCACCCAGGTCAACTGTTGAGGCAGGTGTCCCTTCGCCGGTTCATAGAGCGGCCTGAATCAGGCTCTTTACAGCGGCGGCACGTTTAGCGGCACGCAATGATCCGGCGAACAGCCAGTTCCTAAGCCCGGGCGCGATCGGCCGGGGGAGGTTCTTCACCAGGTTGTCGTCGACAGGTAAGTCGCCTTCCTGCGGGAGACGCCTGAGCACCGCCCGACGCAATTCAAAGTCACTGTGGGCGGCTGGCCAACGGCTTGGCCCCGCCGCCCCGCGAATGCACGAACACGCTCGAATCTAGGATGTCGGGCATTGCTTTCGTGCGCTAGGGACTGGGGCCGAGCGCCAGTTTTGGCTGACTTGCATCGCGACACGCACATCCGTCGAGTTGAGCTCGTGGATCACGCAGCGTCCATCCCCTTCACAGTTCAGCGAAAGTCGCTGATGGAACGAGCAGCGCCTGGGCAAGATCGAGCATGTCCTCAGCGGCATCGCGTGTCAGAGGCGTGAAGCCAATTTCCAGTCCCAGGGTGCGAATTGCGGATGCTGCCTCCATATCAACGGCAGCGAGTTCCACAAATTTGTCGCGGATGTCGGCGAGATCAAGTGCCCGTTGTGGGTGGCAAAGCAAGAGATGCGAAAGATCACCAATCTCGCTCTTTACCAGCGGGTTCAGGCGGCGCCGGGTCGATAGCGGCAGAGCAGAGTAGGACTCCGCAGCGAAGAAGGCGATCTCAGCAGAACCTGACACCACCAGATCGGACGCAGCCACGCTCGTTTCGCAGTAGATGTGCTGAACGCTGGAGTTGTCCAGCCCAGCTGGCTCAAGAAGTCGCATCCCGATCACTTCAACAAATCTATCCGTCGTTAGGGCAATTCGGCACCCCGGTCGCAGGTCAATGATTGTTCTGATGGGTGAAGTTGCAGCACTTGAGATGAGCATCTCATCATGAAGCCGAGTCGGCCTCGCGAACGGAATGAACCCATCGCAACGCACTAGAGCGATTGCGTCAATCGGATTCGCAAGAACTACGTCGATGCCACCAGTCGAAATGGCGTTTTCATATTCCCTCAAATTTGCGGGTGCCAGCAACTCCACGTCGGTATTCCGCCGTCGCATCAGCGCCGCCAACAGATCCCAATCAATACCGCGTTCTCGACCAAAGTCAGGCGAGATGACGATTTTCAGCTTCATCGTGCAGCCCTCTCCTCCGTGACCCAATCCCGATATACCGAAACTACCTCTTCGATACGCGCTCTCGCGGGCTGCCTTCTCACCGACGTGTAGCCCACCACGGCACCATTCCGAACGTTCGGAACGACCGTCGCATAGACCCAGTAGTACGCTCCATCCTTACGCAAGTTCTTAACGTATCCATACCACGTCTCTCCCGCATGAATTGTTTGCCATAGATCAGCAAATACTCGCTTAGGCATATCGGGATGGCGAAGAACATAGTGCGATGCACCAATCAGCTCATCTCTGCTGTATCCGCTTAGTTCGACGAAAGCATTGTTGGCGTGAGTAATCACCCCATGCAGATCGGTCCTCGAGACGATCAGCAGCCCTTCCGGATAGGGAACCTCCCAATCGGAGTAATAGACCTTCCTCGCGCTTCCGTTGGCATAGGTCATGAGAACCTCTTTGCACGGAAGATACTGGTCTGGAATATTCATTGGCTGCATGTGTGCCTCCTCGACTTCGACTTAGTCTCTTGTTCGGACAGGCATGACCTAGCCCGCGAAGAGGCCGCGCTGGTTCAAGATGATTTGCGCGCAAAACTCCCACGCAGATTTTCGAATCAACAATAGTGGTTCGGCAGGAGACCGGGAAGCCGCGCCTGAGAAACACTGTGTTCCACCGCTGGAACAGTTCGACTTGCAGCGCCCTGTAGACCCGTGCACGGAAATCTCCATGGTCAGCCCGTCAACTGCCAGATCGAAGCGGCAGGAATGAACGGCCCGCGTATGTGCATTCGGCCGGCAGTGAGACCAAGTGCTAGCACTCTGGTCTGAATGCCTAATCCGCGCGCACCGGGCCCGACCAGTGGCGAGTCGTGAGGAGCGCCGGAAGGCAGCGCTTTCGGGGCGCTCTGAAGGGGCACGACGCCAATCGTGACTCGATCTTCTTGCCGGGGAGTTCAGCGCCGTGCTTCGGGTAGTGAGCAACGCGACCGTGAACAGCCCTTCTGCATTCCATCAGTTCCGCGCACGGTCTCTTGCCACTCCGTCGCGTTGCAAATGCATGGCCATCCGGCCGAGTGCGGACCGCCCCTCCCCGGGGGACTGTCACTAGCTGCTAACGCAAAAGGTGCCCGCCTCACACACTGGGGCAGGTGGACCAATGATCACGACCCCGGGAAGAACGGCTTGCCGATGGACGCGGGCATGTTCACCTTGATGAAGTTGGCGTTGCGCGAGATCAGCACCAGCACCACGATGGTGGCCACGTAGGGCAGCATGGTGAGGAACTGGCTGGGCACCTGGACGCCTTCTCCTTGCAGGTGGAACTGCAGCATGGTCACGCCGCCGAAGAGATAGGCACCGAGCAAGACACGTGCCGGTCGCCAGGTGGCGAAGGTGGTGAGCGCCAGCGCGATCCAGCCCTTGCCGGCGATCATGCCCTCTACCCACAGCGGCGTGTAGATCACCGAGATGTAGGCGCCCGACACGCCACACAGTGCGCCGCCCACCATCACCGCGATCAGCCGGATGCGCCGCACCGGGTAGCCCAGCGCGTGAGCCGACTCCGGCGACTCGCCCACCGCACGCAGCACCAGGCCGGCGCGAGAGCGGTAGAGGAACCAGGCGAGCGCGATCGTCAGCAGCACGGCGATGTAGACCATCGGGTGCTGGCGGAAAATGGCCGGGCCGACGAAGGGCAGGTCCGACAGCACGGGGATGTCGAAGTGCGCGCGCTCGGTGAGTTTCTCCTGCGTGTACTTGATGCCCACGAAGGCCGAGAAGCCGGTGCCGAACAGGCTCAGCGCCAGGCCGGTGGCGTACTGGTTGGTGTTCAGCCAGATCACCAGCACGCCGAAGGCCGCGGCCATCAGCGCGCCCGCGCCAGCGCCGGCCGCGAAGGCCAGCCAGTCGTTGCCGGTGTTCACCGCGGTGGCGAAGCCGGCGATCGCGGCCACCAGCATCATGCCCTCGGCCCCGAGGTTGACGATGCCGGCGCGTTCATTGATGAGCAGGCCGAGCGCCGCGATGGCCAGCACGGTGCCGGCATTGAAGGTGGCGGCGAGAAGCAGAGCGAGGGAATCCATCTCAGGCCCCCTTTCCGGTGGTGACGGTGGTGGCGGCCGGGGTCGGCGTGATCGCGGGTGCCGTCGGCTTGGCGGCCTGGGGCTGCGCCGCCTTCCAGCGGATGCGGTAGTGGATCAGCGTGTCGCAGGCGAGCAGCGTGAACAGCAGCAGGCCCTGGAACACGCCGGTCAGCGACTTGGGCAGGCCCAGGCGCGACTGCGCCAGTTCGCCGCCGATGTAGAACATGCTCATCAGCACCGCCGAGAAGATCGCTCCCACCGGGTGCAGGCGGCCGACGAAGGCGACGATGATGGCCGCGAAGCCGTAGCCCGCCGGCACGTGCGGCGTGAGCTGGCCGAGCGGCCCGGCGGCTTCGAGCGCGCCGGCCAGGCCGGCCATGCCGCCGGACAGCAGCAGCGCCATCCACAGCGCACGGCGCGACGAGAAGCCGGCGTAACGCGCCGCTGCCGGGGCCAGGCCGCCGACCTGCAGCTGGAAGCCGGCGTAGGTGCGGAACAGCAGCACCCAGAACACCGCCACCAGCACCAGCGCGATCGGCAGGCCGAGGTTGACGCGCGAGCCGTCGAACAGACGCGGCACCTGTGTGCTCTTCAGGAAGGTGATGGTCTGCGGGAAGTTGTAGCCCGCCGGGTCCTTCCAGGGGCCGTAGACGAGGTAGCTCAGCACCATGTCGGCGATGTAGACCATCATCAGGCTGACGAGGATCTCGCTGGCGTTGAAGCGGTCGCGCAGCAGCGCCACGATGCCCGCCCAGACCATGCCGCCGAGCACGCCGGCCAGCAGCACCGGCACAACGATCCAGCGGCCGGTGTCGGGCCCGGCCTGCATGGCCACGCCGCTGGCGAAGATGGCGCCGACGATGAACTGCCCCTCGGCGCCGATGTTCCACACGTTCGAGCGGAAACACACCGACAGGCCGAGCGCGATGAGCAGCAGCGGCGTGGCCTTCATGGCCAGCTCCGACAGCACGTACAGGCTCTTCACCGGCTCGATGAAGAACACTTGCAGGCCACGCATCGGGTCCTTGCCGAGCGCGACGAACAGAATGGTGCCGATAACGACCGTGATCGCCAGCGCCAGGAGCGGCGAGGCGATCGACATGAACTTCGACGCTTCCGGACGGGCTTCAAGCTTCACCATGGAGCGCCTCCTTGTTCCACAGGCCACTCATCCACTCGCCAATCATCTCGATCGTGGTCTTTGACGTGGCGACACTGGGCGAGACGCGGCCCTGCGCAATCACGACGAGCCGGTCGCAGATCTCGAACAGCTCGTCGAGTTCCTCGCTGACCACGAGCAGCGCACAGCCCGCGTCTCGAAGCTTGAGCAGCTCGCCGCGGATTTGCGCCGCGGCGCCGACGTCCACTCCCCAGGTCGGCTGAGAAACGATCAGCAGCTTCGGATCGGCATCGATCTCGCGGCCGACGATGAATTTCTGCAGGTTGCCGCCCGATAGCGACTTCGCTGCCGCGTCAGACCCGCCGGCCTTCACGTTGAAGCGGCGGATCAGGTCCTCGGCCAGACTCTTCACGTCGCCGGTGCGGATCCAGCCCGAGCTCTCCACGGTGTCGGTGCGCGTGAGCAGCGTGTTCTGCGCCAGCGACAGCGTGGGCACCGCCCCGCGGCCCAGCCGCTCCTCGGGCACGAAGTGCAGGCCTTCCTTGCGCCGCTTGCGTGGCGAATCGCGCGAGATGTCCTGGCCGAACAGCGAGATCGACCCTTTGGGCGCACGCAGGTCTTCGCCGGACAGCGCAGCCATCAGCTCCTGCTGGCCGTTGCCCGACACGCCGGCGATGCCGACGATCTCGCCGGCACGCACCTCGAAGGCGATGTCCGACAGCGCGGTCGCGAACGGGTCGTCCTTGGGCACCGACAGGCCCTTCACCGCCAGCACCGTGCCGCCGAGCTTGGCCTGGATGTGCTGCAGCTGCGGCGGCTCGGCGCCGATCATCAGCCGCGACAGGCTGGCGTTGCTCTCCTGCGTCGGGTCGACCTCGCCGGTGACCTTGCCGCCGCGCAGCACCGTGCAGTGGTGGCACAGCGCTCGGATCTCGTCGAGCTTGTGGCTGATGTAGAGGATGGAGCAGCCTTCGTCGGCCAGCTTGCGCAGCGTGACGAAGAGCCGTTCGACGGCCTGCGGCGTGAGCACCGAGGTCGGCTCGTCGAGGATCAGCAACTTGGGGTTGGTGAGCAGCGCGCGCACGATCTCCACGCGCTGGCGCTCGCCCACCGACAGCGTGTGCACCGGACGCAGCGCGTCGACGTCCAGCCCGTAGACGCTGGCGACCTGGTTGATGCGCTCGGTCACTTCGGCCAGCGTCAGGCTCTTGTCCAAGCCCAGCCAGACGTTCTCCGCCGCGGTCAGCGTGTCGAACAGGCTGAAGTGCTGGTAGACCATGCTGATGCCCAGCTGCCGCGCCTGCGCCGGCGAGGCGATCTGCACGGCCTGGCCGTTCCAGCGGATCTCGCCCTCGTCGGGGCGGACGGCGCCGTAGATCATCTTCATCATGGTCGACTTGCCCGCGCCGTTCTCGCCGAGCACGGCGTGGATCTCGCCGGGCTTGACGCGCAGGTTGACGCGGTCGTTGGCCTTGACGGCCGGGTACTGCTTGCTGATGTCGATCAGCTCTAGTCGCAACATCTCTGTCTCCTTAGGCGCGGGGTGCCGTTACGCCAGCTCCTCGCGCGTGGTGCAGAGTTGTCCATCGCAACTGCCGGCACCACGACACGTCGAGTTCCTGTAGCGGGCTGGCAGCCCCTAAAGCAAGCCTTGCGTCAAAGACTGTCTCTTCGGACGTCTGTCAGATTCTTCTTCGCTCGAAGATCTACTTCATGCGCTCATTCCTTTGCGACCTAAACAGGACGACTTCTCAGTCGCCCACGCACCGGCTGCCGGTCTCACTTGCGGAAACCAGTGCCCATTGCGCACCACCACGATGTACTACTGCTGCGCCGATGCCCGACCAGACTCATGCGTCCTCGGCTGCACGAAATCCCCCAATCGGGAGGCGCTCTGACCGTTCGGCGCACGAGTTGTCGCCGGGTGCGGCCTCGCTCCATGCAATTGGCGCCGACGGCAAGCCGGCTGATGCAGAAAGGATTCGTTGTGTCACCGGGAAGGGATCTTCCACAAATGTCCTCACTTCAGCATACGCAACGACGTATAGAGTTCATAAGACATTGCGTATGGCGATCGCCTGGATGGCGGTGTACCTTGCCGGGCCAAAACTGACACCTTGCTGCGGCCGGTGGACTTCCCATGACCGTGAGACCAATTCGCTTTCTGCACCGCAATGAGATCGTCGAAGTCGCAGATGCTGCGACTACGCGCAGCGTGCTTGACTGGCTCCGCGAGGAAGCCCACTGCACCGGCACTAAGGAAGGCTGCAACGAGGGCGACTGCGGCGCATGCACCGTCGTCGTCGGCGAACTCGGTGACAACGGCCGGCTGGCCCTGAAGACTGTCAATAGCTGCATCCAGTTCCTGCCAGTGCTCGACGGCAAGGCGCTGTTCACCGTCGAGGACGTGCAGACTGCCGACGGTCTGCACCCGGTGCAGCAGGCGATGGTCGAGTGCCACGGCTCGCAGTGCGGGTTCTGCACGCCAGGCTTCGTGATGTCGATGTGGTCGTTGTACCAGCGATGCGAGACGTCACCGTTGCGGCAGCAATTGGCCGACGAGCTGTCGGGCAACCTCTGTCGCTGCACCGGCTATCGGCCGATCCTGGATGCGGCGCAACGCATGTTCGAACTGCCGCGCGTCGACTTCGATCCAGCGCCGGCAGTGGCCGCGTTGCGCACGCTACGTGACGAGGCAACTTTCTCCTACGAACGCGGCGGCGCGCACTTCCACGCGCCGCGCACTGTGGACGACTTCGCCGCGCTGCTCGATGCGAATCCCGGCGCGCACATCCTCGCCGGCTCGACCGACGTCGGCCTGTGGGTCACGAAGCAGTTCCGCGAGTTGCCGGTGCTGGTGTCGATCGGCGAGGTCAGCGATCTCAAGCGTATCGACACTGCCGCCGACGGTACGCTGACGATCGGCGCCGGTGCCTCGCTCGAAGCCGCCTGGCAGGCCCTGGCCGCGCGCGTGCCGGCGCTGACCGACGTCTACCTGCGCTTCGCCGCGCCGCCGATCCGCAATGCCGGCACGATGGGCGGCAACGTTGCCAACGGCTCACCGATTGGCGACTCGGCGCCGATCCTGCTCGCGCTCGACGCCTCGCTCGTGCTGCGCAAGGGATCGCGCGAGCGCACGATGCCGCTGGCAGACTTCTACGTCGACTACATGAAGAACCGGCTCGAGCCGGGCGAATTCGTGCAGGCGATCGTCGTGCCACCGCTGCCCGCCGCGCGCCAGGTGCGCGCGTGGAAGATCAGCAAGCGCTTCGACTGCGACATCTCAGCGCTGTGCGCCGGCTTCGCGATCGAGCTCGACGGCGAGATCGTCAAGGCCGCGCGGCTGGCGTACGGCGGCATGGCCGGCATCGTCAAGCGCGCCACGGGCGCCGAGGCGGCGATCGTCGGCCAGCGCTGGGACGAGGCCGCGGTGCAGCGCGCCCAGGCGGCGCTGGCTACCGACTTCAAGCCGCTGACCGACATGCGCGCCAGCGCCGAGTACCGCGCCCAGGTCGCGCAGAACCTGCTGGAGCGGCTGTGGCTCGAGACACGGCCCGCGTCTGCCCTGCCCGCCACGCAGACGACCGTCTGGTCGACGATGACCCACACGGTGGGAGCCTGATGCCATGAACATGTCTCTTCCCGCCGACCTCATCCTGCCCGCCGAAGCCACCGCCCTCGCGCAGGGCGCACGCGTCGGCATCAGCCGCCCGCACGAATCGGCGCACCTGCACGTCGCTGGCGCCGCGCCCTACGTTGACGACATCCCGGAAGTCGCCGGTACGCTGCACGCCGCGCTCGGCCTTTCGCCTGTGGCGGCCGGCCGGCTGCTCGGCATCGACCTCGACGCGCTAAAGGCGATGCCCGGCGTCGTCGCTGTGCTGACCGCCGCCGACATCCCCGGCCCGAACGACTGCGGCTCGATCGTGCACGACGATCCCATCCTCAGCGACGGCGAATTGCGCTTCCTCGGCCAGCCGGTCTTCGCGGTGATTGCCCGCACGCGCGAGCAGGCGCGGCGCGCGGCGGCGAAAGCGAAGCAGGTGCTGAAGGTCGAGCCCGCCGAGCCAGTGCTGACGCCGCAGCAGGCGCATGCGAAGCAGCAGTACGTCGTGCCGCCGATGCACCTGGTCCGCGAATCGTCGCCAGGCAGTACCCGGCGCGCGATCGACGCGGCGCCGCACCGCCTGGCTGGCACCTTCGACGTCGGCGGGCAGGAGCAGTTCTATCTCGAAGGGCAGATCAGCTACGCGATCCCGAAGGAGAACGACGGCATGCTGGTGCACTGCTCGACGCAGCACCCCAGTGAGATGCAGCACCTGGTGGCGCATGCGCTGAAGCTGCACGCGCACCACGTGCAGGTCGAGTGCCGGCGCATGGGTGGCGGCTTCGGCGGCAAGGAATCTCAGTCGGCACTGTTCGCCTGCGTCGCGGCGGTAGCGGCGAAGAAGCTGAACCGCCCCGTCAAGCTGCGCCTGGACCGCGACGACGACTTCCTCATCACCGGCCGGCGCCACTGCTTCTGGTACGAGTACGAGGTCGGCTACGACGACGAGGGCCGCGTGCTTGGCGCCGAGATCACGATGGTCTCGCGCGCCGGCCATTCGGCCGATCTGAGCGGCCCGGTGATGACACGCGCGCTGTGCCACTTCGACAATGCCTACTGGCTGCCCGACGTCGCTATGCACGGCTACTCCGGCAAGACGAACACCCAGAGCAACACCGCCTTCCGCGGCTTCGGCGGCCCGCAGGGCGCGATCGCGATTGAGGCGATCCTCGACTCGATCGCCCGCCGCCTCGGCAACGATGCGCTCGACGTGCGCCGCGCCAACTTCTACGTCGGCAACGACCAGCAGACGCCGTACGAGCAGGTCGTCGAGGACAACGTCATCCACGAGCTGGTCGCCGAGCTGGAAGCGACGAGCGACTACCGCGCTCGCCGCGAGGCCGTGAATGCGTTCAATGCCGCGAGCTCGGTGCTGAAGAAGGGCCTCGCGCTGACGCCGGCAAAGTTCGGCATCTCGTTCAACGTCGCCCACTTCAACCAGGCTGGCGCGCTTGTCCACGTCTACAACGACGGCTCGATCCTGGTGAACCACGGCGGCACCGAGATGGGCCAAGGCCTGAACACCAAGGTGGCCCAGGTGGTGGCGCACGAGCTGGGCGTGGAGTTTGGCCGCGTACGCGTGACGGCGACCGACACGCACAAGGTCGCCAATACCTCGGCCACGGCCGCCTCGACCGGCAGCGACCTGAACGGCAAGGCTGCGCAGGATGCGGCGCGGCAGATCCGCGAGCGGCTAGCTGCCTGCGCCGCGGTGCACCACGGCGGCGACGCCGCGGCAGTGCGCTTCGCCAACGACCAGGTCGAAGTCAACGGCAAGCGGCTGCCGTTCTCGGTGATCGTCGCGCAGGCCTATGTGGACCGCGTGCAGCTCTGGTCCGACGGCTTCTACGCAACGCCCGGCCTACATTGGAACCGCGAGAAACTCAAGGGCAAGCCCTTCTTCTATTTCGCCTACGGCGCGGCGGTCAGCGAGGTGCTGGTCGACACCCTCACCGGCGAGTCGAAGCTGCTGCGCGCCGACGTGCTGCACGACGTCGGCCGCTCGTTGAACCCGGCGGTCGACATCGGCCAGATCGAGGGCGCCCTCATCCAGGGCATGGGCTGGCTGACAATGGAGGAGTTGGTCTGGCACTCCAAGACCGGAATGCTGAGCACGCACGCGCCGTCGACGTACAAGATCCCGACTGCCAACGACTGCCCGACCGATTTCCGCGTGCGGCTGTTCGACAACGGCAATGTGGCCGACAGCATCCACCGCAGCAAGGCGGTCGGCGAGCCGCCGCTGTTGCTACCGTTCTCGGTTTTCTTTGCGATCCGCGATGCGGTCTCGGCCGCCGGTGGTCACCGCGTCGATCCGCCGCTGAAGGCGCCGGCCACCGCCGAGTCGGTGCTTAGGGCTGTGATGGCAGTCTGTTGAGCACTCACTCCAAAGGGCGGGACTGGCTGGCAGAGCCGACGAGGTGGCGCAACTCAAGTCCGTGTGAATCCCAGGTCTTCAACGCCATCGCGCCAGACTGCTCTAGCTAGGCTATCAACTCTGCGTCGATGCAAAGGTCGCTACGGTAAATTGCAGCACGCACGCTGGCGTCTCGCGTCGAATGGCGGCAATCTGGAGTCTTGGCAACCGACGGCTTTTGGCCGGCCAGAGACTGTCGACTCGGAAAGCTGAGAGGCAGCAGTTCAGCGCATCAGCGACCCTGAACCGACGCGGTCAGCCGCCGCGAGTAGGTCAAGCCCTCACCGCCTCGAATGACGTGCCTTTGTCAGCAGTACGCGCCTGACTGCATTCGCGCGATCAACGCTTCGATTTGTGCCCGCCCTTCGGGCGTCCTCATGTAGCTGGCGGGACACGCCCCGCCCAGAGCTGGCACGGGGCTATTGAGCCAGCGCGTCGTCCATTTGAGCGCGTCGAAGCCTTCTGGATTTCCGCTCTCGTTGACAAGGCGCTGAACGAGAGTTGCAAGCGCCGCCACATCGCGCGCGTCTTCTAGTAGATCCATCTTCACAATATATCGGCGGCGGGTACCCGTCGCCATCCGAAGTTTGCTACGCGCGGTTGACCGGCGGCCTCCGGGGCGGCGTCGACTAGCCAGGCTGCGATCGGTGCGCTAGACTTCGTCCACTCGGTCCTCGGAGTGATTCGCTCCGTGCGGCTCGTACGATAGGGAAGCACGTTTGCCTTCCCCCACCGCGAGGCACAAGCCTTGCACTCCGGGTAGCCAAGTCACCGCTACCACCTCGGAGTCATACGGTGGCGGCGCAGCCCTGCTCGCATCTCGCCTTCAACCTCTTACGACCAGACCGGCAGGACACCTGCATCGACAGCATGGGGCAAATTCGCGCCAAAGAGTCGCTTGCAGCTTATGCGTCTGCCGTGGTGCTCAGTAGCGCCTTATGACGTTCGCTGCTTGCAGGAATCGCCGGGGACCTCGTAGCTAAGTGCTTGTCACGACTGGGACTGTGCTTGCCCCTTACGCGCTAGCGCACAATCCGCACCGCCGCTCGGCAGGCTCGAGCGGCGGGCGGGCGCTGCCACTGCGGCACCGAAGGCACCGTAAACGTCGATTTCCGCATGCTGTTCGCCGCTTCGCGCGCGAACGCCTGCGGTTCAATGCAGGCTTGGCATGGAGCTCGCTTGCCCCTTCCGGGCGAGCCCGATCTGTATCCATGAGCAACCGCTGCGCCGCCCCGCAGCCCATCGACGCCTGAGGCCCCACCCGGAACATGTGCCAGCTCTTCGCCCTGAACAGCAACACGCCGAGCGCAGCCACCTTTTCCTTCACCGGCCTGTCGGCCCGCGGCGGGGCCACGGGCGACCATGTCGACGGCTTCGGCCTGGCCTTTCACGACGGCCGCTCCTGCCGTGTCTTCATCGACGAACAACGCGCCAGCGACGCGGCACTGGCCGACTTCCTGCGCCGCCACCCGATCCGTGCACGCACGGTCATGGCCCATGTGCGCAAGGCCACGCAAGGCCCGGTGACGCTGGAGAACTGCCACCCCTTCGTGCGCGAGTGGCAGGGCCGGCACTGGTCGTTCTGCCACAACGGCGACCTGAAAGGCTTCGCGCCGCGCTTGAACGGCAGCCACCTGCCGGTGGGCGATACCGACAGCGAGCGTGCCTTCTGCTTCCTGCTTCAGGAACTGCGCCGCAACTTCCGCCGCCGCGCGGCGCCGCACTGGAAGCACGTCGCCCCGCTGCTGGCCGAACTGGCCGGCGGCGTGGCGCGCTTCGGCAACTTCAACTTCCTGCTCTCCGACGGCGAAGTGCTCTATGCCCACGCGAGCACGCGTCTGCATGCCTTGCAGCGCCAGCATCCCTTCGCCGAGGCGCACCTGGTCGACCACGACCTGGTGCTCGATCTCGCGCAGGCCAACGGCCCGGACGACCGCATGGTGCTCATTGCCACCGAGCCGCTGACCCGCAACGAACCGTGGCGGCCCTTCGCCGCCGGCGAGTTGCGCGTCTTCGAGGCCGGCGAAGAAGTCTGGCGGCACACGCCGGCGCGCCGCGAGGCGCCGGC
>Ga0209717_1003195_pt1 | contig 14561 bp, 12 predicted proteins | sample AD_UKC048_MetaG_FD_184418 | JGI IMG/M metagenome (GOLD analysis project Ga0209717, IMG submission 184418) | Active sludge microbial communities of municipal wastewater-treating anaerobic digesters from USA - AD_UKC048_MetaG (SPAdes) (version 2) | ecosystem: Engineered > Bioreactor > Anaerobic >... | reverse complement strand
CAAGGATTTTCAATCCTTTGCTCTACCACTGAGCTACCGAGGCTTATGTTGCGGGAGTAGGACTCGAACCTACGGCCTCCAGGTTATGGGCCTGGCGAGCTGCCAACTGCTCTATCCCGCTATATTTTATTTTTAAGGTGGGCAATGGAGGATTCGAACCTCCGACCTCAACATTATCCAGTGTTGCGCTCTACCAACTGAGCTAATTGCCCATTTATATACAAAAAAAACAATAAAATAGAGCAATGTTCTATTTAAAGTAAATATATCAAATATTTTTAAAAAAGGCAAGGGGTTTTAAAATGGTATTTACAAAATAAAAAAAGGCCATTTTTTGTGACCTTTTTGCCTCGTTAAGAGGCCTATTTTATTAGGAGTATCTTACCAAGAAGATAATCATCTTCTTCGTAATAACTCCAACTCCAGCTCCAGTTGTTTTTGTCAAAGAATAAATATCTTATAACAAGGTAGCCCTCTTTGTCCTGGAATATTGTTCCTCTGAAAAAGATTTTTTCCCCTTTCCATTCGACTGGAATTTTGTGAGGATTTGATAATAAAAAGTCTAAGAGATTAGAATTTCCTAGGATGATTTTTTCTACTTCTTGCCTCTCCATTAACATCTTTTCTATCTCTTTTATTTTTTTTATCTCTTTTTCTGTCGGAAAGAGATGGAAATTCTCCGGATTTATTTTTAAATACCCGGTTTCCTGGGAATTTTTATATACTTCCCATTCCGGAAAAATGGCAGGAGGGGCGTCCAACTTAATAATTTCAAAGAAGGTTATTCTTTTTATTAACTCCTTTGTTGTTACCGCTTTTTGACCAAAAGCAGTACTACTAGCCATAATTATGGCCGAAAATAATATAATCTTCTTCACAATCTTCATTTTTTTAGTTTTTAAAGTTCTGAGCAATAATTATACAATATTATTTATATTTTGTAAAGGGCTGCGCAATGGTTCAATAGCTTGGAAACACTTAGGCGTAAAAATGGTATAATTATAGGTGTTAAAATTAATATCAAATATATGGCCTACACTACTAATCCTAAGATGCCCAGACTAAGAATGGAAGCAGTTAAAAAAGTAAAAATGAAAGGTTGGAGTATTAGAAAGACTGCCAGGTATTATGGGTATACTCCAGGGGCTATTTCTAAATGGCTCAAGAAAGCTCCAGATGATAAAAGAATGACTATTCCTACTAAAAGCTCTAGACCTCATTCTCATCCTAAAACATTAAGCAGAGAAAAGGTTAAAGCTGTGATAGAAAAAAGATTAGAGCATAATAAATGCGCTGAAGTTGTTCATGGTCAATTAGTCAGAGAAGGGATAGATATTAGTTTATCATCAGTTAAAAGAACATTGACTAGGACTAATTTAATTAGACATAGGAGTCCCTGGAAAAAATGGCATTATTCTTTACCTCGTCCAATAGCTGAAAAACCGGGTGATTTATTACAAATTGATACTGTTCATTTTTTAACTAGTTCTGGTAAAAGATTTTATGTTTACACTATAATTGATTTGTATTCTCGTTGGGCCTATGCTAAAGTAGTCAAGAAAATTAGTGCCAATAGAAGTGTTCGGTTTGTAGGTGAAGCTAGAAAAAAATCATCTTTTGATTTTAAAATGATTCAATCTGATCATGGTCCAGAGTTTAGTTCTTGGTTTACTAATGAATTAACTAGATTAAATATGTCTCATAGACATTCTAGGGTTAGGAAATGTAATGACAATGCTCATATTGAAAGATTTAATAGAACTATTCAGGAAGAATGTTTTGGAATAAATAGGCCAATCAACTATGACAGATATTTATCTTTAATTAATGATTATTTAAAATACTATAATAACCATAGATTACACCTAGGCCTGGGACTTAAAACCCCAGCTGAGTGTTTCCAAGCTATTGATTAGAAGACGGGGCTGTATTTTTTATTTTTTAGAGACTGCTTATTAGAAGGTTAATATTAGCCTTTATGTTAGTTTGGCCTTGTCTGTTTATTTTTTCAATTCGGGCTAATTCGTTAATAATTTTTTTTATTTTTTTAATTTCAAAATTTTTGGCCTGATTAATTCCTTTATTTATTACAAATGGATGTAGTTTTAAATTGGCTAATATTCTTTGGGAATTAAAGTTCAAATCTAATAATTCTCTAATTTGCAATAAAATTTTAAATTGTCTAAGCAACATAGAAACAATATAATCTGGTTCGGATCCAGCCGAATATTGCTCCTCTAATATTTTAAGAGCTGATTTGATATTTTTAGCGGAAATAGCATCGGTAAAATTAAAAATGTTTTCTGTAAAAATACCTGAGCCCATTTTTTCAATGTCTTGGGAATTAATTTTATTGTCTGGTTGTTGTGATAATTTAAAATGAGCTATCTTTTTTATCTCAGTATAAATATTCCAGGTATTATCTCCCGATAGGGCTAAAAGTAATTGAGTCTCTTTATTGTCAATCTTTAAGCCATAATTGTTAAATTCTTTTTTAATAAAATCTGTCAATTCGGTTTGATTAAAAGTTTTAAATTCTTGTGAGAATTTTTGCTTTGTTAAAATATTGTAAAAATCCTTTTCCTCCTTATTTAAAGGGCTTTCTCTTTCTCCGGTTATTTTTAAAAGACCCTTGGCTCCTTTATTTTTAATATTTTTTTCGGTAAATATGAAGATATCATTAGAATCTTCAACTTTATTTTTGCTTATATATTCAGAGATATTATTTAAAATATTCTTTTGTTTATTTTTTATTAGGTCAGAAATAATAATCATTTTTTTATTACAAAAAAGAGAGCCACTACCGATTTGACCAGAAATTTCTTCTAATTTTATTTTCTCTCCTTCAAATTTAAAAATATTATTTCCGCTAGAATCTACTTCTTTAATAAATTTATTTTGAAGCTCTTGGACTTTTTGATTTATCTTAAAATCATTTTCTCCGTAGAAAAAGATTATCATATTTTTATTTTTTTAACTTCTTTCTGAAATAAATTTCCTCGCTCTTTATAGTTTTGAAAAGATCCAAAGCTGGCACAAGCAGTCGAGAGTAAAACTGTGTCACCGCCCTTTTTATATTTATTTGTTTTTTCAATAGCCTCTTTCATGGTGGGAGTCTCGAATATTCTCTCTGAGGGGTATTTTATTTTTATTAATTCTTGTTTTATTCTTTGACTACCTAGCCCTTTAAAGAGAGCCACAATTTTTACTCTTTTTTTTATTTCTTTGGCTAAGTTTTTAAAATTGGCCCCTTTATCAGCTCCACCGGCCAATAGAATTATATTTTTTTTAAATGATTTTAGGTCCAATTCAGTGCTTTCGGGTGTAGTTGAGAAACTATTATCGTAATATTTTATTCCATTTATTTCTCTAACAAATTCTAATCGGTGGTTAAGATTGGAAAAATTATTTATAGTTTTGATATAATTATTTTTTTTGATTTTTAGTATTTTGGCAACCTCTTCGGCTGCTCCGACATTTTCTTGATTAAAATTTCCTACTAGATTGCTTTTTATTTTAGAGGGTGAAAAATATATTATTTGGCTCTCTATTTGATATGGTTTTATTTTTTGTTTTAGTTTTTGATTAACTACAAAATAATTATTTTTATTTTGATATAAAACTAAATTTAATTTAGCAGTTAGATATGAATACATATCCTTGTGAAAATTAGGATTATTAGGGTCAGCTGGGGAGAGATGTTCTTTAAAAATATTAGTTAAGATTGCTATCTTGGGGCTATGTTTTAAATCTTCTAATTGGAAGCTAGATAATTCTAAAACAACCCAATCGTTTTTTTTGATTTGATGAATAAATGATAGAGGGGCTACTCCAATATTTCCCCCTAGAAAACATTTTTTTCCAGAATCTAAAATCATTTTGTATATTAAGGAGGCTGTGGTTCCTTTTCCTTTTGTTCCACTAACTCCAATAATGTTTTTACTAGGACAAAATTCAAAAAAAACATTCATTGGGCTGGACATTTTTACTTCATTTTTTAAAGCTTTTTGTATTCCCGGACAGTTTATGGGCCAACCAGGTGAGCGAAATAATAAAGTAAATTTTTCTAACTCAATATTAAATTTATTTTCAGTTTGCCATTTTAATTTAGATATTTTTTTCAAAAAAGGTAAATTTTTTTTGATGTCTTTTTCTGATCTAGCGTCACAAATGGTTATGTCTAGGTCTTTATATTTTTTATTTAAAAACAACAATAAAGCTTGGTTTTCTAAACCTAGTCCCAATAAAGCAATTTTTTCTGATTTAATTTTTTTTAACATATTAAAAATTATTAATTTTTTATATTTTCCATTTCACCCCAATTTTTGCCAGAGCGAGCTTCTATTAATAGGGGCACTTTTAATTTTATAATGTTTTCCATTATTTTTTTTATTTTTTGATAATAATAATTAGTTCTGTCATTTTCCACTTCAAAAATTAATTCATCATGAACTTGTAAAAGCATTTTTATATCGGTCTGATTTTTGATTTCAGTAGATATTTTTATCATAGCTATTTTTATTATATCAGCAGCACTGCCTTGGATAGGACTATTGATAGCCATCCTTTCTGCCGCCTTTTTTTTCATTATTTCGCTAGAATTTATTTCTGCTATTGGGCGAATTCTACCAAACATTGTTGAGGTATATCCTTGCTTTGAGGCTAGAGAAATTGTTTCGTCAATGAAATTTTTAACTTGTGGATATGATAAAAAATATTGATTAATAAATTCTCTAGCTTGTTGATAGGGGATTCCTGCATTTTGACTCAGGCCATGAGGTCCCTGTCCATACAAAATTCCAAAATTTATCGCCTTGGCTTGTTGCCTGAGTTGATAGGAAACTTCCTCTAATTTTATTTTATTAATATTAGCGGCGGTCGCCCTATGAATGTCTAAATTATTTTGAAAAGCGGAAATCAAATTTTTATCTCCCGATAAGTGAGCCATTATTCGTAATTCGATTTGAGAATAATCCAAGCTTAAAAGATTTTTTCCTGGTGAAGCTGTAAAGGCTTGCCTAATTTTGTTTCCTAATTCTGTTCTAGTTGGAATATTTTGTAAATTTGGATCAGAGGAGGATAATCTACCGGTAGCTGTTATGGTTTGGTTAAAGCTAGTGTGAATTCGTTCGTCAGTTGGGCTTATTAATTGAGGCAGAGACTCTATATAGGTAGAACTAAGTTTTTTTAATTCTCGATATTCTTGTATTAATTCGATTATTGGGTGAAGATGTTTTATTTTGTCCAGCTCATCACCAGCGGTTGAAAAGCCAGTTTTGGTCTTTTTTATTCCGACCGGACTAATGCCTAATTTTTCATACAAAATTTCTTTTAGTTGTTTGGTGGAATTAATATTAAATTTTTCTTTAGCCAGTTCGTGAATTTTTTTTGTTAATTTGTCTATTTCTTTATTTACTTTGTCTCCTAGATCTTTTAGAAAATTAATATCTAGCATTATTCCGTTTCTTTCCATTTCTGATAAAACTATAATTAAAGGTATCTCCATAGTGTTAAAAAGCTCTAGGAGATTTCTTTTTATTAATTTTTTTTCTAGAATTTCTTTAAGTTTAAAAGTACAATCAACGTCTTCGCACGAATATAAAGATAATTTTTCTGGCTCAACATCTTCAAACTTATTTTTTTTGTCTCCTAGTAATTCGGTGGAGCTTATTTTTTCCCAATTTAATTCGGCAAAAGATAGTGAATCAAGATTATGCTGTCTATTTTCTGGATTTAAAAGATAAGAGGCAATCATGGTATCAAATATTTTGCCCTTGATATTAATATTATAATTTTCTAAAACTTGCAAATCATATTTTATATTGTGTCCGATTTTCTCTATGGACTCGTCTTCCATTATTATCTTTATTTCCTTTAGCCAATTATTGTTGGTTTTTTGGGAGTTAAAAAGATCGGCTTGGTTAGACTGATTTCTGAGGTCAATAAAATAAGCCTCATTAGCTTTGAAGCAAAAACTTATTCCTAGAAGTTTGGCATTTAAAGAATCAAGAGAATTTGTTTCGGTGTCGATGGCGATACTGGTTTGTCTCTTTATTTTTTTTAAAAAATTTTGGAATTTTTTTTCTTCATTTATCAATTGGTAATCAAAACTATTTTTGTTTCTGGAGAATTTATCAATATCGTTTTCGGGGTCATTTTTTATAAAATTTAAATTTAAAACCCTGGTTAGAAGGGACTTAAACTCTAGGCGACCAAAGGTATCATTAATCAGAGTCTTATCAAATTGGTTAATTTGAGCTTCTTCTAATTTAAAAATAATTGGGGCCGAAAGATTAATGGTTCCTAAATCTCGACTTAGATAAGCCATATCTTTGTTTTTCGATAATAGCTCCTTAGTTCTTCCTTTTATCTTTTCACTTTCTAAGTTTAGATAAATATTGTCTAGAGTAGAAAAATTTTGTAATAAATCAACGGCTGTTTTTTCTCCTATTCCCGCCACTCCCGGGATATTGTCGCTAGGGTCTCCCTTGAGAGCCTTAAAATCAATTAATTGATTAGCTTTAATTCCGTATTTCTCTATTATTTTATCTTCATCGTATAAAATTGAGTCAGCTAGGCCTCGGCTCATACTATAGACTTTGGTTTGCTTATTCACTAATTGAAGGGTGTCGGCATCTCCAGTAATTATTATAACCTCAGTCTTGGGATTTTGTTCATTTATATTTTTAGCGATAGTCCCTATTAAGTCATCAGCCTCAAAACCGTCTAATTCAAAGATTGGTAAAGAAAAGGCTCGAGCAATATCCCTAACCATGGGTATTTGATCATATAATTCCTGAGGTGCTTTTACTCTTGTCGCTTTATATTGATCATAAAGTTGATGTCTAAAAGTTGGCGATTTTTTATCTAGAGTCAAAACGGCATGAGTAGGTTTTAGCTCCGACAAGGCTTTAATTAAAAAAGAAGCAAAGCCATAAGCGGCATTGGTGATTTTTCCATCCTTAGTCTGAAGGGTTGTTGGCAAAGCGTGAAAACTTCTATGAATTAAGGCGTTGCCATCGATTATTATAATTTTTTCTTTCATAATATTAATGTTATCATTTTGGTCATATTTTTTCAACTATTAAAACAAAAAAATATTTGTCGGATTTATATTTTTATGATATATTTAAAATGAAATATAACTATAAGAAAGTGGATAAATAATTTATAAAAATATGGTTTCACAACCAAAAAAGATTTTGATAGTAGAAGATGAAAAACCCTTGGCTAGAGCCTTGGAATTAAAATTATTAAATTCGGGATTTAGACCTAGAATAGCTGTCGACGGACAAGAAGCCCTGGATTATTTGAAAAAAGAAAAATTTGATCTAATGCTTTTAGATTTGGTAATGCCAAATATTAGTGGTTTTGATGTTCTGGAAAAAATGTCAGCCGGAAAAAACAAGACTCCAGTTATTGTAACCTCAAACTTGGGTCAAGAAGAGGACTTAAAAAAAGTCGAGAAGTTCGGTATTAAAAAATATTTTATAAAATCGGACGTTAGTATTGTTGATATAATTAATTATATCAAAGATATTTTAAAATAAATTTAATTTTTTATGAATTTTGATAATCAAAAAATAAGAGATATTTTAATCTCTGGTAGTTATATTACTAAAGTTGATTTAGACAAGGCTGAAAAAAATCTTATAAATTCTGATGTTTCTTTGGTCGACTATCTCCTAGAAAATGGATTATTAACCAAAGAGCTTTTGGGGGAGTCAATTTCTGAATCGGAGGGCGTTCCTTATTTTGATTTAAAATTAAACTTGCCAACCTATGAACAGGTCTTAAAAATACCCGAAGACATTGCCAAAGAATATCGGGTTGTTTTGATTAAGGAGGAAGGAGACAAAATGTTCTTTTGCTCAGATGATATTAAAAAGGCTAGAGAATTATTTTCAAAAATGCATGAAATTTTTCCTGTTGAAAATATTATCTTATCTTATTCTTTATCAGAGGATGTTGATTTTGTTTTTGAATATTTTTATAAAAAACCGTTAAAAACCAGATTTAGTGATATTATTGCAACCGGCAAAAGAGTGGCTCAAGAAATCGTGGGAGAAATTTTTAAAGACGCCTTATCTTATAATTCTTCTGATATTCATTTTGAACCTCAAAGCAAAGAAACTATTATTCGTTTTAGGGTTGATGGCGTCTTGCAGGAGGCTGGTCGTATATCCAAGGAATATTACAATAATATTTTAAACTTCATAAAAGTTCAGAGCGACTTGAGAATTGATGAACATTATTCCGCCCAAGATGGATCTATGAAATATCTTTCTGATGGTCAAGAGATTGATTTACGTATTTCTATTTTGCCTGTTATTTACGGTGAAAAAATTGCTATTCGTGTTTTGGCCAAATATATTAAAGGATTCAATCTTCACGAAATTGGTTTAGAAAAAAAAGAAAGAGATATAATTAGACAGGAGATAAAGAGACCCTTCGGGATGATTTTAACATCTGGACCAACTGGTAGTGGTAAGACTACTACTCTCTATGCATTACTAAAATTATTAAATAACCCTAGGGTAAATATTACCACGCTGGAAGATCCGATTGAATATCGAATTAAGGGGGTTAACCAAATTCAGGTTAATACTAGTACCAACCTAACCTTTTTCAAGGGATTGAGATCAATTGTTAGACAAGACCCTGATATTATTATGGTGGGTGAAATTAGAGATGATGAGACTGCTGAGATGGCTGTTAATTCAGCTTTGACTGGTCATTTGCTTTTCTCAACTTTTCACGCTAATGATGCTGCTACCACCATTGCTCGTTTGCTGGATATGAATATTGAGCCTTTTTTATTGTCATCAACTTTGAGGGTAGTTGTTGCTCAAAGATTAGTTCGTCGTTTATGTGAAAAATGTCGTTATAGCGTTAGCGTTACTAAAGAGGATTTAGAAAGACATCATGTCGGAGTTTCTAAATACTTTAAAAAGGATGACAATGTTATTTTTCAGGCTCATGGTTGCGAGGCCTGTGGCTTTACTGGATATAAAGGGCGTCTGGCTATCTTTGAAATAATTCTAAACACCACTGAAATGCAGGATCTAATACTTACTAAACCTTCGGCTAAACAGATTTGGGAATTAGCCCAAAAGCAGGGAACTACTTCTTTGTTTGGTGATGGGGTTGTTAAGGTAAAAAATGGTATTACTTCGTTGGATGATTTATTGAGGGTGGCTTTGCCGTAATTAATCTATATAAAAATATGTTTACAAGTAATACCAAGAATAAAGAATATTTTGTAGAAAATTTATCAATCTTAATAGATTCTGGGGTTAATATTTCTGAGGCTTTATCAATTATTTTTAGTGGAATAGATGGTAAAGGATTTAAAGAAAAAATTTTGTCTCTTCGAGAATATATAGACTCTGGATTTAATCTTTGGCAAGCCCTAGAGAAAATTAAAATATTTTCTAGTCGTGACATTTCTTTGGTTAAAATAGGGGAGGAGTCTGGACATTTGGGCGAGAACTTAAAAATTCTGTCTGGACAATACCAAAAGGAAAAAATATTTAGAAGTAAAGTTTATTCAGCCTTAATGTATCCAGTGATTGTTTTGTCGATGGTTTTAGTAATTGGTTTTGGTATGAGTTGGTTTTTACTTCCTAAGTTAGCTCTAATTTTTACTCAGCTTGATATCGAATTGCCTCTTCTTACTAGAATAATGATTTCTGTTGGTTTATTTTTTCAGAGTTATGGAATTATCTTTTTCCCAGTGGTTTTTGGTTTAATAATATTAATGTTTTATTTATTTTTTATTAATAAAAAGACTAAATATATTGGTCAAAATTTTTTATTTAATATTTTTGTAACCAAAAAATTAATAGTAGAATCAGAGCTTTCTCGTTTTGGTTTTATTTTGGGAGTTTTGTTGGGGGCTGGTTTTAGTATTACAGAAGCTTTAAAATCAATGGAGCAATCTTCGCCTTATCATTTTTATAAAAAAATATATAAACATTTATCTAATAAAATTTCAGAAGGATTGTCTTTCAGGGAAAGTATGATTTCTTATCGAAAGATAAATAGATATATTCCTTTGCCAATTCAACAAATAATTTTTGTAGGCGAGAAGTCAGGTAGGTTGTCAGAATCTTTTTCTAAGATTGGAAAAAATTATGAAGAAAAGCTAGATCTAACTACTAAAAATTTAGCGGTTGCCTTAGAGCCAATTCTATTGGTGATTGTCTGGGTGGGCGTTCTTTTTCTGGCCTTGGCTATAATTTTGCCAGTATATAATCTTATCGGTCAAATAAATTAATTTATGACCAGTTATGATCAAAATTTTAAATAAAAAAATTGGATTCACTCTTTTAGAACTTGTTTTAGTAGTAGCCCTACTGGCAATAACTTCAGCTATCGTTGCTCCCATTTATTTTTCGGCTAAAAGCGCCGATGATCTTGATAATTCAGCTAATGCCTTGGCTAGCTCTTTAAGAAAAGCGCAATTATTATCGATGGCTGTTGAGGGAGATTCTTCTTGGGGCATAAAATTAATTGATGAGGATATTATTATCTTTAGAGGCGTTGATTATTTGTCCAGAGATTCTTCTTGGGACGAAATATTTAAAGTTAATAAAAATATAAAGAATTCTGGTTTAGATGAAATTGTTTTTTTAAAGTTTAGTGGTCGTCCTAATTTAGGCGGAGACATAATTTTGAGCGATGGTAACAAAAATAAAATTTTAAATATAAATAGCCTAGGGGTTATTGAATATTAATATTATATGAATACAAATGTTGTTTTTAAAATAAATTTCTGGCTAAAATATTTTTCTTGTATATTTTTTCGCCATAAAAAAGGTTTTGGTGTTTTGGAAATATTATTATCTAGTTCCATTTTTATTTTGTTATTAGTTTCAGTTACCGGGCTATTATTATATGGTAGAGATTCTTTGAGCAAGGATAATTTATCTTCTCGAGCCTCTCTTCTGGCTAACGAAGGTATGATGGCGGTAGAGAGTATTAGAAATTCAGATTTTGCTGGGTTGTCGGATGGTGTTCATGGTTTGGTTTTTTCCGGAGGTGAGTGGAATTTTTCTGGTCAATATGATGAGACCGCTGGGTTTAGAAGAGTAGTCACAATTTCTACAATATCAGAAAAAGAAAAGAAGGCTGTAGTGGAAATATCTTGGACTAAAAAATTTAATCGCTTGGGTCGGGTTATTTTATCTAAGCATTTTACCGATTGGGCCAAGATTGATTTGGGGCCAACTATCTGGTGGGATAATAATTGGAATTGTCGACAAAATATAATTATCGATAATTCATCTGCTTCTCAAAGTTTTTCTAATTATCAATTATTATTAACTTTTAATACTGCCGAGTTAATATCACAGGGAAAAATAAAAAGTGATTGTAGTGATATTAGAATTGTTGATTATTCTGGAAATGTGGAGTTGCCTCATTGGATAGAGCCAAGCACTTGTAATACTGTTGAAACAAAGATTTGGACAAAAGTATCAACTATCACCAATAGTGCCAATAACAATATTTATTTGTATTATAATAATAGTTTGGCCGACAGTGTTAGCGCTACCTCTAGTGTTTTTGTGAGAGAAATAAATGGTGGTTTAATTTTAGATTTTTCTATGGATGAGGGAGCGGGATCAATCGTAGAAGATTCTTCCGGAAATAATAATGCTGGCTCTATCTCAGGGGCTTCTAGAGAAATAGGCCTTTTAAATGATTCTCTGAGATTTGATGGTATTAATGATTATGTTAATGTTAGCGACTCCGCTAGTTTAAATATGACCGATGAAATTACTTTGGCCTCTTGGGTTAGGTGGAATATTAATCCTGCCTCTGGAGCTCAATGGTCATCTATTATAAACAAAAACGTTGATAATCAGTATAGACTTCATCATAGTAGTAATAATAGCAGTTTTGAATTTGCTATTAGAACATCGGCCGGTAATCGTTGGGCAGCTAGCTCGGCCCCACCTCTTCAGGGTGTTTGGCAATTTGTTGTTGGCACATATGATGGAGCGACCTTAAAAATTTATGTTAATGGACAATTAAGTGGACAAGCTACTTGGAGTGGCAATCTAGTTACCTCTAATAGCGACTTGAGACTTGGCAGCAGATCTAGTAACGACAGATATTTTAATGGTAATATTGATAAGACTCAAATATATAATAAAGCTTTATTAGCTGAAGAAATTTTAGATTTATATAATAATTATGGATATGCTACTCCAAATTATCCTAATAATGTTTTAATAAAAAAATATTATGATTCTGAACCAATTATCTCCTTTGAAGCGGAGTCATGCTTACCGCCAGCTCCGATAATAGATTATAACATCAACATAACAAGTGATTGGGGCACTGGATATTGCGCTGATGTTATTGTATCTACTGATTCAGCTAGTCCAATAATCTGGCAAACCGATTTATTACTTGATACTGCCCCGATTGATGGCATTCCTTATACTGCTTGGGAAGTTGACTGGTCTTTTTCTGAGCCAATTCTGAGCGTCTCGGGCTTGGCTTATAACAATGAGGTCTCTATTGGTAACCCAGTTGTTTTTGGCTATTGCGCTAATCGACCAGAAATTATTTATCCGGATGAAGAGGCTAATTACTCAATTACGATTGATAGTGATTGGGGTTCCGGATATTGTGCCACTGTCAATGTTTCAACTAATTCTGTTACTCCAATTGCTTGGTTTGTTAATGTAGATTTAAGCACTGCTCCAGAAAATGGGACTCCATATAGCGTTTGGAATGCTAATTGGTCATTTACGGAGCCAATATTAAATGCTTCTGGTCTTTCTTATAATAAAAATATTTTATCAGGAAGTCCGACATCTTTTGGTTATTGTGCTAATCGACCGCTGCCTCAAGCTGATTATCTCTCGGTAGATACTAGTGGGGCCTATGTAGGCTCTGGTAACCCTAATAATCGTAGTGTCTATAATATTTTTCTTACTAATAATAGCTCTAATAGTTTAACTTTAACCTCAATTAGATTGACCTGGACAGGTGGTTCTAGGCTTCGCGAAACTATTTTAAGCGGGACCTCCGTAGCTTCAAATAATAATTCTCCCTATACTATTAACTTTAGTAATTATATTATTAATTCAAGTGATATTTATACTTTAGGATTTAGGTTTCAAAATGATTTTAGAAATAGAACTATAAATAGTATAGTCTTTAATTTTTCCGATGGTTCTAGCAAGACAGTTGGACCGATTAGTTTTTAATATTTATGAAAATAAAAAATAAACTGAAAATAAAAAATAAACGAAAAAACGGATTTACTTTAATAGAATTAATTTTTTATATTGCTCTTTTTTCTGTTTTTTTTGTATCCCTATTCTTAGTTTTGAATATTTTTTATGAAAATAAAAATAAAAACTCCGTCACTATTGAAGTGGAGCAACAAGGATTGTTTATTTCTCAAATTATTAGTCAAGGAATTAGAAATGCTCAATCGATTATTTCCCCAACCATAGGAAATAACTCATCTTCCTTGTCTTTGCAATCTTTTGATATTTCAAGAAGTCCAATCGTTTTTTATTTGGACGCCGACACCTTGATGACCTCCGAAAATGGAATTGTAATTGATAATTTAAATTCAGATAGGGTGGTTATTTCTAATATAAATTTTATTAATAATTCAATTGTTGATAATATTCAAGGCATTAATTTTTCTTTTACAGTTTCCTATAAAAATAGTTCTGGGAAAAAACAATATGAATATAATAAAGATTTTTTTGGTTCAGTTAATTTAAATTTAAAATAATATGAAAAAGGGGTTTGTAGCTTTAATTAGTGTCGTTATTGTTGGGGCTATTATTTTATCAATTGCCGTTTTTATGATTTATATAAACCTTAATTCTTCACAGGGTGGTCTTATTATAAAAAAATCCGATCAGGCCAGAATGTTGGCTCAAACTTGTTCCGAATATGCTTTACAAAAAATAAATGATGAAAATGATTTTGACGGAGCTAATAATTTTTTATTATTAGAGGGGAATTGTTCATATTCTGTTATATCTGGCAGTGGAGAAAATAGAACTATTAATTCTTGGGGGCAAGTAGAAAATATTATTAGAAAAGAAAAAATAATAATTGACCAAATTAATCCCGAGATTAATATTGTTTCTTGGCAGGAAGTAGCTGATTTTTAATTTTTTAAAAAAGCAATTATAATATTATTATGAGATTAATAGCAAGGAGACATTATGGTTTTACTTTAATAGAAGTCTTGTTGGCTGTTGTTGTTATTATTACTTTATTTTTAATAATATTTTGGGCCTTAAATCCAGCGAAGCAATTGGCCAATACTAGGAATGCACAAAGATCATCTGACGCTGACACTATATTGAAAGCTCTCTATCAATATTCAATTGATTATAATGGTAATTTTCCAGAAGATATAACCGAGGAGGAAAAAGAAATTTGTCAAACCAATAATTATTTTTGTAATGACGGAGTCGACTTGTCAGTTTTGACTTATAAAAATATTTATCTACACGAAATTCCAGTTGACCCTAAGGTTAAGAATTTGGATAAAACGGGCTATACTATTAGAA
>Ga0209717_1003193_pt1 | contig 14563 bp, 11 predicted proteins | sample AD_UKC048_MetaG_FD_184418 | JGI IMG/M metagenome (GOLD analysis project Ga0209717, IMG submission 184418) | Active sludge microbial communities of municipal wastewater-treating anaerobic digesters from USA - AD_UKC048_MetaG (SPAdes) (version 2) | ecosystem: Engineered > Bioreactor > Anaerobic >... | reverse complement strand
TCCAAGAAATTTCTGCTACAAAAGTTGGAGAGGGAAAAGTAATAATCAAAGTAGTCATGTAGTTATTGAAACAATTTGAGCTACACGTCGACTTCCCAAATGTAAATGCCTGTGCACTTCCAAAATTTGTATTATTTATTATACCTGGAGACGAAGAGAAGGATCCTGTCGATTGGAATGATATTGCAGGATTCAAAATGCCTGATTCAAATCCCTCATTTATAATTGTTTGGGAATTTATTTCAAAGACAATAAATAAAAATGTGATTAATAGAATATATATTTTTTTCATAGTTAATCGTTTTGAGCTTCAACTTGTATCTGAATTTGCAAATTTCCATTTGTATCAGTCGTTGCAGCATTGTTAATAATTTGAATGTGTGGATTTTGTGGCACAGCCCCTTCTTTACACGGATATAATCCTCCGAAAATCCCTACTTGGGTTCCGTCTGTTCCCAAATACGTTGTCGGGTTTTGCAGGTGGTAATCCAATGTGAAATAAGTAATCGGGTTTGACCATGAAAAGGTATTGAAAAAAGCAAATGGAGTAATATTCTCATAATTATTCTCCCACGTATTTTGAGTTCCGCCTATGGTTGTGCTTAGTACATTGTTTTTGAAAGTGTTGTTTTGTGCCGTTGCTGCGGTTATTGGCTGACCAGCATCTATAGTAAAAATAACATTGTTCTCAATCAAGCAATCAGTCATAGATGATATTGGATAGTACGATGAATGACCATAAGATTTAAGAATCACATTGTTTACAATCCATGAATTTCCGTAAAATCCTCTTATTGGATAGTAACCTTCTGATAATATGTTATTTTTAACTACCGCATTGGTAGAATTAGTACCGTTTAACCCCTGTCTGATAACGTTTCCGTCTATGATAATCCCCTTGCCATTCACAGTAAGAGAACCATGAATGTAACAGCGTTTTACCGTTATGGAATCATTTGTTCCCGTGTTTGATACATTACCGTCAATATACAAACCCTCCAAATGGCTTTTTGCCGCCCCTGCTGTCATGGTAAATTGTGAAACAACCGTATTTCCTGTTGCGGTAGTTGAATCGGGGTGGAAACCTGAGCCAATAATCGTTAATTGCTTGGCAATGTTAATTCCCGCAAACGTTCCACCGGGCAGATAAATGGTGTCGCCATTCACAGCGGTATTGTAGGCATCTTGGTACATGGTTGCACCTCCAAACATGGTTGCCGTGCCGTTGTGGTGTAAGGCTACTTTTCTTTGTGCATGGGCTGTTAAACTAACGAATACTGCAACAGCGAATAAAACTATTTTTGTTTTCATGATATTTTGTTTTTTTCGATTAGTTATTAGTTGTCCTGTGCTTTTACTTGGATTTGTATTTGCAAATCTCCGTTAGCATCGGTTGTAGGAGCTATGTTTTTTAGCTGAATGTGAGGATTAAGCGGAACAGCTCCTTCTTTGTAAGGAAACGTTCCGCCATAGATACCAACTTGTGTTCCGTCTGTTCCCAGATAAGTTGTAGGAGCTTGTAGGTGGTAATCGTGTGTATAATTGAAAGTAGTACCTGTTTGATTTACAAAAATGGCAGTTTGAGGTATGCCTGTATGGTTGCCACTATTTGTTGCCGCAGTTCCATAATCGGGAGTTGGTTCTACATAAAGATTATTGTTGAAAATATTACCACTACCATTTACATTCGCATTATAGCCTTCCCAAAGTATAATATTATTGTTTAAGGTATTGTTGCTTCCAAAAAATAAATAATCCATAGAAGAGCCCCAAATGAAACCCATAATAATATTGTTGCTTATCATATTTCCATTCGAACCTTGAAATGTATTAGAAATAATATTGTTAGATAGTAATGCGTTTTGAATGTTTTCAAGGTTTATGCGGTTCATCAAAACATTCCCAATCAAGCTTAAATTAGATGTTGGATTAGATAAATCTCCTAAAGCGTTAAATGTGCCATTTATTTTACAGCGTTTAATAATTACATTATTTACCGAATGATTGGTTGAAATAGTGAAATTTCCGGTAATTTCAACTCCTTCCAAATAAAATAAATCGGCATTTTCATTGAGGGTTACATTTCCATTAATAAATGTTTTACCGGTAGTTAGTGTTGAATCTACATAGTGTCCAGCTCCAAAAATAGATAATTGCTTATCAAAACTGCCTGGAGGAATAAAAGTATGCCCCGAAAGATAGAGTGTATCGCCATTTTGGGCAGCAGTATAGGCTGTTGCTAAAGCGGTATTGCCTTTAATTATTTGAACGCCTGTTGAAGAATGTAATGCAATGGTTTGTGCATTCATTGTCATTGTCATTGCTATTGCAATTGTCAATGTAAGTAGTGTTTGTCTTTTCATATTTTTATATTTTAATGTTATACGGTTTCTTTTCTTTTAATGTTTGCTAACGGTTTGCGGTATGGTTAGTTGCCGATTTCGAAGCACTTTCCTATCAAGTTACAACTACTTTTGATACGTGCTGTGCCGCTCGAATACGCACGGCACCGGCAATTAACTATACCGCGTGTTAGCAAACGTTAATTCTTTATTAATCTTATCGTTGCCTTTTTATTTTCCGAATAAATTGTCAATAAATAAATACCTGATTGAACATTTAAATTCAGTTCAAACATTTTAGTATTTTTGTAGATTGTTTTCCGAACTAATTTGCCGTTTACATCCATAATGCTAACCATAAATTCAGTCAAAGTTTCACCTAAGTCAATTTTCACTATACCGTCAGTTGGGTTTGGATAAACTATTATGTCATTACTAAAAGTATTTTCCAAAATTCCAACAGTTGTAACTGTATAGCAAGCTGAAGTATCCGTACAACCGTTTTGAGTTATTTTAACAGCGAAGCTTCCGTTTTGGGTTGCAGTAAACGACTGATTAGTTTCTCCATTTATTATAGAATTACCATTGTTACAATCCACCCATTGATAGAAATCGGCAGTTGCATTTGCAGAGAGAATTATTCCGTTATGATTAACAGAAACATCCACCGAATTAATAGTAAGGTTAATAGTAATTGTGCTATCGCAACCTACTGCATTTGGTATAATAGCCGTTTTTATTCCCGATGTTGTATATATCTGACCATCGGGAGCAGTATAGCTAACACATGCCGTTTCGGTTATTGTTGATGAAGTATGTAACGAATTGATTACAACAGGTATTACAATGGTGCTGTCTGTCCCCAGAGTAATATCGGTTACTGTTAGACTAACCTGGTATGTATCTGGCGTGTAATAGGTATGTGTTGGATTGGCCAAGTCGCTTGTGTTTCCATCTCCAAAATCCCACAAATATTCATCTCCATCGATGCTGTTGTCTGTAAAAGTAACCACAGTGGAGTCGCAATACGGCATAGCTGAATAAGAAAAATCAGCAATTGGCAAAGCTATTTTTTCAATTATATCAGTTAAAACAACACTCCATCTGCCGAGCGTATCTTTAAATTGGAAATTGACTTCGTGAATACCTTTTGGAACTTGTGTTAAATCCAAATTATCCATCAAATTAATCTGCTGATTAGGCGTTAGCGATAAATTCACAGCATTGGCAAAATCATTGTTGAACCAATAACGGTATTCGGTTATAGAATTTTGTGTTACAATTTGTTCTGGTGTTTTGTAAAAGAAATGACTTACTACACTGCTCCATAATCCGGCATCATCTTTAAATCGAATATGGAAATTATGTACACCATTATTTAAAGTAGTCATAGACATTAGTTCATTGATATTCAATTGTTGTTGAACGGGAGTGTTCACAATAACAGCATTTGCATAATCATTATCAATCCAATATTCATAAGCAACTATTTCAGGAGCTTGATTGCTTTCTGTTAAAGATGTTTTGTAAAAGAAATGACTTATTATACTACTGTATTTTCCTGAATTATCGAACGAGCGAAAATTGATTGTATTTATTCCCTGCATAAGTCCAGTAGTTGGTATAGTTTGGTTAATCATCAATTGTTGCGTTGAAGTTACCGCAGTGGTAGTCTTATTTGCAAAATCATCGTTAAACCAATATTCGAAACCAGCAATTTTGGGTGTTAATGTATATTTTATCTGTAAATCATCCAATAAAATCTCACTTGCAGAGGTAATATCAACTACGGTCAATTTGATTGAAGAAAGTGTTTGATTGATAGAAAAACTCTGCAAACGAGGTGAAGCATCTGGTGTGCCGCTGTTGATTGGCAGTGCGCCAAGGGTATTGAGGGCATATGGAATATCATCTAGTAACAGTTGACCTTGAGAACCCCAGTTTCCTCCAATTTCCATCTCTTTCCAAGAAATTTCTGCTACAAAAGTTGGAGAGGGAAAAGTAATAATCAAAGTAGTCATGTAGTTATTGAAACAATTTGAGCTACACGTCGACTTCCCAAATGTAAATGCCTGTGCACTTCCAAAATTTGTATTATTTATTATACCTGGAGACGAAGAGAAGGATCCTGTCGATTGGAATGATATTGCAGGATTCAAAATGCCTGATTCAAATCCCTCATTTATAATTGTTTGGGAATTTATTTCAAAGACAATAAATAAAAATGTGATTAATAGAATATATATTTTTTTCATAGTTAATCGTTTTGAGCTTCAACTTGTATCTGAATTTGCAAATTTCCATTTGTATCAGTCGTTGCAGCATTGTTAATAATTTGAATGTGTGGATTTTGTGGCACAGCCCCTTCTTTACACGGATATAATCCTCCGAAAATCCCTACTTGGGTTCCGTCTGTTCCCAAATACGTTGTCGGGTTTTGCAGGTGGTAATCCAATGTGAAATAAGTAATCGGGTTTGACCATGAAAAGGTATTGAAAAAAGCAAATGGAGTAATATTCTCATAATTATTCTCCCACGTATTTTGAGTTCCGCCTATGGTTGTGCTTAGTACATTGTTTTTGAAAGTGTTGTTTTGTGCCGTTGCTGCGGTTATTGGCTGACCAGCATCTATAGTAAAAATAACATTGTTCTCAATCAAGCAATCAGTCATAGATGATATTGGATAGTACGATGAATGACCATAAGATTTAAGAATCACATTGTTTACAATCCATGAATTTCCGTAAAATCCTCTTATTGGATAGTAACCTTCTGATAATATGTTATTTTTAACTACCGCATTGGTAGAATTAGTACCGTTTAACCCCTGTCTGATAACGTTTCCGTCTATGATAATCCCCTTGCCATTCACAGTAAGAGAACCATGAATGTAACAGCGTTTTACCGTTATGGAATCATTTGTTCCCGTGTTTGATACATTACCGTCAATATACAAACCCTCCAAATGGCTTTTTGCCGCCCCTGCTGTCATGGTAAATTGTGAAACAACCGTATTTCCTGTTGCGGTAGTTGAATCGGGGTGGAAACCTGAGCCAATAATCGTTAATTGCTTGGCAATGTTAATTCCCGCAAACGTTCCACCGGGCAGATAAATGGTGTCGCCATTCACAGCGGTATTGTAGGCATCTTGGTACATGGTTGCACCTCCAAACATGGTTGCCGTGCCGTTGTGGTGTAAGGCTACTTTTCTTTGTGCATGGGCTGTTAAACTAACGAATACTGCAACAGCGAATAAAACTATTTTTGTTTTCATGATATTTTGTTTTTTTCGATTAGTTATTAGTTGTCCTGTGCTTTTACTTGGATTTGTATTTGCAAATCTCCGTTAGCATCGGTTGTAGGAGCTATGTTTTTTAGCTGAATGTGAGGATTAAGCGGAACAGCTCCTTCTTTGTAAGGAAACGTTCCGCCATAGATACCAACTTGTGTTCCGTCTGTTCCCAGATAAGTTGTAGGAGCTTGTAGGTGGTAATCGTGTGTATAATTGAAAGTAGTACCTGTTTGATTTACAAAAATGGCAGTTTGAGGTATGCCTGTATGGTTGCCACTATTTGTTGCCGCAGTTCCATAATCGGGAGTTGGTTCTACATAAAGATTATTGTTGAAAATATTACCACTACCATTTACATTCGCATTATAGCCTTCCCAAAGTATAATATTATTGTTTAAGGTATTGTTGCTTCCAAAAAATAAATAATCCATAGAAGAGCCCCAAATGAAACCCATAATAATATTGTTGCTTATCATATTTCCATTCGAACCTTGAAATGTATTAGAAATAATATTGTTAGATAGTAATGCGTTTTGAATGTTTTCAAGGTTTATGCGGTTCATCAAAACATTCCCAATCAAGCTTAAATTAGATGTTGGATTAGATAAATCTCCTAAAGCGTTAAATGTGCCATTTATTTTACAGCGTTTAATAATTACATTATTTACCGAATGATTGGTTGAAATAGTGAAATTTCCGGTAATTTCAACTCCTTCCAAATAAAATAAATCGGCATTTTCATTGAGGGTTACATTTCCATTAATAAATGTTTTACCGGTAGTTAGTGTTGAATCTACATAGTGTCCAGCTCCAAAAATAGATAATTGCTTATCAAAACTGCCTGGAGGAATAAAAGTATGCCCCGAAAGATAGAGTGTATCGCCATTTTGGGCAGCAGTATAGGCTGTTGCTAAAGCGGTATTGCCTTTAATTATTTGAACGCCTGTGGAAGAATGTAATGCAATGGTTTGTGCATTCATTGTCATTGTCATTGCTATTGCAATTGTCAATGTAAGTAGTGTTTGTCTTTTCATATGTTTATATTTTAATGTTATACGGTTTCTTTTCTTTTAATGTTTGCTAACGGCTGGGGGTGTGTATAGTGCAGGAGATTGAAACGATTCATTGTCCCACGCTACGAAGCTTCGAAAAAGCGAGGAGGTTTCCTAATCCGCTGATTACCTGCATTATATACACCCCTTGTTATGCAAAGTAGTTTATTATCTTTACAAAAAATTCCAGCTTAATTTTTTTCTTTATAACCCGACCAGGATAATGTGCCTCATGTATCATTAACTCTTTCAATGGGAAAAATGTTTTTTCACATTTTTTTGTTGCAACTATAAACACTTTGGACATTATGATTTTATCAAAATACGGTAAAGATTAAAGATTATAGTTAATGAAACCCAAAGTTAACCAATGCTTTTATAATATAAAATAACTATATACTACAATCTTGGAAAATTAAATCCCTTGAATTTTAGAAATTTGAATCTAAAATTCAAGGGATAAAGTTTTAAGTTGCAGGAACAACTAAATAAATTCCATGTTCGGCCTTAAAAACAAAATCATTATCAAAACGATCAACCATAATGCTTTTTCGTCCAAAACGAACAGCAATCTTTGCAACAAAAAATTCTTCGTTTTCTTTAAAAAGAAAAAATGTCACACCATCCTGATGGAGATATTTATAATTTTTTTGGCAAAAATCAACAATTTGACTCTGCGTCAAACAAAGTTTGTCTAAATCATCATTTAATGAATTAAACATTTTCGAAAAAGTAGCGTCTTGCTTTAATTCATAAATAATAACCTCTTTTTTCTCACTGGCAATTTGCTCGTTTTTTAAGTCCCCATACTCAGGATCAACATGAACATTATAAAAAACATGCTCAGATTTTGCAATAACCGTACCACCAGCGGGCAAGGAATCAATAATTACTTTTTCTCCTTCAAAAATCATAGTTACAATTTTGTCTTGATTTTCAGAGCAAGACATAAAGGAAAAAAAAGACAAGATAAATAATAAACTGATAGTTTTCATAGTTTTATTTGTTTAAAATTGGGATTAATTGATTAAAGTTCAAGGTTATATTGGGTTTTGTACTATTTTGCATAACGTTTTGCGGCTTGGCGTAGTGGCGGATTTTTAGCACAAATGTTCATACGAAGCACTGAACTTGAACCTACCACAAAACTGTCATACGAAGCACTGAACCCGCCATTACGCCAAACCGCTGTTGGCAGCTGGTGTTCTGTCGTCCGTCCTTGTAAACCATTGTCGTTGTTGAGTTTCACAGTCTTTTTTGTGTTGGTCTGCGTGTCGGGTGTTTTAATTTTTTTTGAAGGGCAGGAAAAAATATTTTGAATTTTATCTTGCGTTGGGGCAGGCATACTCTTTGGCAAGCTTTGGTCTGTGCATTGGCTTGTGCGGCTTGCCAATGTGTATGACTGCTGTGCGTTGGCTATATGTATTTGTTGTCCTGTCATTACGCTGCTTTCTGTTTGTAAAGATGTTCTTGAAATTCTATAAACAGTCTGCTGATGTTTGCCACATCTCCCAAAATTTCTTTTGCGTCTTCCAATGATTGATACTTGTTTGTCAGCAAGATTGGTAGTTTTTCTTGGTCAAGTTCGTCCACACCTGTTTCAATGTATTTGCTCAAAACGAACGTGATAAACTCTTTTTGTTGGTCGTTGAGTAAGGCAAAAATTGTCGCTTCGGCTGCTTTGGCTCTGGCTTCTCTTGTCATTGCGATATAGTCGCCATTGAAAACGTATTCCAACACATCATACAAGTCGCTTTTTTCCATATCTACCAACTTTTGCAAAGTCAGTAAATCGTCTTTGGGGAAACCTGCTACATCTAAATTTTCAAGTAATACTTTTCTTGTCATTGGATTGCTCCAAAGTTTACGCAATTCTTCTTCGTCTTTGAAAAGTTTCGGTAACTCGCCAAACAGATTATTCAAAAATTCTTCTGCTGAAATGGGTTTGCCGTCTGCACTCCAAAACGAAGTGGAAACCATATGTTTGATTTCTCTTTCCTTACCGTTTTTCAGTTTGATTTTTACTTTCTTCTTGCACACACAAGGTCGCTGTCCGCATTTTTCACAAGGTTGTGGCGGTTGTTTTTCGCAAACACAAGGTCTTTCTCCGCAAACAGGGCAAGGTCTTGGCGGCACATATTCACATTCACACGGATTTTGTCCGCACTTTTTGCAAGGTTCTTCTTCTAATGGCTCACCGTCCCATTCGGGGTCTGAAAAATGTTTGTAGGCATCCACAAAATCATAAATGGTAAAAAACTCTTTGCCGTCAAATAAGCGTGTGCCACGTCCAACGATTTGTTTAAACTCAATCATTGAATTGACTGGACGAAGCAAAACGATATTCCGAATGTTTCTTGCATCAACTCCTGTGGAGAGTTTTTGCGAAGTGGTAAGAATGGTTGGAATTGTTTTTTCGTTGTCCTGAAATTCACGCAACAGTCTTTCGCCTTCTTCACCGTCATTGGCGGTAACACGAACGCAATAAAAAGGGTCTTTGCTCTTTGCATTTTGGTTTACCAAATCCCGTATCAATGCTGCGTGTGCTTGATTGGCACAAAAGATTATTGCCTTCTCGTTTTGGTTGGCTTCATCTAAAAAAATATTTACTCGTTTCGCTTCACGTTCTACAATTTCAATCGTGCGGTTAAAGTCTTTTTCTTCATACAATTTGCCTTCTTCAATTTCGCCTTCTACTATCGTGTCGTCCGAAGTGTAGCGGTAATCATCCAAAGTGGTTTTGATGCGTTTTACTTTGAAAGGCGTTAAGAAACCGTCATTGATACCTTCTTTCAGCGAATAGATGTAAACAGGTTCGCCAAAATATTTGTAAGTATCTATATTGTCTTTGCGTTTCGGTGTAGCGGTTAAACCTAATTGAACTGCCGGACTGAAATACTCTAAAATGCTTCGCCAATTGCTTTCGTCATTTGCTCCGCCACGGTGGCACTCGTCAATAATGATAAAATCAAAATAGTCGGCTGGATATTCGCCAAAGTAGGGTGCAGGTTTTCCTTCCGCATCCGTGCCACTCATAAAGGTTTGAAAAATGGTAAAGAAAATGCTGCCGTTGGTTGGCACTTTTCCGCTTTTCTTTATCTCATTGGGTTTTATCCGCACCAAAGCATCTTCGGGAAATGCCGAAAATGAATTGTAAGCTTGGTCGGCTAATATGTTTCTATCTGCTAAAAATAAAATTCTTGGTCTGCGGTTGCCGTCTCGTTTTAAGTTCCAACGGGTTTGAAACAGTTTCCACGCTATTTGAAAAGCAATTGCCGTTTTTCCTGTTCCTGTGGCAAGGGTTAGTAAAATCCGTTCGCTTCTGTTGGCAATAGCTTCAACGGTGCGTTGAACGGCAATTTCCTGATAGTATCTTAATTGCCAACTTCCGCTTTTGTCTTCAAACGGAACATTGGCAAATTTTTCTCTCCAATCGTTTTGCTCGGCAAATGTTTTATTCCAAAGTTCGTCAGGACTTAGAAAATCGGTTACCAAACCTTCTTCGCCTGATTTCATACAGATTTGGTAAATGGCTTTTCCGTTGGTGCTGTAAGTGGTTTCTAATTTTAGTTTGTCCGCATATTTCTTGGCTTGCATTACTCCTTCGCCAACTTCCAAATCATCACTTTTGGCTTCTACTACTGCCAATTTGATGCCTTTGTAAACCAACACATAATCGGCAATTTCTCTTTTGCCCCTGCCACCGCCTGTTTGAATTTTACCTGCCGTAATGTTGTATTCACGAAGGACTTTAGAGCCTTCCACAACGCCCCAACCACAAGCTTTTAGCTTTGGGTCTATGAGTTCTGCTCTTGTTTCTGCTTCGTTCATACGGCTACTGCTTTTTCTGTTTTTAATTCTCCAGCAAATGCCTTTTGCAAGATGGATTTTTTCAGTTCTTCCAAATCAGCTATTTTCTTTTGATACACTGCTTCCAACTTTTGCGTTTCGGCTCGCAGGGCATCTAATTGGCGGACGATGGTTTGTTGTTCTTTTTTTGATTTTGGGAAATTTAAAACAACATCTTTCAAAGACGAATTTGAGATAACTGGCTGTGCTGCTTGTCTTGCATAACTTCTCAAATCTTTATGATTGAGTAAGTATGTCAAAAATGAATGGTCAAAATCAAATTTGAAATCAACTACTTTAAAAGCATTATCAGTCAACCAAATGTTTTCAGTAATGTGTCTTACATTTCCACACAATGCACCAACTCTACCGATAATTACATTACTGCCCGATAAATTATATTCATTGTGATAACCTGCAATTCCATTTCCACCGAACACGGGATATTCTCCTTCGGACATATTTTTTGCAGTTAAATTATCTCCACTTTTCATTTTGAAACAATCTTCCAAAAGTTGTTCTTCCCAACCTTCACCTTTTTTCTTCAACACCCCTTGCAAATAGCTTTCAAAAAGTTCTTTGGCGTTTTTGAGGTTTTGTTCGGCAATGGCTTTTGCCTTGGCTATGGCGGCAAAGGCTTCATCTAATATGGAAACTATGCGTTGTTGTTCGGGGAGAGGGGGAAGGGGGATTTTTGCATTCAAAATATCTTGCTTGCCAATATTTATTTGCAAACCACCACGACCAAGTTTTTTGTAATATTCATTAATTGGCTCACTAACCAAAATATATTTTAAAAAGGCAATATTTACTTTCGATTTATCAATATTGAATAGTTTGCCAACACGTTGATTAAGTAACCAATTTCTGCTATCTGAAGGAACAATTGTGGGCACTCCAAGTATTTTGGTTTCAGTAGCCATATCAGTCATTGCAATAACAATATCGCCTTCCTTCAAAAGGTAATCTTTATACGTTATTGCATACTCATCAGGTAAATATTTCGGATTATTCTCCAAGTCAACACCGCCACCTGGTCGAATTTGGCTCATTCTAAAGTTTACAGTATTTGAGAACTCAATGTAATCAGTTGACTTGAATGCAAAACCGTTTTGCAAATCGCAAACTTCCCCCAATTTTTTTATTTCCCAACCTTGCTTCATATCAGTTCCAAAATTGAGTTAAGGATTTCGGCACTTTCTTCGTCTAAGGTTTTCATTTCTTCCAAAATTGCTTGTGGTTGGCGTAAGGCAGCTTCTTCTTTTTTGTTCGGGTTCTTTACACTCAAATCAAAAGTGTTTTGGTCAATGTCTTTTACATTCACCGTCCAAGAGTTTTCGCTATCGGCAAAGGTCTTTTGCAGTTCTACAAATTCTGCCAAGTCGTTTTCGTTGAGTGGGTTGGTCTTGCCCAAATTGCGGTCAAGGTTCAATTGGTAAAACCAAACCTTTTGTGTGGCTTTGCCTTTTTCAAAAAACAACACTACGGTTTTTACGCCTGCACCGGTAAATGTTCCTCCGGGCAAATCTAACACAGTGTGCAGATTGCAGCTTTCCAACAAAGTTTTACGGATGGCAACGGTGGCATTGTCGGTATTGCTCAAAAAAGTGTTTTTAATTACTACACCTGCTTTGCCACCTGCTTTCAGAATTTTAATAAAGTGCTGCAAAAACAAACTGGCGGTTTCGCCAGTTTTTATTGGGAAATTTTGCTGCACTTCGGCACGTTCCTTTCCACCAAAAGGCGGATTGGCAAGCACTACATCATAACGGTCTTTTTCCTGTATGTCGGCAAGGTTTTCGGCAAGCGTGTTGGTGTGTATGATATTGGGAGCTTCTACACCGTGCAAAATCATATTCATAATGCCAATGATATACGCCAATGATTTTTTCTCTTTGCCGTAAAAGGTGCGTTTTTGAAGTATCTCGGTTTCTTTGGTAGAAAGTGATTTGCTGTTTCGCAAGTAGTCGAACGCTTCGCAAAGGAAGCCCGCACTGCCTACTGCACCGTCATAAATTTTGTCGCCAATTTTTGGGGCAACCACTTTTACAATGGTGGTAATGAGCGGTCGGGGTGTGTAGTATTCGCCACCGTTTCGCCCTGCATTGCCCATATTTTTGATTTTGTCTTCATACAGGTGGCTCATTTCGTGCTTCTCTGCGTGGGTGCGGAAACGCAACTCGTCAATTCGGTTTATTACTTCACGCAAATTGTAGCCGCTTTGTATGCGGTTTTTCAGTTCGCTGAAAATTTCGCCAATCTTGTATTCAATGGTGTCGGCACTCTCGGCACTCAGCTTAAACTTTTTGAGGTAGGGAAAGAGTTTATTATTTACAAAGTCGGTGAGGTCGTCACCTGTCAGGGCTTTGTGGTGGTCGAGTTTTCCGTCTTTGCCTTTTGGCATTGCCCAAACTGTCCATTGATACTCTTTGTCAATGATAGGCGTGTAAGTCTTGCCTGTGAGTTCGGCTGCTGTGGCTCGGTCTTTCTCTAAGTCGTCCAAATATTTGAGGAACAAAATCCAAGAGGTTTGCTCCACATAGTCCAATTCACTGCCGCAACCTGCGTCTTTGTGAAGTATATCGTCAATATTTTTAAAAGTCTGCTCGAACATTATTTATCTCTGTTTTTATCAATTTGTAAAGTTATCATTCTTGTCGGTGCGATGGCAAAAAATGGCTCTTTTGGTTTTGCTGAAGGGTCGGCTTGTGGGCGGGGCAAAACCAAATGTGCCATTTGTGCGGTGGCAATTCAAAATATTTTGTGCGGTGGGAAAAAAATTAAAACACAGAAGGGTAGGCAATGAGTGTCGGCTTACTCGTTGTCCGTTTGTTGTATCGTTTCTATGTCTTTGGTCACCTGTCAAAATGGTTTACTTTTTTCTCGTTTTTAGTCGTCTGTTTGTTGTTGTCGGGTCGTCCTTTACACTTGCTGCCAACGGTCGGTGGTTTGGGCTGCTGGGGAGTTAAAAGCCAGCGGCGTCATACCACGTTAAAAACATACTAAATTACTAAAAACTTTCGTATCTGCATCATCAGCCCCAGTAGGCTAAACCACCTGTTGGGCGTTCGTTTTTTATTTTACATTCTCAATTTCTTGTCTTAAGATCTCGTCAATATTAGTCCAAATTGTGTTATCTGTTAATACGAGTTGACAATCACAATCTGTTTTAATCAATGAAGTGATATGCTTATACCAATCTAAGTAAGTCCATTCTCTCGGTTTTGGAGAATAAAGAAATAATCCAGCGTTATCCCAATGAACTTCTGCTGCACTACGATAAATCATTGTGAATCGCTCAATTTTTGGTTTGATGTATAGTCTCTCCAAGTTATCAATGCCGATTTCAATAATATCGTCTTTTCTCATATTGTGAAATATTTATTTTTTAATTTCATTTATACTCCAATCAAGTCCACCAAAAAAAGAATCCTCGCTTATTAACCATTCAGCTTTTTCTTCAAATTTAAAATCAATTTGTCTTTCCTTAATCAATTTGTCAATGTTTGATTTACCAACCTCATATCCGTGTATTTTATCTGTAAAACCTATTTGTGTTTTAAATCCTAATTTTGTTTTTTCAATCAATAATCCACCTATACATTCATCCCACATATCAAAGGGTAAAAATCGAGTTTGTCCTTTTTCTATGTTTTTAAGAATCTCAATCCAGTATTTCAATAACTCAACACAACCTACTCGGATAGCTTCTGAATCATTATGTTGGTCGCATGAATCATCCCAATCAATCTCTAAGAAGTCCAATAGATAATAACTATCAGCAGTCTTAGAATAACTCGGCATCGAATCAATTTTCAAAAACAAATCATCGTGTCCAGTTCCCAATTTATCAATTATCAGTCTTATCATTATGTTTGTAGGTTTTTCTAAAATGACGCCCAACGGTCGGCAGTTGCTTACGCTGGGGAGTTAACCGCCAGCGGCGCTATCCGCCGTTAAAAAGTTAATTAAAGGTAGTGAAAATTCTGCATATGCATCATCAGCCCCAGTGAAAGTAACTGCCTGTT
>Ga0209717_1003186_pt1 | contig 14591 bp, 11 predicted proteins | sample AD_UKC048_MetaG_FD_184418 | JGI IMG/M metagenome (GOLD analysis project Ga0209717, IMG submission 184418) | Active sludge microbial communities of municipal wastewater-treating anaerobic digesters from USA - AD_UKC048_MetaG (SPAdes) (version 2) | ecosystem: Engineered > Bioreactor > Anaerobic >... | reverse complement strand
AGATCCGTCCCGGTGTGCGCACCCCCGCTGTGCGTGTGCTCCAGCTCTCCTCCCGCAAGGCGGCCTTCGGCTGGATCAACTACGCCACCCTCATCCTCTACCTGGCGGCGGTGGTCTGGCTGGGTACCAGCTTCAGCAAGCGCAACCAAACCACCAATGACTTTTTCCGCGGCGGCCAGAGCGTACCGTGGTGGGCCGCCGGACTGAGCATCTTTGCGACCATGCTCAGCTCGATCACCTTCATGGCCATCCCCGCCCAGTCCTACAGTGTCGGCTGGAACCTCATCCTCGCCAACAGCTACCTGCTGCTGACGCCCCTGGTGACCCTGGTCTATCTGCCCTTTTATCGCAACCTCAACGTCACCTCCGCCTACGAATACCTGGAGCGGCGCTTCAACCTCGCCACGCGCATGATCGCCAGCGCCCTTTTCATTCTCTTCCAGTGCGGGCGCGTGGCCATCGTGCTCTACCTGCCCGCCCTGGCCCTGGCGACGGTCAGCCGCATCAGCGTGACCAGCTCCATTCTGCTCATGGGAGTCTTGTGCGTGATCTACACCATGGAGGGCGGCATCCGCGCCGTGATCTGGACCGACGTCGCGCAGGCGATCGTGCTCATGGGGGGCGCGGTCTGGGCCCTGGTGACCATCATCCTGCGCGTGGAGGGCGGCACGGGGACGATCATCCGGCTGACCAACGACGCCGGGCGCTTCCTGCAGAATGTGAGCTGGGATTTCGACCTCCTCGTCGCCGGCGGCTGGATCATCATGATCGGCTCCATCTTCTCCAACCTCTTCTCCTACACCTCGAGCCAGGATGTCGTCCAGCGCTATCTCACCACTGCGGACCGCAAAAGCGCTGCGCGCGCGATCTGGACCAACGCCGTGATCTCGCCCATCGCCCAGTTCCTCTTCTTCACGATCGGGACCGCCCTCTTCGCCTTTTACCGGCTGCATCCCGGCGAGCTCGATCCCCTGATGCCGAGGACGGACAGCATCTTCCCGCTCTTCATCGTCAGGGAACTGCCCGCCGGCGTGGCGGGCCTGATCGTGGCCGGTATCTTCGCCGCCGCGCAGTCGACCCTCTCCAGCAGCCTCAACAGCATGGCCACCGCTTATGTGACCGATTTCCATCGCCGCGTGCGCCCGCAGGCCACCGACCAGGCTTGTCTGAAACTCGCCAAATGGCTGACCGGCGTCATCGGACTGGCGGGCACAGGCATCGCCCTCGTGCTGGCGCAGGCCGACATCCGTTCGCTCTGGGAGACCTTCCTTGAGGTCATCGGCCTCTTCGGCGGCACGATCTCAGGACTCTTCGTGCTCGGCATCTTTTTCCGCCGCGCCAACGGCGCCGGAGCGCTCGCCGGCGCCCTGGCCAGCGCTCTCTGCGTCGGACTGGTCTGGTACAACAAACTGACCGTCTTCTGGGTTTTCCCCGTCATCGGCGTCAGCGTCTGCGTCCTCACCGGCTGGTTGGCCAGTCTGATGCTGCCGCGCCCGGCCGCGGAGGCGGATGAACTCACCCTGGCCGGTCTGCGCCGCCGGGCGAAGGAGGCCTTGTGAATACCAGAATGATGGTCTGGCCCGGGAGCTCGCATGAATCCTGAAACCGCCGCCGGCCTGCGCGATTTATACCGCGACACCCTGCTCAACGACATCCTCCCCTTCTGGTTCCCGCGCTGTGTCGACCACGAGCACGGCGGCTTTTTCACCGCGCTCGACCGTGACGGGTCGCTGCTCGATACCGACAAGTCCGTCTGGTTCCAGGGGCGCATCTCCTGGATGCTGCTCACCCTCTATAATACCGTCGAGCGCCGCCCCGAGTGGCTCGAGTGGGCCGAGTCGGGCCTGAAATTTCTTGAACGGCACGGGGCCGACACCGACGGCCGGCTCTTTTTTCTCACCGACCGCACCGGGCAGCCGCTGCGTCAGCGCCGCTATGCCTACAGCGAGTCCTTCGCCGCCATCGCCTGGGCCGCCCATGCCCGTGCTGCCGGCAGCGCCCGCTCCGCCGAGCGCGCCCGCGACCTCTTCGAGCGCTACGTGCGCTGGAATTTCACCCCCGGCCTCATGCCGTCCAAATTCACGGAGGTGCGCCCGGCCATCGGCCTCGCCCCGCGCATGATCACCATCGTCACGGCGCAGGAGCTGATCGCCAACCTCGGCGAGGATGCCGGGCTGCGCGGCTGGATCGACCGCTGCATCGGGGAGATCGGCCGCTGGTTCTTCAAGCCGGAACTCGATTGCGTCATGGAACAGGTCGCCCCCGACGGCGCGGTGATCGACCATTTCGACGGTCGCACCCTCAATCCCGGTCATGCCCTTGAAGGCGCCTGGTTCATCCTCCACGAGGCGCGGCGGCGCGGCGATGCCGCGATGTGCAAGCTCGGTCTCGGCATGCTCGAGGCGAGCTGGCGGCGCGGATGGGACCCCGAGTACGGCGGCCTCTACTATTTCCGCGACCTCTACAACAAACCGGTTCAGGAATACTGGCACGACATGAAGTTCTGGTGGCCCCACAACGAGGCTGTCATCGCCACCCTGCTGGCCTGGCGCATGACCGGGGAGGAAAAATATGCCCGTTGGCACCGGCAGATCCACGACTGGGCGTTCGCCCATTTTTCCGACCCCGAATACGGCGAGTGGTTCGGCTACCTCCATCGCGACGGACGCCTCTCCGTGCCGCTCAAGGGCAACCACTGGAAGGGCTTTTTCCATCTGCCGCGCATGCTCTGGTACTGCTGGAAACTGCTGGAGGAGATTCCAACCGTGCCGGAGGAGGATATTACCCATAGGGAGAGAAGATGAAAACCCGATACCCCCTGCACGGCTTGACCGCCGCCGCGCACACCCCCTTCACGGCGGACGGCGCGCTGAACCTGGCGGCTGTCGAGAAGCAGTGCGAGCACCTGCTGCGCAACAACGTCACCCAGGTCTTCATCGGCGGCAGCACCGGCGAGAGCCATTCGGTCGGCACTGATGAGCGCCGGCAGCTCGCCGAACGCTGGGCGGAGGTCATCGATGGCACCCCCATGCGCCTGATCGTGCATGTCGGCTCGAACTGCCTGCGCGACGCGCGCGCCCTGGCTGAACAGGCCGAAGAACTCGGCGTCCTGGCCATCGCCGCCCTGGCGCCCGGCTATTTCCGTCCAGCCACGCTCGACCACCTGATCGCCTGCTGCGCGGAGATCGCCGGCGGGGCCCCGAACACCCCCTTTTATTTTTATGACATCCCGGTGCTGACCAACGTCAATTTTCCGATGGACCAGTTTCTCGAGAGGGGGGAGGCCGCGATTCCGACCCTGGCCGGAATAAAATTCAAGAACAGCGACCTGATGGCTTACCAGCTCACCCTGCGCGCGGGCGGGGGCGGATTCGATGTGCCGTGGGGCGTGGATGAATTCATGCTCGGGGCGCTGGCGCTGGGGGCGAAAGGGGCGGTGGGCAGTTCGTTCAACTTTGCCGCGCCGGTCTATCAGCGGCTGATCCGGGCCTTCGAGGCCGGCGACCTCGCCGCGGCGCGGGAGGAGCAGTGGAAATCGGTGCAGCTGATCGAGGCGCTCGCCTCGGTCGGCTACCTGGGCGCGGCCAAGGCCCTGATGGGCTGGCTCGGGGTCGAGGTCGGCCCCGCCCGCCTGCCCAATGGCAATCCCTCCGCGGAGCAGCTCAAGGCCCTGCGCGCCGGGCTGGAGAGGATGGGGTTTTTCGAGTGGATCCTCAGGTGACTCTCCCTACGACGCGATGAACATTCGCCACCAGCCGGATAACCTGGCGGCATGATGGCCGCGGATCAGAACCAGGTGATTGCCCAGAGGCCGCTGCAGCAATTCGTTCAGAAGAAAATGATCCTTGAAGCGGATCAGCGCCTGGGTTCTGCAGCGATGGGGAGAGCTGCCGGTGTTGACGATCTCAGCATCGGCGACCCAGATCCTGTCGAGCTGCCCGCCGCCGATCCGGACCAGAGTGACCGGCCCGTTTGCCAGGACCCCGGCGATGGCCACCCCGCAGCCGGTCTCGAAATGGGTGGCCTCCGCATAGCCGGTGACCATCGAGGTCGGGACCGTGCAGTGCGCCAGCCACAGCTCTTTTCCCGCGGCGTCGATCTCGACCGGATTGGCCATCCACGCAGCCTCGCCGAGCAGCAGCTTGAGCCAGAGCATCGCCGTGGTGCTGACCAGATCGCCTTCACAGCCGGCGATGATGCCCTGGTCGTTCAGCCTGGAGAGGGCAAAACAGCCATGGGTGTTGTGACGCTGGAAGAGGGTGAAGCATTCGACGCTCAGGCCGTCCAGCTCTTCGTCGACCGCCAGACGCTGCAAAAGCTCATGGACCCGCCAGGCTGCATGGAAGGCAGGCGCCGCGGCGGCAAATCCGCTGACCGCAGGGACCTCGGCCCCGGGATGAGCCCCTGCGAGACCGCCAAAGACCTCATCGAGGGCATAGTGCACGATCGTCACGCCCCAGCGGGTTTTGAAAACCGTGTCGTCAAGGGTGCTGGCAACAAGCCATTCGGAGGATTCGCCGATCAGTCCGATCCGGGATTTTTGCAGCGCCCGGTAGGCGAAGAGATCCTGGACCCGCTCGGCCAGTGTCTCCCTGGCCTGGCTGTCCGCCCCATCCCTGAAAAAGAGGATTTCGCCCTTGCCATGACGCTGCCGGATGAAGGCCAGGGCCTCCAGCGATGCCGCCAGAGAGTTGTTGCCGGGATGTGCGATGAGCAGCACCGGTTCCCGTGCGAATTCGGGATCCCGTGCCGCTAAAAGCCCGGCGATCCGGGCTTCGGTCCCGCCCGAGAGCACGAGCAGGATCAGGGGGATTTGACGATCCGCCTGCTCTGGCGCCAGCTCATGGCCGTTGATGGCTTCCAGCCCGGCCGCAAAGCTGTTGCGGATCTCCGTCATGACCTGGAGATCGCTGATGCCCGAAGCCAGGGGAATGTAGCTGAAAGCCGGAGGATTCTCTCTGTTCACGTGGGTTCTCCCTTGATCATGATGCCTGGATATCAGATGTACTCTCTTGCATGTGCCCGATTCAATTAGAAAACAAATTTCTGGGCAGGCATGGACCGGATTTCTCGTGGCATAATAGTCAGAAAATCTGTAAAATGCCAGTGAAAACAGGATTATATGCCGGAGGAGCAAGATGGCGAAAACGCCGGGTATCATCGGCAAACTTGGTATCGGATTTATCCTCTACGTCGTCCTGCCCCTCTTGGGGTGGGGGATTCTCGATCTCTCCGGATTCTTCAGCCACCCCGCACGGCTGGTTTATGTCATTCTTATCATCGTGCTGCAGACGGTGCTGATGATCCGCTTCCCGGCGATGGGCCGCGAGGCGGGCGCGGGGAAAAAGGTGGTCGCCCGCCAGCGCGTCACTATCGTCCTGCTGCAGCTTCTCTCCCTCGCTGCCGTTTTTTTTGCCCCCTTCGACGACCGCCGCGAGCTGCTTGTGCTCTCGATCAGCGACCTCTGGCGCATATCCGGACTGGTGTTGATCGCCTCTGGTTTTACCCTGATGGCCTGGGCCGAGGAGGTTCTCGGCAGATTATTCAGCACCCAGGTCACCATCCAGGAGGGCCATCAGCTTGTCACCAGCGGCCCCTACCGCCACCTGCGCCACCCGCGTTATCTCGGCATCATCCTCTTCAACATCGGCATGGCGCTCACCTTCCGTTCCGGCCTGACGCTGATCCTGACCTTTGCCCTGACGATCGTGCTGTTGTGGCGCATTCACGATGAGGAGAAACTGCTGCGGGAGGAGTTTGCCGCGGCCTGGGAGGCCTACGCGCAAAGGTCGTGGCGGCTGGTGCCGTTTCTATACTGAGTTGAAAAGGAGTAGGGGCGGGATGGGGTGTGTTCTGTTAGCATCAGATTCGGGCTCTGGCCGGGATTAATAAATATCCTTGATTGGGAGGTGGGAGAGGTGCATCCAGCTCCGGATTGCGATGACGCTCCGGAGATCTGCCAATGCTCAGAATTCCAAAGGTAATTCCGCCTCCGGTGGAAAGTACTTTGCCGGCTTTCCCTTTTTAACCAACACGTTTTCTTTAACCAATCGATCCAGCCACTTTCTAATCTCTTTGGGTGGCAGCTGCAACTCTGATGCAATTTCCGCGGCAGCCTTGGGAATGACAAGCTCAGCAACTTTTGAACGTACTAACTGGTACTGCTCGTCCTCCCCAGTAGTAGATCCTGAAGGTATTTGTTTCACAGCTGAAGAGATAATTGTCTGATCTTGTAAGGCCGTCTTATATTCTGATATTAACTCTTCATGAACGCCCAGGGCGAGTTCGGGCTGGTTGTCGAGGATTTGCGCGGGCACTCGTTGGAGGGATACAAGTTCCTGCAATTCTTCCGGTGTAATCGGCTCCGGCCAGGGCATGGCGCCTTTCTGTCTGAGCGCATTTAATCCTTGCCCGCTATCGCTTCCTGAACGCACATAGAGTGTAGTAAGATGAAGCTTATCCAGTTGTTCGATCGCGCCGGTCCAGGTGCCTCCTTTTTGAAAATCCGAGCTTACGACCAATGCTGCATCGGCAAAGGCGTAGATCAATTTGTTCCGCTGCATGGCTGTGCCGACATGGAATCCAGCGGCTGGGTCGTAGGGCGAGATCAGCACCAGCCTATCCTCCATCAAATAGCTGCGGTTCTCCCGGTTTAATGCTGCCCTCTCCAGGCTGTCAGCCAGCACGCCGATTACTCGGCCTCCGTTTTCCAAAGCCCCTCGCATGGCCGCCTGGTCGATTCCGCGGGCGCCGCCGGAAATGATGGTCAGGGAGGACCGGGCTGCCAACCGGCCGATATTTTCTGTGTATTCGATCAATGAATCATCCACATGTCTGGAACCGACCACTGCCAGGCCGACTGAATCGAGCAGATTTTTGTTTCCGCAGCCATATAAAACAGCAGGGGAATCCTCCTTGAGCCGTACTTTCAATACCTTGGGATATTCGGCATCGGCGCGACTGAGCACCCAGATCGCGCGCGACTGCCAATGCTCGACCGCCTGGCTGAGTTGAAATCCCCGGCCGAGCAGGCCTTGCAGACGCTCGGGAGCAATGATCGGTTCCAGCTTCTCCAGTAGCGCATGCAGCTCTTCTGTGAGTAAATCTGCGGGCTGAAGACCCTCCTGACGCAGAAATCGCGCCAGCTTTTTATATTCTCCAGGTGTCAATAAGGCAGCCTGCTGTCCGGATCGCCCGAGATGCAGCGGCGATGTCAGCAGTAGAATAGCCTGGGTATTTGCTGAAATAGGCACCATCGTTATCCTTTGCCGGTAAGTGATCATACCGGTTGGCTTCCTCCTGGCCTTCACGAAAGTTCACATCAGGAGAGCTTGTGCCAAGCCACTATAGTACGAGAGCGCGAAAATGATAGTAAGAGGTTATCCTATTCCCGAAAAAAATGTAAATTACGATAATAATGTTACAAAAGAAAAGTATCTTGAAATGAGGGAACAAAGCTCCCCTCAAATAGGTTTCATTAACCAAAAAGTGCCTTTTTAAAATTTTCGAAAGTACTTGACTTTTAGATAGAAAATGTGCATTATACACTTGCCATTGCCTGTAGGCTTTGGATCAAAACGGCTTTATCCGCTGTGCCATATCTAAAACAGCGGATTTTTTATTAGGGCTTAAAAAGAAGCTTATGAGTTTTAAGCTTCTCAATGTGTGCCTCACTATCAGCAACATAGGCTGTGATAAAAAAGGCATTCCTCGGATTCTTCCTTGCCAAATTGATAACTACCACATAGTTGTCAAGCAATATATGCAATCTTCGTCTTTCATCCTCCCTTTTCAAATATACCTCGGCAAGTCCAGAACACAGTGTGTATTCAATCCAATTTATGCGCTCGGCTCTATCTTGATCAAAAAGATCCTTATGCGTCACTTTTGGAATTGAAGCTCTATAAAATGCATGTTCAAACTGATCAATGCTAAAATGCACCGCAATGTAATCAAAGGTGAGAATAGCATTTTTAGCATATTTCGCAATATAATGCTGACGGTATTCCTCTATTGAATGATAATAGACAAGTGGAGGAGGATTTATTTTCGCCAGGATAGGATCCACTATTTATTCCTCCCGAATTCCAGGCAAAAAATATTAAAGCTCGGATCGCTGAATCTTGTTGAGCAAAATGCGAGGCTTTCTTTCTTCAAACATTTTGCCAAATGGATGCAGAAGGTTTTTTTACCAGCACTCAAAATATGGTTATTATGTGATGCAATAGCTGCCCCGGTAAAAAGATCTGCTAACTGAATAAAGATGCTGTCCTTCGATGATAAAGCCTGAACAGTCGTTACCTTGGCGGTTGTATAGTGATTCAGGAAAAGTTGAAGTTTTTTTAAACGTGTCTTGTCCCGGTTTGTTTTAAAATCAGTAAATACTAGATACTCAAATTCTTGACACATAGTATGTTTTAAGCATTGATAGTAAAATTTATAAAAGCCCAGTTCCGCATCTTGATCGTGCCAAAAGGCCAGGTCAAGGTTTTCAGTGTCGATTCTTACCAGGCGAAAATTTATGGGTGATTGTATGAACCAGTCTATTATATCTAGATAAAACTTGATGTTAGAATTTGATATTTTACGCCACTTTATTTCCCACGGTATTTTGTGTTTCTCTTTTATTTCTCTGAATTCTTTTTTTAATCTCTCTCTATCTGCTGCGTCTATCCTGATCGCACCAATGCCAAAATACCTGCCTTTACGTTTATCAGGGGCAGAGGTCAATAATTCATGTCCGCTTTCATCACAATAAATTTCAATGATTTGATGATTCTCACTATTCATATTTAATTCCTTGATTTATGAGGTATACTCCGGCATATTGACAGGCCAGATATCGCTTCATTCCATCACCGCCTTCATCAGCGCATCGCCGGCGTCGGCATAGAACTCGATAGTAATTTTCGTTGCCAGGTCATCCGGCAAATCAAAGAGCTGCTTGCGCGAAGAAATGGGCATGAGCAGGCCGGCGGCTTTTTTGTCCACCGCCAACTCGGCCAAGGCGACCGGATTGGCGATCATCTCCACCGAGCCGCCCAGATTAAGAGCGCCGACGATGATCAAGCCGCCCTTGACGCTGCGCTCGATCAGGCTGCCGCAGAGCGCAATCAGTACCGGCAATCCCAGGCCATTCCCCGAGCGATCCATGTCCATGGCGCGCATCTGTACGGAAAACTCGTGACCGCGGGGGTCCCGGTCGCCCACCAACTGCCGCGACCGGGTGTAGAGATTCTGCTCTCCGAAACGAACGCTCTCACGAAAAGCCGGCGGGATCGGCGCATTCAAAATCTTTACGCCGCTGCCTGGCCCCGAGGTGACTTCGATGCGATAGAGAGCCGGCGCGCTGTCCGACCCACCCGGCGAAATCGCCCACACCTGCCCGGGCGGCAGCGGATCGGAATCGATGGCCTCGTCGCTGTGCAGCTCGGGCGTGGACACGAACTGCTCGATGCCCTCCACGCCCATAAAGTAGCTGAAATGGGTGTTGCGGAATTCGGTCTTGAGACAGCGTTTCTGCTGCTCCTTGACCCGGCGCCGGGCCTCCAGCGCGATGCGGACGATCGATTCCAGATCCGCATCGGCAATGGGTATCTCCGGATCGGGATGCAGCAGCTTGACCAGACCGCTGATCGATTTATTCACCGCCTCGATGTCGCGGCCGCTCAAGGCGCCGCCCCAATTCACCCGCCCTTGAATGGCTGATAGCCGGCTGGTCTCCCGCAGTTTGGTCCAGCATTCAGAAAGATAATCGCTGACCAGCCCAAAGTGATCGGTCAGATTCTCATGGGGATTTAGTTTGGGAAAATCCCACCCAGCCGCGTAGGCGTGAAGCCGATCCATGAAGGCCGTGTCATCGCGCATCTCTTCCGGCAGGGGCGAGAGGAGATGGCCGATGCGCTGCTGTTGCTCGACATCGACGTCGAAATTGCCGACCATGACCATGCTGCCGGCGGCGCGGATACTCTCCTTGCCGCGGGAAAACTCGCCCGAGGCCATGTAGCCCTTCATGATGTTGACGCCTTCCTTGGAATCAAAGGAGATGCCCGAAATTTCATCGAAGCAGACCACATCATAGAGACAGACCAGTCCGCGCTGGCCGCTGGCATTATTGACGAACATCTTGGCCACGGTGGCCTTGCCGCCGGAGATGAGATGAGAATAGGGCGAAATCTGCTGATAGATATGGCTCTTGCCGGTTCCGCGCGGCCCCAATTCGACCAGATTGAAATTGCGCTCGACAAATGGGATCATGCGCATAAAGACCACCCATTTGGCTCGTTCGCTCAGCGATTCAGGCTCCAGACCGATGGAACGGATAAGCAGATTCTTCCACTCTTCGGTTGAAAACGACTTGCGTGCGGCAAAAAGAAGATCCAGAACATCCGATTTGCTCAACTGGATGGCGCGCAGCGAATCGATGGCAAATGGCCGGCCGTACTGCTCCTGGGCAATGGTGGCATCGTACGACAGCGTCACCTCCGCATAAAAACCATCGGTCAGCATGCGCTCATGTTCGTGCACCAGACGGTCGCTGATGCGCACATCGCGCAGCGTGAGACTGGGCAGCTCGACCACATAACTGTCGGTTTTCGCGTCCAGCCGGGCGCGCACGATGTCGATCACCTTGACCGATCCCTTTTCGCGCGCCCAGGATTGGAACAAGCCCTCCTGGCCGGTGCGCACCGTACGATCCTTGAGCTGCCTTTCGACGATCTGCAGGCCTTCTTCGATCTCATGTTCATTCACCGTGGCGCAGTATCGCCCGAGGAGGAATTCGACCACATAGGTCGGCACCGGATACTGGCGGCTGTATTTTCTCACCAGATCTTTGCGCACCAGATAGCCGTCAAATACAGAGGCGGCTTTTTTATCCAGAATATCGAGTTCCATTCTACTCTTTCCCTCCAACTGTGGTCATATGTTTTGCCAGAACCAGCCCGGTACTGTCACAGATCACCAGACTCACGACCGTTCCATCGAGTGCATCGTCGGCCACCAGCAGCGCCACATTGCCCTGTTCATCGATCTCTTTTGCGGTGGTGATGGATGAAGAGGGATCATTGGGCTTGGTTCGCAAATCGGCTTTGACATTTTCAACCGGATCGATCTGCACCCGGCAGCGCATGCCGGTCCATTGTACGCTTTTGAGGACGATGGCCACCGGCGCGCTGCTGCGAATGGCCTGTACGATCAGCTCCGGAATGAGGCATTCCTGCAGGCTCACGCCACCATGGGCGTATTCGTGTCCTTTTTCAAAACAGTGGATGCCGGGCGCATGGGCGAAAGACTCGCGCCTGTTCCAGTGCCACGGCGCCGTGGGCATCTCCACATGGGCGCTTTCCTTGATGGCGGCGCAGCGCAGCCAACGGCTGGCGACCAGATATTTGGGCAGCTCCACTTTGGGGAATCCGCCGGGCACGAGCAGCCAGCCATGATCAGTGACCAGGCGGATGCGCTCCCAGCCGGCCCTGAGCAGTTCCTGGATGCGCCCGGCCAACAAACCCAGCTGTTCTTCAATCTGGTTCGCCAGGCCGGCGCCCAGATCGTGCCCCAATCGATCGAATTGGCCCCATTCGGTCCAGGCGCATGTGCCGGTGCCGGGGTTGCCGGTCTCGCTGCTCTCCAGCACCTGAAACTCCTGTTCGACCAATGCTTTTTTGAACCGCTCGTGGTTCAAGGAGTGTCCGGAAGCGGTGAGGATGGCCGCAAAATCCTCACCGAGACCCTGGCCGGAGAGTGCCGGGGCAATGGGAGATACGGCGGGTTTGGCCGTCGCGGTCACCGTAGGCAGAGCGGACCAGCGGCTCGATAGTGTAGCGGAGCAACTTTGCCCGGTTAGGATCTCCTGCAGACGCTGGGCCAGATCGAAACGCAGACCATCGGAAAAAAGCCAGCAGGTTTTTGCGTCGTTTTCTGCCGCTGCAGACCAGGGCAGGGGATGTGACTGCACCACCTTTTGAAAGTGTAGCGCAGATTTTTCCAGCCAGGGCAGATAGAGCGCGCGGATGGCTGCGGTCACCGCTTTACGGTCCTCGCTGCTGGAGACCGCGGACAGGGCCTGCCAGATCGCCCGATCGGCGAATTGACCGCTCTCCCGGTAGCGGCCGGCCATCTCTTCGGGCGTGGCGCCGCCGATGACCGCTGCCGTCTCCTTGGCTAAACGAAGCAAATGCTGCAAAGCCAGGGCCAGATCGGCCTCGCCCAGCTGCGCCCATATCCATGAACGCCGCAAGCCATGTTGTTCCTCCAGCGCACTGATTTGCCGGCGGGCTTGATCATCATGCATATCGCTTAAAGAGAGGAGCGCCTGGCGCAGGTTTTCTTCTTCTTTCTCATTTTCGTCCGGCCAGGGTTCTTTATCAAAGAGGAGGTGGCCGGATGGTTTGGCGCGACGGAGCTGATCGTACAAGGTACGGTAAAGACCGGGAGCTTCCTTGACGCGCTGCCAGACGCCGCGCCAGTTATCCTCGGATTGCAATCCCAGTTTTTCCGCAGCGACGAGTTCGCCATCCTTTTCCGGGTCAAAGCCGTAATCGGATTTGCAGCGCGAGCAAAAGGCTGACCATCTGGCCTGATCCCAGGTCTCGCGGATTTTCCGGGGTTGGTCGAGCCAGGACAGCAGGTCGCGCGGCGTATCCATGACCATCAGCTTGTCAAAATCCTCCGCCTCCAGCTTTTTGCTGATCAGCCGGGTGATGGGAGTGATGGCGAGTTGGGGCAGCGCGCCGAGCATGGCCTGATGCGTCTGCCGATCGCGGCTGAGATCCAGCCCCAATCCTTCGTCGGAGACCAGAAAGGCTTCTACAGACCAGTCGCGGCCGTTGCGCTGCATCCAGACCGCGCCGCGATATTGCAGCTCCACCAAAGGCTTCTGCGCATCCGGGCATGCTTCGCCGGCGCGCAGGGTCTGTCGGCTGATGCCGGGCAAATAGATAATCGGTGTTTTGTTTTCCGGCAGGCTGGAATCATCAAGCGCGCGATCCACAATGCAGCGCAGCCAGATCGCCGGGCCGGTTTGTTTCTCTGGTTCATAGTCACCCAGCGTATAGAGCTCCGGTACATGGGGATGCAGCAAGGGGATCAGGGCTTTCCACTCACCCTCCGGATCGCACCAGAGGAGAGCGGCCGGGGGAACCATATCGCCGGGGTGTGAGCGCGCTGCGGACGCGAGGGATTTGCGCACGGCTTCAAGGAGAGTAGTATAGGGAGTCAAGGGCATATCAAGTTCCGTACCTCAGAATGGATAATAATCGGGGTAATTTATTTTGATCCAGGTTCTCAAAGCGGAATATAATTCAAGGGCTGTTTTGATGAGCTCTTTGGTCTCCGCTCTGGAGATGGAACCAGCCATGTCATAGTCACTGACGTTTCGCTTGTTGCGACAGCTATCCAGATAATCTCGTATCTCTTGATACTCCTGCCCTAGGTAAGAGGGAGGCTTGAAATTACCCGGTAGTGTTCGCTGCCTCCTCTTTCAACACGATAGCCGCTGCAAAACAGTGCGACGACGCAACACTGGCGCGCAGCATTGTAAGCCATGGCAAAACGCCAATCTTCAGAAACGGCATCCTGCTCACAGTCCCTTAAATCGCGTTCGATGATCGCAATGAGGTTGTATATCTCATTGCGACTTGTCATGTGCTTCTTGAGCCAGCCGTTCTTATACCATTCGTTTAAACTCATCTTCGTCCCCCACTATAAACAATAAGGGTTCTTTTAAAATAGATGTGGCGAAATGATCGCCTCTGTGCATGCGATCCAGCCATTCATCCTTGCTGAATACTTGATAGTTCACTTCTCTGGCCAATTTGGTGCGCAGAGCAGATACCACTGAGGCCAGCCGGCGCAGAGGCGGCCGGCCGATGATCATCAGATCAACATCGCTGGCTGGAGAAAAACTACCTCTCGCCATGGAACCATAGATAAATGCAAACTCGATGTTCGCGGCCACCGATTGCAGCTCTTCTTTTACTACATCCCGCAATCCCACTGTTTTTCTGAAAAGGGCGCTCAACTCTGAATAGATGGGATGTTCCTGATTGATGCCATAATAATGTTGTTTGCCGGAAATGCGCTTGTGCACCACGCTGATCGCATGGAGATTTGTAAGTTCCAGGCTGATGGATCGCGGCGAGCACTGCAGCATGCCGGTGAGTTGACGCAAGTAGAATTCCTCACCTGGATGCATGAAAAAGATGGCCAAAAGATCGACGCGCGTTTGACTTGAAAAGAGCTGCTTGAGCATAATAGTACTTCCAGAGAGTGATAATTTTTTAATGTATGCTTAATTAATACAATCGTATGTAATTTACATACAATAGATATTTCAGTCAATACATTTATTATTCGCCTTGATCCTTTCCCAATTGATTAAATCCGTAATTTTGTGTAAAAAGAGTTTGTAAATAAAAAGAGTCATGCTTACATCCCTTTGTCATCAACCCTTAATTAAAAGGAAAGGATGTTCACATGACTCAAGGGAAAGATACAGAAGTCTCGGCAAATCTGCAAACAACTTTGTTGGATGAGCATCATTTTTTAGCCGGTTTGGTTCAAGGGTGTTTGCAGGAACTGATTAAGAGTGA
>Ga0209717_1003185_pt1 | contig 14592 bp, 11 predicted proteins | sample AD_UKC048_MetaG_FD_184418 | JGI IMG/M metagenome (GOLD analysis project Ga0209717, IMG submission 184418) | Active sludge microbial communities of municipal wastewater-treating anaerobic digesters from USA - AD_UKC048_MetaG (SPAdes) (version 2) | ecosystem: Engineered > Bioreactor > Anaerobic >... | reverse complement strand
AATCAGATTGCGGGGAAAACAATTATAAATCAAATTTTCCAGCATTGTCCTATGTAGATATGGAATGTAGTTATTCTACAAATGAAATTGCAATAAATTGGAATGCACCTTTAGCATTTCTTGTAAATGCAATTAACGCCATCAACAAATAAAAAAACAGTAATTTTAAAAAATAAAAACAAACTCCTAAAACCAAAATTTGAATTATGAATAACAAAATATCGTTAAAAGAAAAAATAGGATACGCATTAGGAGATGGTGCTGCAAACATTGCTTGGAGAGGCGTAGCGACCTTTTTATTTATATATTATACCGATGTTTTAGGATTGAGTCCAGTAGTAGTAGGTGTTTTAATGTTAGTAGCACGTTTTAGCGACGGTATTGCCGATATTTTGATGGGGATTATTGCCGACAGAACTACATCAAAATATGGAAAATTTCGCCCTTGGATTTTATGGTCTGCCATTCCTTTGGGTGTGATTCTTGCTTTATTATTTACAAATCCTGACTTTGGATCTTCGGGAAAATTATTATATGCTTACTTAACTTATATCTTTTTCACCTTAATTTATACCGTAAATAATATTCCCTACGGCGCTCTTATGGCAGTAATGACTGGCGATGACAAAGAGAGAACAAGTTTAGGCTCCTTTAGAATGGCAGGAGCCTTTGGAGGTGGAATGCTTGTGCAAGGCGCCTTACTTTTTTTGGTTGCCTATTACGGAAATGTAAATCCTTCGATTGAAGTCAATAAATTGAGTGAGAAAAAATACAATGTTGTCGTTTCCACTTCAAAAGATGTGCAAAATGCTACTATTAAAACAGAAAATGGTTTTGCAACATTTGCTTTTAACGATGCAACTTTAACACCAGAAAAAAATACTCCAACCAATAGAAAAAGTTTTTCTATGGAGGCCAATAAAGAATATTCCTTTTCTGTCACTGGAGAACCTGATATTGATGAAAGTTCTATTTCAATCGTTGACCAAAATCGTGGTTATAGTAACTCCATGTATTTGATGTCTGTTTTTCTAACATTCTTTATGTTTGTTACATTTTACACTACAAAGGAAAGAGTTCAACCGCCAAAAGAACAAGAAAATAATTTAAAACAAGATTTGAGAGAATTAATTGCAAATAAACCTTGGGTGGTTGTGATGTTCGTTGGATTATTATTCAATGTTTATAATTCCATAAAACAAGGAATTGTTATCATTTATTTCACCCATTATTTAAACAATCAATTGTTGTCAGCCTCCTTTTTAATTGGCTTAATGTTGGTTTCTGTAGCGGGTGCATTGGCAACTGCTCCTTTGGGAAAAAGATTTGGAAAGCGTAATTTATTCATCTATTCGTTGCTGTTTTCAGGAGGTTTAAATGCCTTACTTGTTTTTTGTGACCCTACAAACATTGAAGCCATTTTTGCACTTGGAATGGCATCTGAATTTGCGGCGGCAATGTTTCCTACCTTGTTTTTTGTGATGTTAGGTGATGCAGCAGATTATTCAGAATTCAAAAACGGACGAAGAGCCACTGGGCTTATTTATTCGGCTGGATCATTTGCCACAAAATTTGGTGGCGGAATTGCCGGAGCAATTATTGGATTAATTTTAGGGGCTTTCCATTATGACGGACAAGATACCGCTGCAATAACTGGTTCGATTCCCGGAATAATTATGTTAATGAGTTGGGTTCCTGCCCTTATTACAATAATTGCAGCTGGATTGATGTTTTTATATCCACTCAATCAAAAAAAGATGGACGAAATTACAATAGAATTGAACTCCAGAAGATTAAAAGAATAAATTAAGATTTCCTTTAAAAAGAAAAAAACCCTTAAAGTCGTATGATTTTAAGGGTTTTCATTTTGCAGAAAGGAAGGGATTCGAACCCTCGATATGTTGCCATATACACGCTTTCCAAGCGTGCGCCTTCAGCCACTCGGCCACCTTTCTAAATTGGTCTGCAAAGAACACGAAAAAATTCGACTTTTGAAAATTAATAATCGCTTTTTATAGCAATTCTCCTCTTAATGAAGTTTCGAAAAGAGTTTTAAAATTTTCTTTCGAAACATTTTGTCCCAGCAAGTACATCAATTTTGTAATGGCGGCTTCGGTTGTGATGTCTTTGCCAGAAATCACTCCAATTTCCTTCAAGGCAGTACTGGTTTCATATTTTCCCATGTTCACACTTCCGATGGAGCATTGGGTTACATTAACGATATATAATCCGTTGTCAATAGCTTTTCTTAATAAGGACAAAAACCAATCTTCGGTTGGAGCATTTCCTGCGCCATAGGTTTCTAATACAATTCCTTTTAGTTGCGGAATATCAAAAATTGCCGACAAAACCTTTTCACTTATGCCGGGAAACATTTTTATTATGGCTACGTTAGTGTCTAATTTTTTATGAATTTTAAGTTTTTTTCCCCTTGTCTTTGGCAAAAACAAATCAGGAAATGTCTTCAAATTCACTCCCGATTCTATCAAAGTAGGATAATTTGGTGAAATAAACGCATTGAAATTTTCCGCATTTATCTTAGTGGTTCTATTTCCTCGATACAATTTGTATTCAAAATAAAGGCAAACTTCGCTAACTACAGACTTATTTTCTTCTTTTAAAGAAGCAATCTGAATGGCAGTTATTAGGTTTTCTTTTGCGTCGGTTCGTAAGTCACCTATTGGCAATTGGGAGCCTGTAAAAATTACTGGTTTTGATAAATTTTCGAGCATAAAACTCAAAGCTGACGCTGAATACGACATGGTATCTGAACCGTGAAGCACTACAAATCCATCAAAATTATCATAATTCCCTTCGATGATTGTGGCAATTTCAACCCATTTTTCGGGATTAATTGTTGAGGAATCAATTGGTTTTTTGAAAGAAACTGTTTCGATGTCACAATCCAATTGTTTTAATTCAGGGATTTTTTGAAGTAATTTACCGAAATTAAAAGCTTTGAGTGCTCCAGTTTCAAAATCTTTCATCATACCAATAGTTCCACCAGTATAAATCAAGAGAATTTTTGCTTTAGATTGCATTTTCGTATTTTAACTTATTGACAACAGGATTCGCATACATCGCCAAGAAACTTTGCAGTGCAAATGGATTACAATGGTCAATTCGCATTTCTAATCTGCGTTCAAAAAGCGACTTTTCGTTTTCAGTGTACAAATTTTGGTATTTTGTGGTTTTATGCAAAATATCATAAGCAATATAATTGGTTGGCCAAAGTTTATAATTACTCAAAATAGAATCATCAATTACCTGCGCCAATGCTTGAACCTGTTTGTTTGTAGTATCATAATTCACCTTAATTTCATCGATTTCATTCTCAAGAATATCGCCTATATGAATGTGAATTCTTTTCTTTTGACCAATAATTCCACTCAACAAAGTCATAATGTCTTCGTTTTTCTCTTTGATGTAAATTTCGTTATTGTTTTCAGCCATTAATTGTGGCATTTTTAAGGCATCGGTTGGGTCATATTCATAAGAAATGGAAACAGGAACGACCTTTATTTTTCTGAAATAATCCATCAAATCCGATTCGTCCGACCCCATTCCTATCATTTTTAGTACCGCCGGATTCGTTTCGTCATTTCCGTCTTTGGTCCTTCCCTCACGTTGAGCAATCCAAACCGAACGGTTTTCATGAACCAACAACTGAGCCATATATTCAGAAAGTAACTTAGAACTGACCAATAATTCTCGTGGTGTCAAACCTCGCTGTACCAAAAAATTTCTATTTAATTTGGCCAAAATTCTTAAAAAAGGTTTTTTAACTAAATTATCGCCAATAGCAGAGGAAGTCATCAATTTGCCGTTTTCAAACAAACAAGCGTTCAATAAAGTGGTGTCTAAGACTATATCGCGATGATTAGATATATAAAGATACGGGGTGTTTTTGTCTAATTTTTCAAACCCAGAAGTAGTGAGTCCATCAGAACTTTTTTCTAAAACTTGTTTTACACCATAATAAATAAAATTACACTGAAAATCACGTATTGAATGGGTTTTTTTGAGTTGCTCTTTCCAAACCTCATCATCCACTTTTGGAAAACAAAAGTTCATTAATGCTTTCATCATCGGATGATCAATAACTTTTAAAATCCCTTCGTTAATTTCAGTATCATAAAACGGCCTTATGGCATCAAATCTCTTCATTTTGGTAATCATTTTAATTGGACAAATGAACAAAAAAAAACCTAAAGTTAGCTAATATCATTGTTAAATCCCAAATATGGCTTTAGAATTTTCGGTAGTGATTTTAGCGATTTCCTCTTTTGGTAAATTATAAATTTCGGATAATTTATCGACAACTTTGTTGAGATAACTACTCTCGTTGCGTTTTCCTCGAAAAGGAACGGGTGCCAAATAGGGAGAATCGGTTTCTAGAACAATATGTTTCAAATCGATTTGGTTCAAAAATTGGTCTATTTTCCCGTTTTTGAAAGTCACAACTCCGCCAATTCCCAATTTCATATTGTACGAAATGGCTTGTAAGGCTTGCTCATAAGTCCCCGAAAAACAATGAAAAATTCCAAATAAATCAGATGATTTTTCTGCTTCTAACATTTCGAAAATTTCGTCGAAAGCTTCCCGACAATGAATTACGATGGGCAATTTGTACTGTTTTGCCAATTGAATTTGTTTCCGGAAAGCATCTTGTTGTTGTGGTAAATGTTCTTTATCCCAATACAAATCGATACCAATTTCGCCCACCGCATAGAACTTTCTTTTGGCCAATTCTTCTTCAACATGTTGCAATTCTTCGAGATAATTGTCTTTGACGTGCGTTGGATGCAAGCCCATCATCAGAAAAATGTTTTCGGGATAAGCTTTTTCCAATTCATACATCGATGATGTAAAAGTAGAATCAATAGCAGGGATAAAGAATCGTGTAACTCCAGCATCAATGGCACGCTGAATCATTTCATTGCGGTCTTGGTCAAATTCAGTGGAATATAAATGGGTGTGCGTGTCGGTAATTGTCATTGCAAGCTTAATTTAAGCAGCAAATATACAATGTTGCCAAAAAAAAACGAACCATATAAGGCATTTAAGCTCAGATAAGTTTTGGAATAAACTACTTAAATGACCTTAAATGCCTTATATGTTAAAAAATTTAATCCAATTCGTTAAACAATTCCTGAACTTGATCGTAATCTTCGAAATCATCAGGGATAGTCAACAGGATATCTTTGCAGGATCTAAAATCTTTCTGTTTGAGTTTTGAAAGTGCTAAATACCAAGTCGCCTTGTTTTTGTAAATAGAATTTCCGTATCTTAAATCTGAAAAATTGATTTCGGCTTTTTGAAGTTGATTGTCTTCCAAAAGTGCAATGGAATAAAAATACTGAATTTCAGGCGATTTATTGGTTTTTAAAACCGTTTCAAAAATTGGAATTGCTTTTTTATATTCTTTTGCATTAAAAGCATCTTGTGCCAATTTTAAATTTTCGTTTACATCTCCTCTTTCAACAAAAGTGGCCATTTCGGGATTGTCATAATCCTCAAAAGTTGGATTTATGTTTTGGAAAAGAAACAATCCAAATAAAATTGTTACAGAAGCCGCCACCGCATAATGCCAAGATCGCAAATCAATAACTTTCGATTTTTTGGTTTTGAAGTGTTTTTTAGAAATGGATTCTATATTTTTTTTATAGGCATTAAATTCGGCTTCTTTTCCAAATTTATTTTCCAAATGGAGATGCAATTCCTTGAAAACCTCCAATGATGTTGCCAATTCTTGGTCTTCAGACAATTGTTTTTCGAAAACTGTTTTCTCTTCGGCAGACATTTCGTTGGCAAGATATTGATCGAATTTTATGTAGCGTTCCTCGTTCATGGCTAAGTAATTTTTAAAGATTGAAAGCTATTGGTTTCTTGAATCCACTGGGTTAATTGACCAACGCACAACGATTTTTTCTTTCTCACATAACCATAAGTTACATTGAGTTTTTCAGCAACTTCCTCCATTGATTTGATGGTGAAACTCAATTTCAATAATTCCTGGCATTTATCGCCCAATTTTTGAAACATCAAATCAAAAAGCTGCTGTTTTTCGTCGAATAGTTCGGTTTCGGTCACCATTTGTTCGGTGGGTTCATTAGTAGATGGCAAATCATCATCTATTGTTACCCCTTTATTCGAAGATTTTTTGAGTTCGTTCAACCATTTTCTTTTGCACAATAAAAAAAAGTAGGCGTCAAACGGACAAGTCAGTTGCAATTTATTGGCTTTAGCCTGATTAAAAAGCAAAATCATAATTTCCTGAACCACATCTTGCGCCTGGTCTTGATCTCCAGAATTGTTCTTTATATACGAAACCACTTTAGGTACAAACTTCTTGTAAATAGATTGAATTACCGCCGAATTATTATTGGCAAGTCCATCGATATAAATTTGGTCGGGATGAATTGTGCTTTGTGCCATAAAAAAACTTTTTTTCGAAATTAGTAAAAAAAGGGGTAACAAATATAAAACCAAGTTGATATAACGGTATAAATCAAAATTAACAACAATTTAAAAATTAGAAATCATGAAATCAACAAATCACAAATCAAGCAAAAACACAATTAACAAATATTATTTTTTAATGGTTTTAGCAACTTCAATTGGTTTTGCACAAACAGAAAAATCAACTCAGGAAACTTTAAAAGCTAAAAGTGATTTCTCAAGCGCAAGTGCACAGCATAATCCTTATTTTAAAAACAATGCCAATCAAGGTGAGATGGTTTCAGTTGCTGAAAACAACACAGATCCTATTGAAATCACAAAACAAAAAACCAAAAGTAATAATACTAACGAGAGAATGGCAAAACCAAACGGTCAAGATAATGAAAATCCTATTTCCCAAAAAGGCTCGGTGTCAAATGTTTTAAAAACCAAACACGACACAGCAAAAAACAGTGTTGGAAATATTAGATAATCTTACCTTTTTTTTAAATAATTCTAATAGGCAATTAGGAACTTTTTAAACTTTTAGACTATGAAAAAATTAAAAAAATTAGGAATCAATTTCATCACTAAACTTTGGGCATTAATTACCCGATAAATAAATCGAAAACAAAGGGTAACAATTTAAACCGGAAGTTGATATAACATTGAAACCAGCATTAAAAAAAATAAAATTCAAAATAAAGGGTAACAATATCAAACCCGAATTGATATAACAATAGAAAACAATAAATAACCATTTTAAAAATTAGAAATTATGAAATCAAATTTAAAAAACATCGGACTTTTAGCTTTAGCTACAATCATTTTCGCAAGCTGTACTAACAATGAAAATTTAGATCCAATTCCTCCAACAGCAGCAGCATTCAAAGGAATAAACGAAGCCGGACTCAAAAAAAATACTCAAAATTTCACAGCAACTGCTGGAACTGGAACCATAACTTTGACATCTGCAAAAGGAGTTATTATCACTTTAAACGGGAATACGCTAACTAAAAACGGAAGTCCTGTTACTGGAGCAATCGATATTACTTTTATTGAGCTTTTCGACAAAGGAAATATGCTAATCACTAACAAACCTACAATGGGTGTTATGGCTGATGGTAAAAAAAGTTTGCTAAAATCAGGTGGAGAATTCTTCATCAAAGCTTCCCAAGGTGGTGTAGATTTAGTTGCAAATGGAAGCATTCAACTACAAGTACCGGCAAATTTAACCGGAACAATCGACACTGGAATGTTATTTTGGGCAGGAGATATTACCACCGATCCTGAAAATTTAGCTTGGGTAAATCCTCGTAACGCAGCCGGCACGGGAGGACAAAAAGACGGAAATGTTGATTTTAAACAAAATACTTATAATGTATCTTTTGGCAACTTTGGCTGGACAAACGTGGATAAATTCTATAGTGACCCCAGACCTAGAACTACTATTCTAGCCGAAGTTCCAACTGGCTATGACAACACCAATAGTGCCATTTATTTGTCTTATGATGGAGAAGGAACCAATGCTTTAGCCAAATTAGACACTTACAATTCAACTACAAAACAATTCAGCGAACATTACGGTCAAATTCCGATAGGACTGGCTTGTCACGTGATTTTCGCCACCGAAGACAATGGTAACTGGAGATATGCCATCAAAGCGGTAACGGTTGCAGCAGGTGATGTTTATACTTTTACTTTGGGAGAAACAACAGTAGTAACTGAAGCTCAAATGGTGGCCGCCATCAATGCAATACAATAGTCTAAAACAGAACTTTTTGAACGAAGTGGTGATTTGCTCACCACTTTTTTATATTTTTAAAGACTTTAACTAAACCAAATGAATTATGAAAAAACAAATTTCTCTTTTCTTTTTTCTATTCTCACTATTTTCTTTTTCGCAAACCAAGGTAAAAGATACCGTAACTCGAAGAGCCAATATCACTTATAATCAAAAGGCAAATGCGGTAAAATTCAAACCCGAAACGCCTCCATTAATTCCGATTGCTGGTGCGCCAAAACCTTCTTATTCTTATTTATGGGAATTGGGCGATGGACATTACAGCAAGGAAGCCGAACCCAAACATGTTTATAAAAACAAAGGAACTTACAGCACTCGACTTGTCGTAACCAACAATTATGACAATGGAAAACCGCCAGCAACTAGACCCAAAACTGTTGCCGTAAACGAAATTTCGAATGAGGAAGTTTACACTGATATAGCTTCCATCGAAGATCAAAACGGATTGGCTATTCAAAAAAATTGCGACCCTATTCCCGATCAGCAAATGGAAGTGATTGTAAGCTATCAAAATATGGAAAACTATGTCGCCGACGGGAAATTGTATCTTTTCTACAATGAAAAACAATTCAAAAACAACAACTTTGAATTGGTCAATTTCCGAACGTATGCTGGCGAACGAGAAGTGAAAGAAAATTTGGTTGCATCGACAAATGAATTAGAAAACACCGATTCTTATTTGGCTTCCGCAAACGCATTGGCCACAGCCAAAAAATACAGAACTACGACCACCGAAGAAGATTTGGATGCTACATTAGCTGAAGCGCACAAAACATATAAAAACGTAACCATTTTAGAATTTGACGGCGTAAATCCTGGCGAGACCCGCAACGTGTTTTTTACCCACAAGACCACGCCCGAAATGATTAAAGACACGAGTGCCACCGTGACTATGCGAAGTGTTTTTGTACCGAATAGAAGTTATAAAAACCACAAAATAAAAAATCTGGAAATGGAAATCGTGACTTCACACGACCCCAACAAAATGGGTTCCAACGGAAGTTTTATGAATTATAGATTGGTGCGTTTCAAAAGAGTCAATTTCAAAACCCGTTTCCAAAACAATGGCGAAGGTCCAGCGAGAATGATCCGATTGGAAACCGATATTCCAGATATGTTCGATAAAAAAACATTTCAAGTAGAAGATATGTATCCAAAATGTCCGATTTGTCCCAAAGACGAAGAACCTACAATAAGTTGTTTGGACACAATTATCAAGAAAAATCAAATTTTCTTCACCTTCAAAAACATTTATTTGCCGGGAAGCGAGCAAAAAAATGTGAAAGAAAAAGACAGTACCAAAGGCTTTGTCAAATATTCGATGAAATTCAATAAAGATTTTCACAAAGTAAACACCAAAAGTAGAACCGCAATAATTTTTGATAAAAACGAGCCCATCATTACCAATTATGCCACGACTCGATTCAGTCCCGGAATTTCTGTTGGAGCCAAAGCGGGTTATAATTATTATCCAGACTTGGAGAATTCCAAGAGTTATTTTGTGGGAGCGACCATTTCACCCTATAAATCTTATCGTTATTATTGGCAAGCCGAGTTTGTAAATAGTTTAAATACGTATGACGGAACAACGACAACAACAGAAACATTTGTCCAAAATGCCAATGGTGTTCGACAATTGCAACGCACCACAACTTCGATAGAAAATAGCAGTATCAATTGGGAAATTCCCGTTTTGATGCGTTATAACATTAATAATTTTATTGGAATTGGAGCCGGATTGCAAGCCAATTTTAATGTTTCGGAGAAACAGGAACAAAACCTGAAAATAGAAACTTTTGAAGGGCCAACCGATAAACTTTTACTCTCAACAACCAATGAATCCAATACTAAAAAAGAATCATTTACTAATTTCAAAACGGGTTTGCTATTTGATATAACCATTGGAGCGGCGAGAATCGGACCCAGTTTAGGAGCAAGATATGTGATGAATTTTGAAGACAATTTCAATTATTACCAATTGTATGCCATTTGGAAGTTTTAATTATTGGCACACGGATAACACTGATTTAAACAGATTTATTTTGTCAAAACAAACTTAAATGACCTTAAATTTCTTAAATGGTTAAAAAACTTTTTTTTCTTCTGATTGTAATAAATCTAAATATTTTTGGACAAAATCCGCTTGCGCCAGAAGATAGAATTTATAATGCTATTGATGTGTATTCCGTCAATCCAACCGCTGAAGGATTGCAAAATTTAGCCAAAACAGAAACTGATTTCTGGAAAAATCCAAAACCAAAAACCAAAAATGAATTGCTGGCAATTGTTGTGCTCAATTGCAACAAAGCCTATTATGAAAATCAATTTGGCAAAACCAATCAAGCCATTTCGAGTTATGAAAAAGGCTGGCAAATTTATCAAAAACACAAACTTTCCAATTACGAAATAACCGAATATTGCCTGAAACCTTTGGGCAACCTTTACACGATAGTTGGCGATTACGACAATGCCGAAAACACCATCAAACAGTATTATTTCATTGCCGAAACCGAGAAAAACCAAGCCCAAAAAATAGCGGCAATCCTGAATTTGTCGAATGTGTATCAAAACACGGGACGAGTAAACGAAGCGATTGATTTGCTCGAAAAAACCATTAAAACCGAGAAATTATCGGCCATTCAAAAAGGAAATTTGTTCAACAATTTGGGAAACAATTATGTGTTGAGTTATAAAAATCCAGACTTTTCAAAACCCATTCCCAATATTTTCAATAAACTGGAAAGCTCTTATTTATCGGCCATTCAACTATTAAAATCTGACAAAACCCAAACCGAAACACTAGCCAATTGTTACCGCAATTTGTCAGCCTTAAACATCCAATGGCAAAACATCGATTTAGCCAAGAACTATTTTGAAAAAGCCAAGAACTATTTCTTTGCAACCCCAAATATCTCGCCTCGAAAGCTAGCCCAATTCAAGTATGAAGAAGCGAACTTAATGTTTCAACAACAAAAATTATCAGAGGCAAACACGATTCTAACATCTGTTTTCAAGATTTTGATTCCTAGCTATTCCAATCAAAATAACATTCTGCCCAAGCCCAATTCTCTTTATGCCGAAACCATTTTATTGGACGCTTTGGACTTGCAAGCCCAAATTTTTGTAGAACAAGCCCAACCCAAAAAAGCCTTGGAAACGTATGCACTTTCCTTTCAAATAGAGGATTTGTTTGCCAACTTATTGGTTTATGAAAATTCAAAAATCATCAACCAAATTCGTATTAGAAACCGAACCGAAAAATGTATTGCCATTTATAATTTTCTCTACAAAAAAGAAAACAAAATCGCTTATGTAGAAAATGCTTTCCTGCTTTCGGAACGCACCAAATCAGGAGTTTTGAAAAGTTATCTTTCCAATAAAAAAAAGGCTTCTAGAGAAGAAACATTGCATTTGGAACAACTGCAAAACTGGAACAACGAAATCCTGAAAGAACAGCAAAAAGGAGATTTGGCGAATGTTTCAAAAATAAATGAAGCCATAAAAAAACAAAACGAATTGATGCTTTCGCTAAAAAAAATCAGGGAGAAAAACCAAATCAATTCTGCCGAAAACATTGATTTAAAATCTTTGTATTCAAAACTGGAAAAAGATAAATCGATACTGGTGGAGTATTTTTCGGGCTTTGAGAATATGTATATCTTCACTTTGACAAACCAAAGGATAAAACTGGAATACTTTAACGTAACTGACACAGCAACACCAAAAATAATTTCCTTTTTGGATTATTTTAGCGATGCCAACAAAATTACAGACAATATTTCGGGCTACAATCATTATGGCAATTCACTTTACAAAATGTTGAAATTACCAACGAATTCAACCTACCAAAACCTCATCATTATTCCCGATGGTGTTTTAAATTTCCTGCCTTTTGAAGCCTTAATTACCAAAGAATCTTCAACCACCAATTTTGCCCAAATGCACTATTTATTGAATGATTTTAAGGTTGCCTACAACAATTCGGCAAGTTTCTATTTGGAAGGAACACCCATTTCAAGCGAGAAGAAAACGGTTCTTGGCATTTTCCCGGTTTTCGAAAAAACGGCTTACGAATTGACTTTCTCCAAAAAAGAAATGCAATCCATAAAATCTAATTTTGAGGGCCAGTTTTTCGAAAATTCAAACGCCACTTTCAATAATTTTAAAAACAATGCTGCCTCATTTTCGATTTTGCATTTGAGTACGCACGCTACATCGGGCGATACAGAAACACCAGCAAGTATTAAGTTTTATGAACAAAAAATCCTGTATTCGGAACTGTACAACCTCAACATCAATCCTGATTTGGTGGTTTTGAGTGCTTGTGAAACCGGAATTGGCAAACTCTATAAATCCGAAGGAGCGATGAGCGTTGCCAGAGGTTTTCAGTTGGCTGGAGCGCAAAATTTGCTGTTTTCGTTGTGGAAAGTAAACGATTATACGACTTCGGTTTTTATGGATGATTTTTATGCAAACATCAAAAACGGAAGTTCCTATTTTGAAGCCAATCATCAAGCAAAACTAGATTTCTTGAACGATAAATCGGTTCCGAATACCAAAAAATCGCCTTATTATTGGAGTGCTTTCGTGTATTATGGCGGAATTGAAACTGCCGAGAAACCAACGAATTATTCTTTTTATATTCTTGGGTTATTGCTATTAATTGGACTATTTTTGGTCTATAAACACTTTCGAAAATGAACTATCTTCCTTATCTTCTCAAAAAAGAAAACTACAAAAAAATAAAATTCAAGGTTTCGAAAACACAACATTTGCTCATCAAGGCGAAAATTAATGGTGTTAAGGGCAATTTTATCCTCGACACTGGTGCTTCAAATAGTTGTATTGGTTTTGAAAGCATAGAATTGTTCTTGTTAGAAGCCAAAAAATCGAAGACACAAGCTTCCGGCGCTGGAGCGACAGGAATGTTGACACAAATCGCCGTTGGCAATAAACTGCAATTGGGCAATTGGAAGCATTCAAAATTTGACCTAGTTATTTTCGATTTATCCCACGTAAACGAAGCTTTGGTTGCCTACAAAGCAAAACCAGTTCACGGTATTATTGGTGCCGATATTTTGATGAAAGGCAAAGGAATTATTGATTATTATAATCATTGTTTGTATTTGCTTTAGATTTTTGCTTAAATGAAAAATAAGCGATAATCGTACTCATTAACATTAAAAATCCACCTAATACAAAGGGCGCTCCTGCAAATTGGAAAGGAGCATCTTTGTGTGTAAAAAAATAAAACACCGTTGACATCATTGGTGGTCCAATAATGGTCGGAGCACTCATTAAGCTAGACATTGCTCCTTGTATTTCACCTTGTTCAGATGGAGCAACTTTACTCGCAACTATGGCTTGTAATGCTGGTCCAGCAATTCCTCCCAAACAATACGGTACGAGAAAAACTAACATCATCCAACTTTGATTAGCAGTTGCAAACAAGAACAATCCAATGGTGTACAATGCCAATCCTACATAAATACTTTTCTCGTTACCCAAACGCGGATTGACCCAACGTACCAATCCACCTTGTACAATTCCAACTAGCAATCCAACAAGTCCCAAAGATAGACCTACCATTTTTTCGTTCCAATTAAAACGGTACATAGTAAAATAGCTCCAATTGCTTTGCACTGCGTGTGAGCCAACATAAAGTAAAAAAATAGCCAACATTAATCCAATGAGAGAAGGATGCCTTTTAATACTTTTTAATGCTCCAATGGGGTTGGCACGTCTAATATCAAATTCGCGTCGATTGTTTTTTGACAATGATTCAGGCAAAATAAAATAACCGTACAAAAAGTTAATCATACACAATACGGCTGCTGCATAAAAAGGGACTCTAGAACCATAATGCCCCAAAAAACCACCTATTACAGGTCCAATAATAAATCCTAACCCAAAAGCAGCCCCAATCATTCCGAAATTTTTCGTACGATTCTCGTGTGTACTAATATCCGCAATATAAGCAGATGCAGTTGTAATACTTGCCCCAGTAATACCGGCTAAAATTCGGCCAATGAACAACCAAAATATAGAAGGTGCAAAAGCTAATAGTAGATAATCTAATGAAAATCCAAATAATGAAATTAAAATAATAGGTCTTCGACCAAATTTATCACTTAAATTTCCAATTATTGGCGAAAAAATAAATTGAGTAATAGCATAGGCAAAAGTCAACCAACCACCATATCTAGCTGCCTCACTAATGTCTCCATTAATAAGTTCTTTAACTAATTTTGGTATTACCGGAATGATAATTCCCCATCCAGTAATGTCGATTAACATAGTGATGAAAATAAAACCTATTGCGGCTTGTTTTTTATTTGATGCCATAA
>Ga0209717_1003183_pt1 | contig 14603 bp, 14 predicted proteins | sample AD_UKC048_MetaG_FD_184418 | JGI IMG/M metagenome (GOLD analysis project Ga0209717, IMG submission 184418) | Active sludge microbial communities of municipal wastewater-treating anaerobic digesters from USA - AD_UKC048_MetaG (SPAdes) (version 2) | ecosystem: Engineered > Bioreactor > Anaerobic >... | reverse complement strand
GCAATCGGGCATGGACAAAGTTTTCTTCTCCAACTCCGGCGCAGAAGCCAATGAAGCTTGCATTAAAATCGCACGTAAATACGGCAACGAGAAAGGCGTGAAGAACCCCGCCATTATCGTTATGGCCAACAGTTTCCACGGCAGAACCTTGGCGACCTTGAGCGCTACCGGTAACCCCAAAGTACAAATTGGCTTTGAACCCTTGGTGGAAGGTTTTATCCGCGTCCCTTTTGATGACGTAGCTGCCGTTGAAGCCGCCGCCAAAGAACACAGCAACATTGTCGCGATTCTGGTTGAGCCAGTACAAGGCGAAGGCGGTATACGTGTACCCGCGCCAGATTACTTGAACAAGCTGCGTGCAATTGCCGATGCCAACGACTGGTTATTGATGCTAGACGAAATTCAAACCGGCAATGGCCGTACCGGTACTTTCTTCGCCTACCAACACAACGGCATCCTGCCGGATGTAGTCAGCACCGCTAAAGGCTTGGGCAATGGCGTACCTATTGGCGCTTGCTTGGCACGCGGTAAAGCGGCCGAGGTTTTACAACCCGGCAACCACGGCACCACTTTTGGCGGCAACCCTTTAGCAACTAGCGCTGGTGTTGCGGTGATTGAAGCTTTGCTGGCCGAAGGCTTAATCGCAAAAGCCAAAACCTTGGGCGACAAATTATTAGCCGATTTTAAAACCAAGCTCGCAGGCAACCCCAAGGTTGTTGAAGTGCGTGGCAAGGGTTTAATGATTGGTATTGAACTTAACGCACCTGCCGCCGAGCTGATGGATAAAGCCCGCGCCAAAGGTATTTTGATTAACGTAACCTCAGTTAACACCATTCGTTTGCTGCCTACTTTCATCCTCACGGATGCAGAAGCCGACGAACTGGTTACCAAAGTGGTTGAATTAGTAACTGAGTTTTAACAGCGCGGGGGGTGACCTCCGCAGTAATGAAGCGCGACTTTCACACTTTTCCAGCCGCGCGAAAACGAGAAGAGCATTATGGTTCCCTCAAAGGCACCGAGACATTTTTTAACCCTAGAAGACGTTAACCGCGACGAGCTTAATCACATCATTAAGCGCGCGATTGAACTCAAGGCACTGCAACGCAAAGGCGTTGCAACCGAAATTTTCAAAGACAAAGTGCTGGCGATGATTTTTGAAAAATCATCCACCCGTACTCGCGTCTCTTTCGAATCTGCCATGGCACAAGCTGGCGGCCACGCGATTTTCCTATCCACCAAAGACTCGCAACTCGGTCGCGGTGAACCCGTGGAAGACGCCGCGCGCTGCATCGCTAGCATGGTCGATATGGTGATGATCCGCACCTTTGCCCACACCACCGTTGAACGCTTTGCAGAATTTTCGCGTGTGCCCGTGATTAACGGCCTCACCGACGATCATCACCCCTGCCAATTGCTCGCCGATATTCAAACCTTCGTTGAACAGCGCGGCACTCTCGCAGGCAAAACTGTGGCGTGGGTTGGCGATGGCAACAACATGTGTCAAAGCTATATGCAAGCTGCCGAGCTGTGCGATTTTGAATTGCGCATAGCAACGCCCAAAGGTTTTGAACCTTGGGATCACATGATTGAAAAACACAAAGACCGCGTACAACTTTTTTCCACTCCACAAGAAGCTGTTAAAAATGTTGACTTGGTAGTCACGGATACTTGGGCGTCAATGGGCCAAGAAGACGAGAAAAAACAGCGCGAGAAAATTTTCAGCGGCTACCAAGTTAACCGCGAACTCATGAGCCACGCCAAAGCCGACGCGCTCTTTATGCACTGCCTCCCCGCCTACCGAGGCAAAGAAGTCAGCGCCGAGTTAATGGACGACCCAAATGCGGTAGTCTGGGAAGAAGCAGAAAACCGCTTACACGCCCAAAAAGCACTGATGGAGTTTTTGTTTAATCAGTGATGGATGATAGAGAAATGAACCCGCCGATGGCGGGTTTGTTTTTATTTCAAGTCAAGAAATACTTAAAAGATTGCACACTTCAAAAAGCTCGGATAGTATTAAAACCCTGTTCGGTAGTCGAACTGCTCTGACGGCACAATTACTTTTATACCACTCGCGATATCACCTTCTATCCCACGTCATTTAGAAGACATCGCATCTAACCAGCTGTATTTAGCAGCGGTGAGGTGTGAATGCCTTTAAAATCAAAATACACTCTACGTTTTATTTTAGTTATATTCATTATCCTTGGATTTACAATTTCTGGGATATTGTACTTTGTCTATTCAACCGAAAAATCTGTAGCAGCAAACCATTTATTACTCTTGTTCTCACCGCTTATTTTAAGAGTCACAATGAACTTTTTTCCAAATAAAACTGATTGAGAATTAAATATCGCAATTCGAAAGCCGTTACACATTTACTTACTGTTTTAACTGTTGGACTGCGTTTCGTAGCCCAACCTAAGAAAACGAAAAGCACTCCGTCGTCATCTTCGCGTAGCGGAGATGACGAATCCCTGAATAAATAAATTTAGAAGCAAAGTTTTAGATGCACATTTTTTTGCAATACACACCCATAACTACTGATAATGTCGGCTAAACCATAAAATCAATTTAAGGAAATCTGTATGAGCGGTATTGATATATTAGGCCTTGCCATGTTGGTCATAGGTGGGCTTTGGCTTATTATTGAAGCATTTAAAACAAGTATATTGTGGGGGCTAGGCTGCTTGATAATCACGCCTGTTTCCTTAGTGTTTATATTTGTACATTGGGACAAAGCAAAGAGCCCTTTTATCCTTCAATTAGTAGGGCTTGCTTTAATTATAGCCAATGCCTTTTTAGAAGCACTTTGAATCCATGCACATAGAACACATCAACATCAGCGCGCCAATGGACTTACTCACACAAGTGAGGGATTTTTATTGCAATATATTTGGCTTAAGCGAAGGCTTTCGCCCCAAATCTACCATAGGCGGTTTTTGGTTATACTCAGGCGAGCGCGCGCTTATTCATTTAGCAGAAAGCAGCGAACACTACCACAATGAAAAGCAAGGCTATTTAGATCATATAGCGTTTCAAACAACCGGTTTGGAAAGCGTAATCAGTAAGCTTAACGCAGCCAAAATTGAATTCACTCGCGATTACTTCCCAGAAATAAACATGACGCAGTTATTTTTTAAAGACCCAGCGGGAACGGGAGTTGAAGTAAACTTTTTAGATGAATGCTTTTAATTAAAAACAGCAGGAGCATAAAGATGGCAGAACACACCGCAAAAATCCTTTGGCTGCGTGGCGATCAAAACTTTCTGGATAACCGTTATAGCCGCAAACATGTTATTCAATTGGACGGCGGCTTGGAAATCCCCGCGTCATCCTCACCGCACAATGTTCCGCTCCCCTATTCCGACGAAAGCGCTGCCGACCCCGAAGAATTATTAGTTGCCGCACTATCCAACTGCCATATGCTCTGGTTTTTAGCGATTGCCGCCAAGCGTGGGTTTTGTGTGGATTCTTACGAAGATAACGTAGTGGGCAAGATGGCGAAAAACGCCAACAACAAATTATTTTTAGCGGAGGTGACGCTCAACCCCGACGTGAAATTTTCCGGCGCAAAAATCCCCACCACAGAAGAATTGGAACTCTTGCACCATAAAGCCCATGAAGAATGCTTTATTGCCAACTCAGTGTTAACCGAGGTTATTATCAAACCGGTTTTAAACAACCGCTAACTGCCGCGCCTGCGTAATCACTTCATCCACTTCCCAGTGATCGTCAGCATGAGCTCCATATTTAACGGCGATGACTTCACCGGTTTTTGCGATAAGAAAATCGGCAGGCAAACCAAATAGCCCCTGCCCTTTTTCATAGGGCAACTGCTTGAACTTTAATAAACCCGTTACCGCAGGCGCCCAAGCGGCAGGGTTAATAACAGACATAATCGACGACTCTACACCGAAGGCTTTATAAAGCTCTTTAGCGGGGTCTGCGATCATCGCAAAGGGAACATCGCTGCCGTACTTTAGCATTTCATCTTGGGTTGAATGAAACACCACAATCTCTTGAATGCCGTTGGCAACCAAATCCAAGTGGCGTTCTATAAATGAATGTATATGCAAGTTACAAATGGGGCACGATGCAAAGCGCCGAAACTGTAGATGCGTAACTTGCTGGGCTGCCGGAATATCCACTTTGGTTGCGCTGATTGTTTGCAACTTTTGCGGAACAATAAAATCACCCGATATAATCTTTGCCATTTCTACTAACTCCTTATAGCTGTGTTTATTGTTAAGAAACTTAAACTCTCAATGTATCCACATAAGCACAGAGAGAATCAAATAAATCTCTCGCCAAGTCTATCGACTGCATGCATTTGGTAGCGCCCATTACACCTTGATAGCTGCACAATAAAAATGTGGCGATGGATTGAGGGTTCATGTCTTTGCGAACAATTCCGTCAATCTGACCTTGATGTAAGGATGCTGCAACTGCAGCGACTATATCGAACATAACTGCTTTTAAACGCTGCTGAAAACCTTCATCCAAAGTAGACATTTCTTGAACTAGATTGGTGAGCGGGCATCCATTCTCGCACTCGCCACTCAGAATATCTGAATATTTTTTGTTGAAAAAAATCTTTAAAGCTTGCAAGGGATCATTGCTCGCACCCAAAGATTCGCCCCAATTAGTTTGGAAGTAACCCATAATCACTTCATCAAGCACGGCATAGCCCAACGCAAGTTTGGTTGGAAAATAATGATATAGCGCACCCTTGGCCAGTTGCGTTTTTTTCAAGACTGCATCTATTCGCAAGCCTTGAAAGCCGTGCTCATACATTTCTTCATGGGCCGCCTGCAAAATTCTTTCGCGGGTTGATTCAACCGTTACATCAGTGGGGACTACTGTGTTCATAACTTACCTAATTAATAAATACTGTAGGAGCGGCTTTAGCCGCGAAAATTTTGCGCCATTCGCGACTAAAGTCGTTCCTACAAAAACATTAAACTTTTTTTACTCTAAACCAAGCTGCATAAAGTGCTGGCAAGAATAATAAAGTTAAACCCGTCGCTACAATTAAACCGCCCATAATCGCCACCGCCATTGGCCCCCAGAATACGGAACCTGACAGAGGAATCATTGCGAGTACCGCAGCGGCAGCCGTTAAAATAATAGGGCGGAAACGACGCACTGCGGCTTCAACAATGGCATCCCAAGGTGCTGTGCCGCTCGCAATATCTGTTTCAATTTGATCGATTAAAATAACTGAGTTGCGAATAATCATACCGAACAACGCAATTACACCTAACTGCGCCACAAAACCCATAGGGCGATGCAAAATCAGCAGCGCCATAGCGACGCCAGCAACACCCAGCGGGCCCGTTAAAAAAACCAACAGCGAACGCGAGAAACTTTGCAGCTGCAACATTAATAAGGTAAAAATAATAAAAATCACCAAAGGCACATTGGCCGCAATAGATGCTTCAGCTTTGCTGCTATCTGCCGCAGCGCCCGCTAATTTAATGGCATAGCCAATCGGTAGCGCTGCTTTTATGTCTGCAAGCTTGGGCTCAATTTGGCTGGATACGGTTGGGCCTTGAATCCCGTCCACCACATCACTCTGAACCGTAATCGCCCACTCACGATTCTCACGCCAAATGATGCCCGGCTCCCACACAAATTGCGCGCGCACAATTTGCGAAAGCGGAATTGATTTTCCATTGCCAGTTGGCAAATAGGTATCGTTTAATTTTTCGATGGTTGAGCGTTCATCCAAGGGTTGACGCACCACTATATCCACCAAGCGATTTTTTTCGCGATACTGACCAACCGTTGTTCCGCTCAAAATAGTATTAGCGGCGTGCATAACCGTTTCAGAGGTCATACCCAGCGCGCGCAATTTGTCTTGATCTAAATTCAAGCGCAATACTTTTACCGATTCGTTCCAGTTATCATTCACGCCCACCGCATTGGGGTTAGCGCGCATAATATCTTTTACTTGGTCAGCAATTTCGCGCACCTTGTTTACATCTGTACCACTCACACGAAATTGCACAGGGTATGGTACTGGCGGGCCAGTGGGTAAAAATTTTACACGCCCGCGAACCTCAGGGAAGTTGACTTTAAATTCGTGGATAATTTTTTTGCGCAATTCAGTGCGCGCATCGTCGTCTTTAGGCAGAACTACAATTTGCGCTACGTTAGATTGTGGAAATATTTGATCCAAGGGCAAATAAAAACGCGGGCTGCCGGTGCCGACATAACTGGTTACACTTTCAACACCTTCTTGCGCATTAATAAAAGCTTCAAACTTTTTCACCTGCGCTTCGGTTGCCGCATAGGACGATCCTTCTTGCAGCCACATTTCCACCATTAATTCGGGGCGAATGGAATCCGGAAAGAATTGCTGCTCGATAAATTTAAAACCAAACACACCCGCCATAAATACCCCAAGGGTTATGGCGATGGTGGTTTTTCTAAACTCCACGCACCAATTTACCAGCGCTCTGAAATTGGTATAGAAAGGCGAATCAAATAATTCATGGGGAGCATCGTCAGCAGAGTGCGGTTTTACTTTTAATAATAGGTAGCCGATGTAAGGCGTGAACAATACTGCGACAAACCACGAAATAATCAGCGCAAGGCAATTTACCGAGAACATAGAAAAGGTATATTCACCGGCAGCTGATTTTGCCAAGCCGATGGGCAAAAAGCCTGCAGCAGTAATTAACGTTCCTGTCAGCATAGGCATAGCGGTAGATGTATAGGCAAAGGTAGCGGCATCAAAACGCGAGTAGCCCTCCTCCATTTTTCGCACCATCATTTCTACCGCAATAATCGCATCGTCAACCAACAAGCCCAGTGCAATAATCAAAGCGCCGAGCGAAATTTTGTGAAGGTCGATATTAAAGATGCGCATAAACAAAAAGGTAATCGCCAATACCAATGGAATGGTTAAACCCACCACCAAGCCCGGACGAAAATCTATACGTATGCCTTTTTCATCTTTATGAAAACCCAGCGCAATAAAGCTTACCGCCAACACAATAATTAAGGCTTCGGCAAGGGTTTTCAAAAATTCGTTAACGGATTTGGCGACTGCTTTAGGCTGGTTGGTTACGCGATCTAGCTCCACACCCACGGGCAATTTGCGTTTGATATCGGCGGCAGTAATTTCAAGATTTTTTCCCAAGTCGATAATATTTCCGCCCTTCTGCATAGAAATGGCGAGGCCAATCACCTCTTTGCCATTAAAACGCATTTTGTCGTGCGGCGGATCTACATATTCGCGTTTAATCTCTGCAAAGTCGCCCAAGCGGAAATTCGTGCCCTGTGCACGCAGCGTGAGATTTTCTAAATCTTTAGGCGAAGTAAAGGCGCCGGTTACACGCACCTGTACGTTGTCGGTATCCGTATTTAATACACCGGTTGATTGCACAGAATTTTGAGTGTTGATTTGCTCGATAATTTGCTCAAGCGTGATGCCAAGCTGTGCGAATTTTTTGTGTGAAAAAATGATATTGATTTTTTCATCTTGCACGCCCAGCAATTCCACTTTCGCAACCAGCGGCACGCGCAAAAGTTGTTGGCGCACCAAGTCGGCATAATCTTTTAATTCGGCGTAGGTGAAGCCATCGGCAGAGAGTGAAAAAATCGAACCGTAGGTATCACCAAATTCGTCGTTAAAAAAGGGGCCAATTACACCCTGCGGCAAGGTGTATTTTATATCGCCCATTTTTTTGCGCACTTGATACCAAGACGCACTGGTTTCTTTTGGCGGTGTAGATTCCGCCAACTGCAAAATAATGGTGGTTTCACCGGGTTTAGAGAAGCTGCGAATAGAATCTATGTAAGGTGTTTCTTGCAGCTTTTTTTCTAACTTATCGGTAACTTGATCAGCCATTTGCAGCGAGCTTGCGCCCGGCCATTTAGCGGTTACCACCATGGCGCGAAAGGTAAACGGCGGGTCTTCATCCTGCCCTAAATTGTTGAAGCTCATAATGCCGCCAATCAAAAGCGCGGCAATTAAATAGCGAATCAGCGGAATATGTTCTAGCGCCCAGCGCGATAAATTAAGCTGCGAGCCTTTCATTTTGCAGCTCCCTTAACAGAAACAACAGGGGCAGCAGGAACATTTTGTTGAGGCGCATTTAATAAAGTTTGCGTAGTCAAATAAGGTTCAGGCGCGGGCGCTGCTGGCTCTGGCGGTAAAATAGAAACTTTTTGTCCGGGATTTAAAATATGCACGCCTGCCGTCACCACGGTTTGTCCAGAGGCAACGCCGCTGGTTAAGAGCACATCATTACCACTCACGCCGCCCACTTGTACTGGCACTAATTTCACCGCGCCCTTTTCAACCAGCCATACCGAAGTCACACCCTTTTCTTGATAGAGCGCCGCGAGCGGAACCTTCACAAAACTACCGGGCGTGGTAATCACAAATTGCACTGACGCGGTCATACCCAACTTCACCAACACAGCTTGTTTAGGCGTGAGATTTTGCAGAGAAACTTTAGCGATAAATGTGCGCGTTGCTGGGTCTGCAACGGGAGAAATTTCACGAATTTTTCCTGCGATAACTTCTTTAGAGTTTGCCCACAAACGAATTTCTACTTGCGTTGCGCGTTTAACTACTTCCACATTATTTTCAGGAACACCCACTACCACTTCTAACTCGCCTGCTTTAGCCACTTGCACAACCGGCGTTCCCGCTGCGACCACTTGGCCCACTTCAGCATTAATTGCGGTGACCACACCTTCAACATCTGAACTTAATGTTGCATAAGCAGCTTGATTGGATTGGCTTTTGTAAGCTGCTTGCGCTTGTTCAAAATTCGCTTTGGCAGATTCAAACTCGGTGTTTTTGCCATCCATTGCACTTTGGCTAACCGCACCCGTTTTACGCAAGTCTTGAAAGCGTTTTAATTCAAACTCCGCCAACTCAAAATTACTTTTTGCGGCTTTAAAGCTCGCTTCTGCTTGGGTTTGCGCTAAGCGTAAATCCTGCGGGTCAAGCTGCATCAACACCTGGCCGGGTTTTACCAAGGTGCCTACATCCACTTTGCGCGTTTGTATTTTACCGCTCACACGAAAGCCCAAATGGGATTCAACCCGCGCCTGCACATTGCCGGAATAGTCGGCAATCACCTGCTGTTGAGCCGCGTTCAGTTGAATGGCGCGGACGGGGCGTACATCTTCAACTTTATCAACAGGCTTACTGCAGCCCGCCAAGATTAAACCTGCGGCAACCAACCCTGCGGTCGCTAGACATACTGCCCTAAACGGAATCTGTGTGAGTTCGCGCATTGAATCCTTACTCCTGATAAAACAGCCGCACTCTGGGCGCGACAAAAGTGAATGTCCTTGCATGCCTGAGGTTTGCATCAAGACAGAAATAAAATGAAATCGGCGACAAACCGACTAGTTGGTCTGCAAAAGATAGCAACCGACCAACTGGTCTGTCAACGCGAAAAAGCGAGGGCTATAAAAATTGTGACAAATGACATACCGATATGTGAAAGAAACGGGCCTTGCGGGAACCAAGAGCTGTCGGGTTAATTAACACTCGCAGTTAGTATAAAAATCATACAATTAGTGAAGCTTTTGATTTTGTTGGATTAATTTTTATTGGCTCGCATATTGCGATACGCACAGCGCAATCACTGATTTGATTGGTTCTGATTAAATGGGTTTGAGGAAGGATTCTTAAAAAGTTTTTACGGACAACATGACCCAAGGCTTTGGCGCAAGGAATAGCCGCAATCGCTGTAAAGCGTGGCCTGTTTAAACAAACCGTGGGTTGGGTAGACATAGATCAGTCGCCCAACACACAAGGACACTCAGCCAAGCTCGACTTCCCTCTCTTTTTACTTCGCTTTCAACATCTCCGCCAAGCTCGCCCCCATCAATGTTGCACCACCCTGCGCCCAACCACCATCAACCGGAATAATTGCGCCGCTAACATAACTCGCAAAATCTGAGGCTAAAAACAGGCAGGCATTTGCAATATCGCCTGTTGAGCCCAATCGTTGCAGCGGAACAGATTTCGTAATTGCTATGCGAATGCCCTCAGTCGGCGCTAAACGTTTCATACCTTCGGTATTGTCGATTGGGCCCGGAATAATCGAATTGATTCGTATACCTTCAGCACCCCACTCCAAACACAGCGTCTTGGTAATCATATCCACACCCGCTTTTGCCGCACACACGTGCGATTGCCCTGCCATAGGGATAAACGCTTGCGGGGCAGAAATATTGATAATGGATGCACCGGGTTTGGTAAGAAACGGATAGACCGCCTGCATCACATGAAAGGTGCCGAGCAGATCGATTTCAATCACCGAGCGAAAACCGTTAGCAGACATACCCGTTGCCAGCGCAGGAAAATTCCCCGCCGCGCCGGAAACCACTACATCAAAATTGCCCCAGGCCTTATGTAAATCGGCGACGCCATTTTTTATTGCCTCCGGCTCGCGCACATCGGCAGCAAAGCCTTTTGCATCGGCAGCGCCGCAGGTTTTAAGCGATGCGATTGTGTCATCCACCTTTTCTTGTGAACGACTCACCACCGCAACCCGCGCACCCGCTTTCGCAAAATTTTCCGCGATGCCGCGATTAATACCGCTTGTACCACCAACAACAAGAACGTTTTTGTTTTGGAAATTAAAAGGAGAAGTCATGGCTGTTACCTAAAAGTATTTTTAATGGAGATTTTTAAATCTCCCCTAACCCCTCTTTTTCAAAGAGGGGGACTAAGCTCCTCCCTTTGGAAAAGGGAGGAGCCAAAGCAGCACTCCGTAAAATCGGGAGTAAGCCCCTCCCCGCTTTTCAAGGGGGAGGCTGGGAGGGGGTTTTAGTTTTTTATTCAAATATCAACTTTTTATTCAAATCTAGAAAAGTCCGGCGCCCTCTTTTCAAAAAACGCCGTTACCGATTCCTTGCACTCATCTGAATTTAAACCTTCCGCAAACCCAATAAACTCTGCGGCCAGCGCCGTTTCCACTCCTTGATGCTGAGTTTTCTTCAACAAGGATTTCGCACGGCGCACCGCAGCGGGCGGTTGATTCGCCAAGCGCTGAATTTTGGCTTCGGCAAAAGCGATTAATTCATTGGCAGGAACGGCTGCATTAACGAAGCCCATTTTTTCGGCGTCCGCACCTGTAAATGATTCGCCTAACAACAATAACTCTGCGGCTTTTTGTTGGCCGACCAAACGCGGCACCAAATAGCTGCTGGCATATTCTGGGCACAAGCCTAAGTTTACAAAAGGTAATTGCAGGCGGGCATCCTGCGCGGCATAAACCAAATCGCAATGCAGTAAGAGTGTTGTACCAATACCAACCGCATGCCCTTGCACTACCGCCACTACCGGTTTTACACAATTTTGTAAGGCAACCATAAAGCGCACGACGGGGTGGCTATCGTGAATATTCGGCTCATTCATAAAATCCAGCAGATCATTGCCGCTGGTAAAACACTCGTTCACGCCGCTCAGCACCAACACACGCACACTGCGGTCGTTATTCGCAGTCTGAATCACATCGGCCAAGGCTGAATACATCGCGAGGGAAAGTGCATTTTTGCGTTCTGGGCGGTTGAATTGCACGCGCAAAATTCGATCGACATGAGTCACCAGAATTTGCGGGTTGGGGCTTGTGATAGAAAAACTGGTGATATTTTGGTCGCTCATCGAAATCTCCTTTATTGGTTGTTCTTGATCGTGATGCTTATGGCTGGCTATGAGTATAGGGTACAATTCGCCCCCTCACTTATTAGCCAGAAGCTTTAGATTATTGCCATGAATATTCGCGAACTGCTTAACGAAAAAGTCCTTACCGCCATGCACACCTGCGGTATTCCCGCTGATCTCCCTGCGCTGATTGCGCCCGGTAAAAAAGCCGGTTTTGGCGATTACCAAGCCAACTGTGCAATGGGTGCCGCCAAAGCCATGGGCACTAACCCGCGTGAATTGGCCGCGAAGATTGTGGCCGCACTGCAACCAGAACTGGAAGGTATTGCCGATAAGCTTGAAATTGCCGGCCCCGGTTTTATCAATATAGATTTAAACCCCACGTGGCTTGGCCAACAAATCGCCAACGCTCAGACCGATGCTCGTTTAAATATCGCTACGGTCACCGCACCGCAAAATGTCGTTATCGACTACTCAGGCCCAAACCTCGCCAAAGAAATGCATGTGGGTCATTTGCGTTCCACCATTATTGGCGATGCACTTGCGCGCTTGCTGGAGTTTCAAGGTCATAATGTCATTCGCCAAAACCATGTAGGCGATTGGGGTACACAATTTGGGATGTTGATTGCTGAACTGGAAGAAAATCAAGCCAACGCAAACGGCGAAATGATTCTTAAAGATTTAGAAGTTTTTTATCAACAAGCCAAAAAACACTTTGACGATGATGAGGCCTTCGCGGATAAAGCACGCTCTTACGTTGTGCGCTTGCAGTCTGGCGATGCTGAGATGTTAAAACTTTGGCAACAGTTCAAAACTATTTCGCTCAAACACAGCACCGAAATTTACGAACAACTCAACGTTACCCTGACTGACGAACACGTTCGCGGCGAAAGTTTTTATAACGATGACTTGGCTCCACTCGTTAAAGAATTGCAAGACCAAGGCTTAGCCAGCGAAAGTGAAGGCGCACAAGTTGTATTCTTGCAAGAACTTGCCGATAAAGATGGCAACCCATCACCCGTGATTATTCAAAAACAAGGTGGCGGATTTCTGTATGCCACTACCGACTTGGCCGCATTGCGTTACCGTGTAAAAACATTGAACGCCAATCGCATTATGTATTTTATTGACGCACGCCAATCGCTACATATGCAGCAAGTGTTTACCATTGCCCGGAAAGCAAAATTTGCCGACGATACATTAAGCCTTGAGCATTTAGCCTTCGGCACCATGATGGGTAACGATGGCAAGCCGTTCAAAACTCGCACTGGCGGCACGGTTAAACTCGCAGAGCTATTAACGGAAGCCGTAGAGCGCGCCGGCAATTTAGTGCGCGAGCGCAGCACCGATTTAAGCGAAAGTGAAATTACTGAAATCGCCCGCAAGGTGGGTATCGGCTCAGTTAAATATTCTGACTTAAGCAAAACGCGCACTAACGATTATATTTTCAGCTGGGAGAGCATGTTGAGCTTTGAAGGCAACACCGCGCCCTACATGCAATACGCTTTTACCCGCGTGCAAAGTATTTTCCGCAAAGCTGGTGTTACGCCAGAATCTTTGCAAGGCGAAATTATTATTGGCACCGAGCAAGAAAAAACCTTGGCTATTAAGCTGCTTCAATTCAGTGAAGTCTTAGATCAAGTCGCCCGCGAAGCCTTACCGCATTTGCTGTGTACTTATCTCTACGAAATCGCGAGCCTGTATATGACTTTCTACGAAGCCTGCCCGATTTTAAAAGAAGGCATTGAACCAGAAATTCGCGATAGCCGTTTGCGTTTATGTCATTTGGTCGCGCGTACGATTGAGCAAGGCTTGGAATTGTTGGGTATTGAAGTGATGGAGAGGATGTAAAAACTCTTAAATAAAAAAGAGCGACCTAGGTCGCTCTTTTTGTTTGGAGAGCACAACATTTAATTCGTATTTGAAAGCTATATTCTGTCTTCAAAGTACGTTTGAAGCTTGTGGCTATACGTCATTATTCGTTTAGCACGATCACTTGATATATCTAACGGTCTTATGTCATCTGGGCAATCAAGACTAATTGCTTTTTTAAACCAAATGTACTCATCTACTGGATGCCCCAGCGACTTGTTTTCTTTTGTTAGTCGCTTAGATATTGTAGAAAGACGTTTAATTTTAATATTAAGTTGAAAAATATAAATTTTTTCATCCATATTCACCCAATATCCAAGGGCATCATCCTCTAGCTCTTGAGTTTTTTGCATGTATAACTCAATAAGAGCTCGAATACGCTCCTGCTTACGAACTTTCGCATTTATATAATGACCTGCCCAGAATGTAACAATAGCAATGAGCCATCCGATCCAGAAAAAGTTACTCACTTTTCAGCTTTTCCATCTGATCCTTTACATAACTCAGAATCTCTTTCTTTAGCTCTGGCTCGTCATTGCATATAACATTTTCTGCGACTTTGAGAACCACACTGGGATCTATGCCGGAGCGTATTGCCCCACCAAACGTTTCTTCTAAAAATGAAGAACCATATCCCATGACTCCATCTAAGTTAACTATTAAGTCTCGACCATATTTTTGGATACTCGGAATTAGTATATTGTCTCTGAACTCCTCTCCAGAGCAGGAACCAAGTTTTTTGTATCTTGGACCGGGAAAGGTTGTGAAATCTGATACATTAACCGTTGGATTATTCATGCTATAACTCGATTGACCATTCAATAATGGTGCCTTTGATTGAGAGTTTGTTGTCATAAATTTGTTCGCCACGCGGGCTTAATCTAAACCGTCCTTTGTTACTAAAAATTGAAAGGCTTGCCTTAATATCTGATTCCACAAGATATCGTAAATCAGCGCCGCCTTTACCCCTATAATCTTTCTCAGTTCTACTACGCTTAATTAATGTAGCGGTTTTAATCAGTTCGCAATCGCTTTTTTGTACTATACCCAAACTCTTAAATATCCTCTCTAGAAAATCGGGGGTTTG
>Ga0209717_1003181_pt1 | contig 14613 bp, 16 predicted proteins | sample AD_UKC048_MetaG_FD_184418 | JGI IMG/M metagenome (GOLD analysis project Ga0209717, IMG submission 184418) | Active sludge microbial communities of municipal wastewater-treating anaerobic digesters from USA - AD_UKC048_MetaG (SPAdes) (version 2) | ecosystem: Engineered > Bioreactor > Anaerobic >... | reverse complement strand
CAGTATCATTTTTTCACCTCCGGAGTGATTTTGAGGTTTCTTTTTAATCCATTGAAATCATTTCACTTTCGGAGGTTTTTGTCAAGTTTTTTATTGAAAATCGAACGATTTAGGTAATAATTTAATGTGAAAAAACTTTAAAAATGAAAGATTTAACCAAAAGTTTTATGTTGATAGCGGAGATTTAGAAGATTCAATAATAGAAAATGTTGGAGAAATTGGTATCCATTCCAGCGGACTATTTCTGGGTTTCTATTTCACTGTTTATCTGACCCACAAAAAACCTTATTCGTTTTACAAGATCGATTAGCTTTTTTCTACCTTCCTCAAGTTCCTCATCCCGATGAGTAATGCCGTGTCTTAATTTAATATACTCATTTAATTCATCCAATTCATATAGTCCAGCATATTTTTCTGTTTCTATACCCAAAATAGAAAAAAGTTTTGAGATTTTCTTAGGGTTCTGAAGTGGACGCTTATTAATTATCTGAAACACCTTTTCTTCTGAGGTTAAATTGTTGGCAAGAGACTTATGGGGCTTACGAGCATTCAGTTCCTTTAAAACATCTTGTGAAAATTCAGGCTTTTGTTGTGAAATAAAAAGTAGCGCTTTTTTAAAATAACTTTCCATAGTTGTGACCGAATAAACAAAAGCCATCTTCAATATTGTGTCATTGATGTCTGAATCAAAATTTGTCTCAATGATTTTCAGAAGTATTTTAGATGATTCCACAAATTTCTCATAAAAATCATGATATTTTAATTGATCGTAAGCATCAAGATCATCATCGTTAAGTGCCCTTTCAACAAGATAGAAATCTTCATCCCACAAATTTTCTTTAAATAAATTCTTCTTCATAAACTCCTCCTTCTTGTTTTTGTATTAAAACTCAACATACCATGATTACTTAGCATAAACTCAAAATTCCAAGCAATTTTCTTTAAATCTTTCACCATCTTCACCTCCAATAATTCAAAAAAACAGACACCGTTTCTCAAAACTGAGATCTCATAGTTTTTGAGAAAAATGATCGATCATCTCATATATAATACGGAAAAAAATAAAATCTGAATAAAATAGGTGTTCCGGTTTGAAACACAAGTCAAAATAATTCAATGTTTTCAATGTGTTGCAGAATTGTCTATTTGCTGCTTAACAAAAACAGAGGACATATCTCAATAAATATGTAATAGGAGGGAGCAATATTTATATATAAAACTGTAACTTGAATAACCCCAACTCTCTAAATAAATTCCACTTTTTCTCTGTTTTCTGGCGAGCAAGATATTCTTATTTGTTTTCTTGCTCTTCCACTCACTTCCTCGCACGCTTTGATTTGACAATGGTGCTGTCCACGAGTAAACTATTTACCGCTAACATTTTGAAGTGAGGCGTGATATGAAATTTAATGTTGTTCTTGAAAAAGCCGAAGAAGGCGGATTCAATGTTACTGTTCCGGCGCTTGACGGTTGTTTTACGCAGGGAGATACCGAAGAAGAAGCTTTGCGTAATGCATCCGAAGCAATTAAGTGCTATCTCGAAGGGCTCGAAAAACTCAATCAGATCAAAACCGGAACAAAGAAAAAAGTAAGAGAACTAATGGTCAGATTATGAGCAAAACATTTTCAGGGCGGGAAGTGGTTAGAGCTTTAAGGCGGCTCGGTTTTGTGGTTGATCATCAGCGTGGCAGCCACATTTTTATGCACAATCTTGACCGCCATATCTCTGTCATTGTTCCAGTTCACGATGAACTAAAAAAGGGAACACTCAACAACATCATCAAAAAGGTCGGAATAACTCTCGAACAACTTAAAAAACTGGTCTGATTCCAAAACCAGAATAAACGACAACACCCTAAATAAACTCCACTTTTCCCAGTTTTTAGGCGAGCAAGATAATCTTATTCATTTTCTTGCATATTTAATTCATTTGTTGCATTATCTATCGGTTGATTAAATTAATGTTCGCAAGTTGGGAACTTTTGTGTTGACAAATATTTGTGAAGAATTAAGATAATGATTGTTGTTGGTAAAAAACTGCTCTTTGAATATTTGAGAAAAAATGTAAATGCAAAAGCAGCTCTTTCAGCATGGGTAACTGAAGCTGAGCGTGCATGTTGGAAAACACCGCAGGACATAAAAAAGAGATACAGCACAGCAAGCTTTTTACATGGCAATTTAGTTGTGTTCAACATAAAAGGAAACAATTACCGCCTTGTGGTCGTTGTTCTTTATGAGGAAGAGATCGTGCGAATAAAATGGATTGGAACACATTCAGAATATGACAGGCAGAAATTTTAGGGGGAAATGGTGAAAAGTGAATTTTTGAAAATAATAAAAGATGATGCTCAATATGAAAAAGCACTTGAAAGGATTGACGAATTGATAGCTCTGGAAAATCGTGGTGATGCAACGGATGAAATCAAAATCCTGTCTTTGCTCGTGTCAGACTATGAAAACAGTAAGTATAAATTGGATTTCCCTGATCCGGTTGATGCGATTCTTTTCAGGATGGACCAGATGGGCTTAAAACAGAAAGAACTTGTTGAGTGTATCGGTTCAAAAAGCAAGGTTTCAGAAATATTAAGCAGAAAAAGACCTTTAACTCTGAGCATGATAAAAAACCTGAATGAATTTCTTGGAATATCTCTGGATATTCTTCTTAAAAGTAAGGAGAAAAATCATCCGTTAAATAGAAAAAGGAAAAGTTTTTCAATGCCCGCTTTTGAAGTTGTACGGGAAAAGAAAGCGAGCTACAAAGGTCAGGGAAAGAAAAAAACAAAATCTGTAACCATCAGGATTCAGGAAGATGTAATTGAAAACATTAAAGAAAGAGCAAACGATGAGAATATTCCTTACCAGACGATGATAAACCTCATAATTAAGAAATTTTTAGAATCCGCAAAGTAGCCGGTTTTTCAAAAATGGATCTCAAAATGACAAAAAAACTGGTCAGCATATTTCTTGCATTTTCAATTGTTTAAATTACGATTTCCGGGCGTTATGAATTTGTTTTTGAGGTAAAAATGAAGATATATGTCGCTTTTGATGATACTGATACTATTGACTGCGGTAGAGGGACGGGGAAACTTGCAAGATGGTTTGAAGATGTTCTTCCTCAAAACTGTAAACTTTCAGGGATAGTAAGGCAGCAGCTTTTAAAGCGGGCTGACATTCCGTTCACTTCGCATAACAGTTCGCTTACCTGCATCATTGAAGCGGAAAATGATGGAATAATTCCGGCACTTATAAAAGCGGGAACCGATCACATCGCTAACCATTTTGTTGAAGGGAGCGATCCTGGACTTTGTGTCTGTGCGGAAAACAGCCCCGCTATAAAGAACTTAATTGCTTTCGGGAAAAGGTGTCTATTTGAAAAAGTTACTCAGGATGAGGCATATCTTGCTGCAAATGGCTGTCATCTTTCGGGACACGGCGGAACAAATGACGGAATAATCGGAGCGGCGGCAGGTGTCGGACTGACCCACAACGGGATGCACGGAAGATGCAACGAACTAAAGTTTAACGGAATGAAACTCCGTGATATTCCTGAAAAGACCACGGCAGAATTTCTTAAAAGTTACGGGATTGAAATACTCTCACTTGAACGGTCAGGAAGAAGTCCGGTTGATGATGAAATTATTGAAAACGGCGGATGGCTCCGTCCTCTCCTTTTTCTTGGAAAGCCGGTTCTGCCAGTAATTCTTGATGATTCAGGTAACTGGAAAACAAGCATGAGAAAAGAGGATAAAAAATGAAAACAGCATTGCGGCTCATTAAATACATTATGAGCGAAAAAGTCCTTATATTTTCAGGGCTTTTTCTTACTGCACTGATCGGTTTAACAGAAGTTTTTACAGGTGCCGCATTGAAACTGCTGACCGATTCTGTTAAAAATATTGGTGAATTTTTTGAGGCAGGGAATAAGGATCTAATTGAAATTCCGCTTAAACTTAAAGTTCCGATGCTTTTTTTCAAAAAGAAACTTTCCATTTTAAACACTGTTCTTAGCGGCGAAGATGAAATTCTTCAGGGAATGATCGTTATTGCTCTCATTTTTACCGCCGTTTATCTGATTCAGGTTCTAAGTGACTATTTCCGCGATGTTTTTCTTGGCACTGCCAATCAGCGGATCATGAAAAAAATAAAGAAAGAGATATTTTCAAAAGTCATTAACATGCCGGAATACTTAATAAAAAATGAAAAGGCCGGAGACCTCATGTCAAGAGTGACATATGACGCCATGGTCCTTTCAAATCTTATGGATATTTTTGTTGAACTTGTCAGAAGCATGGTCTATATGCTTATTTTTGTTCCGCTGATGTTCTTTATAAACTGGAAGATCGCTTTTTTCACTGCGATCTTTTTTCCGCTTACATTTTATTTTATAAAACTTTTATCAAAACGGGTCAGGAAGAGTTCAAGAATGGTTACAGACAGCACAGCGGAATATACTGCATTTATTGAAGAAAATATAAAAGATATCGGTATGATCAAAAAAGAAGGGACAGAAAAGACTCAGATAGAGCAGTTCGATCTGCTTGTCGAAAACAATTATAATGACAATGTCAGGCTCATAATTGCCAAGAACATTCTTAAACCGAGCAATGAATTCATGGGTATATTCGGACTTTCAATTGCTTCGGTTTTCTTTTCATATCTGATAGTAAGACACAATTTCAACGCCGGAAATGCAGTTTTATTTCTCTATATGATGAAAACGAGTTATAAACCGTTTAAGAAAGTTGCTCAGGCATCGGGAGAACTTTTCAACTCCATCGTCTGTGCAGGAAAGATATTTGATCTGCTTGACAGGAGGTGATAAGTATGCTGACTTCTCAAAGAGTTATCATGATCGGAGCTTTTGAAAAACATTCAGGCAAGACAACGCTTTCTGAAAAAATAATAAGAAAGTTCTCTGAACATGGAATCTATGCGGTAAAGATAACCATACACCGAACTGACGATCCGCAGGAAAAGTATTCCATAACTGAAGATAAGGAGATCAGACCCGATAAAGACACAGGGCGGCTTAAACTTGCAGGGGCGAAAAAGGTTTTCTGGGTGAGATGCAATTCAAATTCAGCACATATTGCTGTTTCCGAAGTGATGTCCATGATTCCTGAAGATGTGCCGGTACTTTGTGAATCAAACATGGCCCGCAAGTATATGAAGCCGGGGATTTTTGTCATGGTGAAAAGAGATGTGGCAGGTCCGGTTAAGGAAACGGCGGCAGAAGTTGAAAAATTTGCCGATCTGATTACTGTTTCAACCATGAAAGAAGGAGTGATTGAATACATTCCTGACATTTGTAATATTCTAAAACTGGAAGGATTTGAATGGAAGATAGATTTAATAGAAAAATCAACTATTTAAGGATATCAGTCACCGACAGGTGCAATTTGAGATGTGTATATTGCATGCCGGAAGAAGGGGTGAAGCTTTTAAGACACGAGGACATTCTCTCTTTTGATGAAATAACTGAAGTAGTGAAAACGGCGGTTGAACTTGGAATAGATAAAATACGGCTTACCGGGGGAGAACCGCTTGTCAGGAAAAACATTGTTGAGCTTGTTTCAATGATAGCTCAAAATAGCGGTGTGAAGGATTTCGGGCTTACAACAAACGGAATACTGCTGGATGAATTTGCCCTGCCGCTTAAAAAAGCCGGACTTCACAGATTGAACATCAGTCTTGACACGATGGATAAAGACAAATACCGTGAAATTACAAGATGCGGAGATATTTCAGCAGTAATTAACGGGATAAAAGCCGCTCAGAATGCAGGGTTCACAAAGATAAAAATTAACACGGTAATTGATTCCAGTCCGGATGAGATCGATGCGGTATCTGTTGCTGAATTTGCCCGTAAAAACAATTTCCAGATAAGATTTATCAGAAAAATGGACCTTGAAAAAGGGACTTTCTGGGGAGTGATCGGCGGTGACGGCGGAAAATGTTCGATATGTAACCGGCTGAGAATTTCTTCTGATGGAACTGTAACACCGTGTCTTTTCAGTGATCAGGGTTTTAATATCAGAAAGATCGGGATAAAAGAGGCGTTTATTCAGGCGATACACTCCAAGCCGGAAAAAGGGGTGATGAGCAGAACACATAAATTTTATAATATCGGAGGGTAGTTTGGTAAACAAAAAACTGACACATGTTGATAATGAAGGAAAGGCGAAGATGGTTGATGTTGCAGACAAGCCCGATCAATTGAGAACTGCACTGGCTGAAGGTTATATAACTTTAAAACCGGAAACAGTTGCGATGATCAGGAAAAATCTCATGAAAAAAGGGGATGTTCTCACTGTTGCGCAGATTGCCGGAATTCAGGCGGCGAAATTGACACATCAGATAATTCCGCTATGTCATCCGCTCCTTATAACCTCAATTGATGTCAATCTTTCGTTGGGTGATAACGGTGTGAAAGCTGTTTCAACTGTAAAGTGCATCGGAAAGACAGGGATAGAAATGGAGGCGTTAAGTGCTGTGAACGGAGCGCTGCTGGGCGTTTATGATATGTGCAAAGCAGTTGATAAAACGATGGTCATTCAAAACATTATGCTCATTGAAAAAAGAAAGGAGGATCTGTGATGACAGGAAAGATCGATTCAATAAACATATCGGTTGCAAAAGGGACTGAAAAAACAGAGATACCTTCATGCATTGTGACCATGAAAGGGATTGAAGGAGACGCGCACGCGGGTCTGTGGCACAGGCAGATCAGTGTTTTAGATAAAAGCTCGATAGATAATTTCTCAAATGAAAAGGATATTGAACTTTCTCCCGGTGCATTTGGGGAAAATCTTGTTATTGACGGTATCGATCTGAAAAAAGTATCTGTTCTTGACAGATTTATAACTGGTGAAGTTGAACTTGAAGTGACCCAGATAGGAAAGAAGTGTCATGGCGATGCGTGTTCCATATTCAGAAGAACGGGTGAGTGCATAATGCCTAAGACAGGACTGTTTACAAGGGTTATAAAAGAAGGATCCATTAATAAAGGCCAAAGTGTTGAACTTGTGGAAAGAAAACTTAAATTTCACATAATAACCATGTCTGACAGAGCTTCTGCAGGCGAATATCCTGATGAGAGCGGTCCAATGATCGAAAAAATGGTGCACGATTTTTTTTCAAACCTCAGATGGCATCTGCAAATTGAAAAGAGCATAATTCCAGATGAGCCGGAACTTCTAAAGACGATGCTCATTAAAGATAAAGAGGATCAGATCGACTTTGTTATTACGACAGGCGGAACAGGAATAGGACCCAGAGATATAACTCCTGAAGTTGTTCTTTCCCTTGCGGACATGACGATCCCCGGCATTATGGACCATATCCGGCTCGTGTACGGCAAAGATCATCCATCTGCACTGATTTCCCGCTCTGTTGCGGCAGTAATGGGAAAAACTATCGTGTTCACTCTTCCCGGAAGCGTAAAAGCTGTCAGAGAATACACACAGGAACTTCAGAAAAATTTTGAGCATCTCATATTAATGCTTCACGGAATAGGGCACTGACCCGTTCAGGTGTTTCCACGGTCTTATTTTTATTTACTTTCTAAAGAAGATTTGTTAAAAGTAAGTGTCTTTAGTTCTGTTAAATATTAAAAACTCTGAAGTCTTCTGTCCTAAAGCGTCTGCCATGGACTTAAGACCAACGGGTCGGCTCTGAAAAGATCCGGTCTGCCGTTATTGCAAAGGAGAAATTTATGTGCATTTTTGAAAATCAGAAACTGTTATCTTCTCTTGGTATCAGGGAAATTAATTACGGAGCAACAACCGGTTTATCAAACGGATGGGTGAAAACGACAGGAAAAGAGCTCCAGAGTATCTCACCGGTTGACGGTAAAGTCATTGCAGCAGTTATTCAGGCGACAAAAGAAGAGTATGAATATGTTGCGAAAAAAGCTCACGAGGCATTTTTAAAATTCAGAATGATGCCTGCTCCAAAAAGAGGCGCCATTGTCCGGGAGATCGGGGACGAATTAAGAAAACACAAAGAAGAGCTGGGTCAGCTTGTCACTCTCGAAATGGGCAAGATCAAGATGGAAGGAGTGGGCGAAGTGCAGGAAATGATAGATGTTGCCGATTTTGCTCTGGGACTCAGCCGCCAGCTTTACGGATTGACTATGCACAGCGAAAGACCGGAACACAGAATGTATGAACAGTGGCATCCGCTCGGAGTGATCGGTGTTATTACATCATTCAATTTTCCAGTCGCAGTCTGGTCGTGGAATGCGCTTGTTGCCGCGGTCTGCGGAGACAGCATAATATGGAAACCGAGTTCAAAAACGCCGCTTACAGCTATTGCAGTTCAGAACATCATTGCTCCGGTCGTTGACAAATACGATCTTGACGGAGTTTTCTCGATGGTGATAGGAAAAGGGAGCGATGTGGGTGATGCAATTGTGAACGATAGCAGAATTCCTCTTGTAAGCATGACAGGAAGCACAAAAATGGGTATTCAGATCGCTCAGTCTCTTTCAAAAAGACTTGGCAGAAGCATTCTTGAACTTGGTGGGAACAACGCTGTTATTATCGCTGAAGATGCGGACATTGACATGGCTCTCAGAGCTGTACTTTTCGGTGCAATAGGTACTGCCGGTCAGAGATGTACATCAACAAGAAGGGTCATAATTCATAAGTCGGTAAAAGAGAAATTCGTCCATGCTCTGATAAATGCCTATAAACAGATAAAGATCGGCAACCCGCTTGATGAAAGCGTCAATATGGGTCCTGTGGCTGACGGTTCTGCTATAAAAGAGATGCTTGCTTCGATTATTGCTCTCAAAGCTGAGGGAGGCAAAGTTCTTTACGGTGGTGAAACAGTGAAAGTGCCGGGGCTTGAAGGCGGCTTCTATATCACTCCTGCAATAGCTGAAGCGAAAAACGAAATGAAGATTGTGAAAGATGAAACTTTTGCACCTCTTCTTTACATAATAGAGTATGAGGATTTCGAAGATGCGATATTCATGAACAACGATGTTCCGCAGGGGCTGAGTTCAACACTTTTTACAAACAGTGTCAGATATTCTGAAATGTGGCTTTCCCATATCGGTTCTGATTGCGGAATAGCTAATGTCAACATCGGCACAAGCGGAGCTGAGATCGGAGGAGCTTTCGGTGGTGAAAAAGAGACCGGCTGGGGCAGGGAATCAGGCTCAGATTCATGGAAACAGTACATGAGAAGACAGACCAATACAATTAACTGGGGGAGAGAGCTGCCTCTGGCACAGGGAATAAAATTTGATCTTACAAACAGGAAATAAAGGAGAAACAAATGACAACAAATGCAATTTTCACCCTTCCGCGTCCGCAGAATGAAACTGTTCTGGATTATGCTCCGGGATCAATAGAAAGAGAAATATTAAAAAATGAGCTTGTAAAACAGAAAGGTATTCAGGTTGACATCCCTTTGATAATCGGGGGCAAAGAGATCAGAACGGGAAAAACGGTCAATGTCGTCTCTCCACACGATCACAGACATATTCTCGGAGTATGTCACCTCGGTGGTGAAAAAGAGGTCAACATGGCAATTGAAGCTGCCATGAAAGTAAAAAATGAATGGGAGGAGATGGATTGGCATCACCGTGCATCTATATTCCTTAAGGCAGGAGAACTTCTTTCAACAAAATACAGAGCGGTTCTTAATGCGGCCACAATGCTTGGACAGAGCAAGACATGCTATCAGGCGGAAATTGACTCAGCTTGCGAGCTGATTGATTTTTACCGTTTTAATGCACACTATTTGCAGGAAATATACAGAACTCAGCAGGTACACAACTCAAAAGGGGTGTGGAACAGAATTGAATACAGGGCGCTTGAAGGGTTTGTCTTTGCTGTAACTCCTTTTAATTTTACTGCAATTGCAGGAAATCTGCCTATGTCTCCTGCTATCATGGGAAATGTTGTCTTATGGAAACCTGCTTCGACTTCACTTTTATCAAACTACTACATCATGCAGATACTTAAGGAAGCCGGACTTCCGGACGGAGTAATAAATTTTCTCCCCGGAAGCGGCGGTAATATCGGTGATCCTGCAATAGATTCTGAACTGTTTTCAGGAATTCATTTTACCGGCTCAACTGGGGTTTTCAGATCAATCTGGCAGAGAATAGCAAGTAATATCCGCAAATATAGATCATACCCGAAAACTGTCGGTGAAACAGGCGGCAAGGATTTCATTTTTGTTCACAGCAGTGCAAATTTTGAGGAAGTTGCTGTTGCCGCTGTCAGAGGGGCTTTTGAATATCAGGGACAGAAGTGTTCTGCCGCTTCAAGAATGTATGTTCCAAGATCGATGTGGAAGAAACTTAAACCGCTTCTTACTGAAATGACAGAAAGCATAAAAATGGGTGATGTGTGTGATTTCACCAATTTTATGGGCGCTGTAATAGACCATAAAAGTTTTGACAATACAATGAGTTACATAACAAAATCGAAAGAAAGCGCAGAAGCTGAAGTAATTGCAGGCGGAACAGGTGATGATAAGAATGGATATTTTATCCGTCCGACAATTGTTGAAACCTCAAATCCTCATTTTATAACAATGGAAGAAGAGATTTTCGCACCGGTGCTGTCTGTTTTTGTGTATGAAGAAAGTAAATTTGAGGAAACTATGGAGCTTTGTGACACAACTTCTCCTTATGCCCTTACTGGAGCGATTTTTGCGACTGACAGGAATGCTATAATTAAATCTGAAAAAATATTGAGGCATTGTGCCGGCAACTTTTATATCAATGATAAGCCGACTGGTGCTGTTGTAGGTCAGCAGCCGTTCGGAGGAGCAAGGGGAAGCGGGACAAATGACAAAGCCGGCAGTCACCTGAATCTTGTACGATGGGTCAGCCCGAGAACAATAAAAGAGACATTCGTTCCACCGGTGAGCTATGATTACAAATATATGAGTGATAACAATCTGTGTAAAAAAGAATAAAATGTTGAAAAAAAATGAAAAAAATGTTGAAAGAAAAGAAAATTTTGTATATACAAATGCAACTGGTTGTTTTTTCTTGAGATTAAGCGATATTAAATTGTTATTAGAAGTTAGGAGGAGTTTATGAGTGTAAATGTTGAAAGAATTCGCGAAGTTTTTGCGGATTATGCTCCCGAGAAGGGTAATTTTATGGTTTTACTGCATGAAGTGCAGAAAACATGCGGAAACTGGCTTCCTGAGGAGGCATTAAAGGAAGTTGCAAAACTTGCAGAAATGCCGCTGAACAAGGTTTACGGCTTTGTCTCTTTTTATTCTATGTTCTCAACAAAACCCAGAGGAAAGCACATTGTCAGGGTTTGCAAGGACGGTCCCTGTGCAGTAAAAGGTTCCATAATGCTTGCTGAACTTCTGATGAAAGAGCTTGATGTTGATGTTGATGAAACAACCGAAGACGGAAAGTTCACACTTGAGCAGACCGCATGTATCGGAACATGCACTGCCGCTCCGGCAATGATGATCGATGATGAGGTTTACGGGAATGTTACTCCTGAATCTCTGAACACAATACTGAAAAAGTACAGATAAGGAGGATAATATGAAATTTAACACAAAAATCCTTTCAACCGATAATGTTCTTTTGAAAAACATCGGTTCAATAGATCCTTTGAAAATCGACGATTACATTGCAGCCGGCGGATATGAAGCACTTAAAAAAGCCGTGAAAATGGACAGAAAGGAGATCATTGATGTTGTAAGTGATTCCGGTCTTCGCGGTAGAGGCGGAGCAAATTTCCCGACAGGGAGAAAATGGCTGTTTACCTATAACACACAGGCAGATCAGAAATATCTTGTGATCAATGCTGATGAAGGTGAACCGGGAACGATCAAGGACAGAGTTCTTATGGAAGGCGACCCCCATCAGATCATTGAAGGGATGGTCATTGCCGCTTACGCTATCGGTGCGACGAAGGGATTTATCTATATCAGAGGCGAATACAGCGATTCAATAAAGACAATGAATGCCGCAATAAAACAGGCGGAAGAAAAAGGGATGCTCGGGAAGAACATTCTTAACAGCGGATTCGATTTTGAGATGAGCGTTGCAATGGGCGGCGGTGCCTATGTATGCGGTGAAGAGACCGCGTTAATTGATTCAATGGAAGGGAAAAGAGGTGAGCCGCGGCTTAAACCCCCTTATCCGCCTGTTGAAGGTCTTTTCGGGAAACCGACAATAGTCAACAATGTAGAAACAATTGTCAATGTTCCGCACATTATTGCAAAGGGAGGCGAATGGTTCAGATCTCTTGGCGCTTCATGCAGTCCCGGAACAAAACTTTTCATGCTTTCCGGTGATGTTAACGAGCCCGGCATAGTTGAAACACCTGTTGATCTTTCTTTTGAAGAAGTGATCAATAAATTCGGAAAAGGTGTAACCGGTGGAAAAGTGAAGTTCGCCCAGATCGGTGGAAGTTCAGGAAACATATTCACTCCGGAAATGCTTAAAAAAGTATGGACTTATGAAAGGTGCTGCGAATTCAAGGTAAGTTACGGAACCGGCTCGATTTTTGTATGTAACGAAGAAAGAGGCATTGTTGATCATCTTCTTACTGTAGCTGAATTTTTCGAGCACGAATCATGCGGAAAATGCACTCCATGCAGAGAAGGGACACACAGAGTCAGAGAGATTATGGAAAAATTCGCTTACGGTGAAGGAACAGTCAGTGATCTGGAACTTCTCAATGAACTCTGTCATGTTATGAAGAGAAGTCCTATCTGTGGTCTTGGACAGGCATGTGTCAACCCTGTGCTTGACGCAATTGAGCATTATAAGAATGAAATTTTAGCAAACTGATTAAAAACAGAAGGAGTGAAAAATGTCAGATAAAGTAAAAGTTGTCATTGACGGGATAGAAATCGAAGTTCCCGCTGATTTTACAGTGCTTCAGGCAGCACAGATCGCAGGAATAGATATTCCAACGCTTTGCTATCATCCTGATCTCAGAACAACCGGAAACTGCAGAGTTTGTATTGTCGAGATCGAAGGGATGCCCCTTTTCCAGCCGTCATGTGCATTTAAAGTTTACAGCAATATGAAAGTAAGGACAAACACACCGGAACTTAGAAAAGCACGCAAGATGATCGTTGAACTTATTGTTAGCCGTCACAACACAGACTGTCTCAAGTGTGACAGCAACCTCAATTGCGAACTGCAGAATCTTACAGACAAAATGAATATCCGTGATGTCCGCTTTGAAATTCAGCCCGATTTTGAGCACCCGATGGATAATTCAAATATCGTACAGAGAGATCCTTCCAAATGCGTAAATTGCGGAAGATGCATCAGGATGTGCAACGAGATCCAGACGGTCAACGCTCTTGAATGGACAGGTCGCGGATACCACAAAATGGCAATGACAACAATGGAAAAACCGCTTGCAGAAACTGCATGTATTTCCTGTGGTCAGTGCATAAATGTATGTCCTGTCGGTGCTCTCACTGAAAGAGATGACACAGAAATTGCGTGGTCGTTCATTGACGATCCTGAAATTCACACAGTTGTTCAGACTGCTCCTGCTATCAGAGCGGGTCTTGGTGAAGCTTGCGGACTTGAACAGGGTCACCTGAGTGCAGGAAAAATGTTCGCAGCAATAAAGAAAGTGGGATTCGACAAAGCGATGGATACCGATTTCACAGCCGATCTTACAATTCTTGAAGAAGGGACAGAATTCTTAGGCAGAGTTACAAGAGCAGTAAAAGACGGTGCGACCGATGTTGCTTTTCCGATGTTCACATCATGTTCACCGGGCTGGATCAATTTCATGGAAACTTTCTATCCCGAACTTCTTCCGAACCTTTCAACATGCAAGTCTCCTCAGCAGATGTTCGGTCCTCTCGCAAAGACCTACTACGCAGAAAAGGCAGGAATAGACCCTTCAAAGATCAGAGTTGTTTCAATGATGCCGTGTACCGCTAAAAAGCTGGAATGTGCAAGACCTGAAATGAATGCAAGCGGTTATCAGGATGTTGATGTAGTTCTTACAACAAGAGAATTCGCAAAAATGATCAAGACTGCAAATATCGATTTTGATAAGCTTGCTGAGATAAAGCCGGATGATCCGATGGGTATTTCTACAGGTGCGGCAGACATTTTCGCAAATACAGGCGGAGTTATGGAAGCGGCTCTTAGAACAGTTTATGAACTTGTAACAGGTGACCCGCTCACACTTAATTTCACTCCTGTCCGCGGACTGAAAGGGATAAAAGAAGCTGATATAACTATTGAAAAGACAGCTCCGGGATATGAATTTCTTAAAGGGGTTACGGTAAAAGTCGCAGTTGCAAGCTCGACAGGTCTTGCAAGGAAGCTTCTTGATGCAGTTAAAGCTGGGGACAAGACTTATCATTTCGTTGAGATCATGTGCTGTCCGGGTGGTTGTATCGGTGGCGGCGGACAGGCAAAACCGACATCATGGGAGATCAAGGCAAAGAGAGCGGCTGCAATTTATAGGGAAGATGAAAGCAGAGAGCTCAGAAAATCTCATGAAAGTCCGGCAGTTGCACAGATTTATAAAGAATTCCTCGGCAAGCCGAACAGTCATAAAGCTCACGAACTCCTTCATACTCACTACAAATCAAAATCACATCTTGCAAAATAGAATTTAAAGTATT